>Ga0164293_10001837_pt1 | contig 17899 bp, 16 predicted proteins | sample GEODES118metaG_FD_111487 | JGI IMG/M metagenome (GOLD analysis project Ga0164293, IMG submission 111487) | Eutrophic lake water microbial communities from Lake Mendota, Wisconsin, USA - GEODES118 metaG | ecosystem: Environmental > Aquatic > Freshwater > Lake | place: USA: Lake Mendota...
AAAATATTTCTCTGATTTTTTTTTTTTTTATTATTAAATAAAAAAATACTAAACATAAAATCAAGTAAAAATATAATGAACTTCTATTTTGTATTTTCCACAAAAGTATAGAAATAAAGATTAATAATAATGTAATTAAGATATTAATTATTTTAAATTTTAAATTCTTTTTTTTATTTTTAGTAAAAAAAATAAATGGCAATAAAAATAAAAAAATAATTAATAAAAACCTTGCATAACCGCTGCTTCTAGGTACTGGCTGGTGTAGATAATTATTATTAATGGATGTGACATCAGATACATAAGTTGAATTGAAAATTTTTTCATATGAAGAGTAATTATTAATGATTTCTAATACAGTGAAATAACTAATTGAAAATGTTATGATAAATATTAAAGAAATAAAAACTAAGATTATTTTTTTTATATCAGAGATTTTATTGCAGTAGTATTCTAAAAATAATACTAAGCCCATAGCGCATATTAACCAATATAAATCGTAAAATTTCCGCTGCTCATTTAAAAAAAAACCAACTATTTGAGATAAAATTAATATTATAAATATTAAAGAACTTTTGCTTAATTCAAATTTATTTAAAAAAAATAAAACTAATAAAAATGTTACAATAAAGATAGGTGCTAAACTTCGTAAAAAATTAAATATTGTAATTAATTCTAAATTATTAGGAATAAACAATGGACTATTAATAGAAGAAATCAAATAAATAAATAAATAGATTCCATATATTTTTTTATCTAATAAAAAATTTATCATTTAAAAAAATAATAATGTTTATTTTTATTTAAAAAATTCATTTCTGAAATTGGAAACAGTTTTGTTTCAGCTAACCTATTACGAATAGAATTGAAATATTGAACATTATCTATTGCCTCGAAACTACTTTGAAATGATATTAAAAAATTTTCTGAAGTCAATAATAGGGATGATAATTTATTACGAAAATGAATGGGCATCTCTGATAGCGCCCAGTTTGAAATAAGAAATTTTTTATAATTTGTGAATCTTTTTAATAAAGTATTTAATTTATTTAAATTACAAACTAAAATAATTTTAAAATTTTCACTATCAAAGCCAACATTGTAATTTAAATTTTTAAGATAATAATACTGCAACAAAATAACCTCGGGAGTATCAAAAATAATATACTTTTTATGAGATGAGTATTTATTAATTAAATTAGCCATACATCCATACCCACCTCCAATTTCAATAAAAATATCTGTTTTTAATAATTTGTAGTTTGTATATTCTAACAAATGATACAAAAGTCTAATTCTATTGCCACTAGTCGATCTATATAAAAAAAATGCCAACGGATTCCCGATGGACTCCTCTTTTAAAAGATTAGCGAATTTGTTTTTTTTTAGAATTTTTAATAAAAAAATAATTAAATAAATTCTATTATTAACAAAAAACATCTTTTGTATAAATGAATATCTCAAAAAATTATTAAGTTTTAAATTAATTATTAAATTTAATACATTATTACTAAATATATCGTGTGTTTTAAGTTTGTTTGAATTATTATTTATAATATTTTTAACTTTTTCTTTTAAAAATATCTGCAATTCTAATTTTTTTTTATCTTTTTTTTCTTTTAATAAATTGTTTGGAAAACTTAAAAAATTACAAAATTTCCTTATAATTGATCTGATCATAATTCTTTTATTCTTTTATTTAATCTATAAATATTTTTTTTTACATCATGCATTTTAATATATTTATCACTAATTTTATTTGCTTCTAAAAAATATTTTTTTTTATTTTTGATCAAATCAATTATTTTTTTTACCATCGCAGAATTACTATTTGCAATAATTGGCAAATTATTACTAACTCTTTTAATACCACTGAATCCAATTTTTGAAGTTACGACAGGCACTCCGTAGCAAAGCGACTCGATTATCTTAACTTTACTGCCATAACTTTCATTTGAAGGCACGACTAATCCTGCAGATTCTTTTATATACTGAATGTATTTCAACTTTGAAGTTTTTTTTACTTTAAGCCAATCACTTGAATACTTTAATTTTTTATTACCAAAAATATATAAATTAATATCCATTCCTAAAACTCGAATAGCTGGCATTATATAACTAACTAATTGCTTGATTGAGTAAGCATTTGGTTTGTATGCTTCGGAACCTGAAAAAAAAATATAATTTTTTGTATTTATTTTTTTTTTTGGGACTTTAATAAAATCAATTGTATTATAAAATAAAAAAGTTTTTTTATCATAGTACTCTACAAACTTTCTTTTTTCTAGATTTGATACTGCAGTTGACAAATGTGAAAATTGTAAAACTTTATTTTCGAAGAATTTAGTAAGTAAAGTTATAAAAAAATTACTATTCTTTTTTCTTATTTCATATTCTACACTATGTGATTTATAAATAATTTTAATTTTTCTCAAAAAAAATCTTACTAAACAAATTAAAAAAAAGGAGTAGCCTACCCAACTCGCTCCTTCGATTATTAAATAACTCTTTTTGACATTTAAATAATTTTTAATTAAAAAAAAAAACTTACAAATTGCTAATAATTTTCCAAAATTGCTTGGCAAGTAAGATATATTTACAACATTAAAAAAAGAATTTTTTCTATTAGATAATTGAAAATATTTTTTTTCGTATGGCCAATATTTATAAAGACTACTGCAAACAACTGAGGAGCCGAAATTTACAGGGAATACTTCAAAAAATGAAACGAAGGCAAATTTTGCATTATTCATAAAATAGTATATTTCATACTTATAATTAAATTAATAAAATTCCTAATGATATGGGCCAATAAAATCAAATCATTCAATTACTATATTTTCATTTTATTACCTTTAGCTTTAATCTTAAGTAATGCTGTAGCAAATTTTATAGTTTTTTATATTTCCTTAATTGGCATTTATGAAACTGCAAAAGGAAGAAACTATCACTTTTTTAAAAATAATTTTATCAAAATTTTTATATTATTTTGCATATTTATCACACTAAACTCATTAATTTTAAATTCAGGTTTTTTATCTTTAAAATCATCTATTTTATTTATTAGATATTTGTTTTTTATTCTAGGAATTTGGTCAATGATAAAAGATAACGAGGTAAAATTGTTTAATTTTTTTAAATTTTATACAGTTATCTTAATATTTCTTTTTATTGACGCAAATTTTCAGTTTTTTAATCATGGTAAAAATTTAATTGGATACAACAGTTATCTATTTCAAAATAATAGGATATCAAGTTTTTTTAATAGTGAACTTATTCTTGGAAGTTATGTTGAGAAATTTTCTATAATATGTATATGTTATTTAACTATTTTTAAAAACAAAACTTCAAAAAAAATAATATTCTTTATACTTTTTGTTACTTTAGAAATTTGTTTAATTTCTGGTGAAAGACGAGCTTTTTACTCGTTTCTAATATTTACATTTTTTTATATTTTTTTTATTTTTAATATTAATAATAAAATTAAAATTTTTTTAACGTTACTTATTATAAGCACGTTATCAATACTTATTTTTTTAAGCTCAAATTTAAAAAATAGAACAATTTTAGATACTTACGATTCACTTAGTAAAGCAGGATATACTTATTTTTCAACTGGTCATTATCAACATTTTAAAAATGCAATCGAGTTATTTAAAGAAAAACCATTTTCTGGTCATGGGTCAAATAGTTTTAGATTAAATTGTGAGAGAATTGATCATAAATTTAATATTCATGGATGCTCCACCCACCCACATAATATTGTATCACAATTTCTCGCGGAGAAAGGCTTGGTAGGACTAATTTTTTTACTAACATTTTATTCATCGCTTTTATATGGGGTTGTATTGAATTTAAAAAAAAATAATTTAATCAAAAAAAATATTTTAATACTTATTTCTATTATAATATTTTTTAATCCTTTTTTTCCATCAGGTAATTTTTATAATAGTTGGGTGAATAATATTACATCCATAATTTTTATCTTTTTATTAATAAAAAAGAAAGAAACCCATGTTTGAAAATTTTTTCTTTTTTTTCTTTATTACTTTAATAAATTTATATTTAATATTTAATTTTAGTAAAATTAGTTTGTTTAAACTAAATATTGATTATCCAGATTCCAATAGAAGAATTCATACAAAACCAGTTGCTCTGGCTGGTGGGTTAATAATTATATTAAATATTTTTCTTTTGTTAATTTATTTAATTTTTTTTAAAAAAGAAACAATTGAGCTAAGTTTTTTTTTGGGTTGTTTGATGATTTTTACTTTGGGTTTTTTAGACGACAAATACAAATTATCTTACAATAACAAATTCGTATTTTTATCCTTAATCTTTAGTATTTGTTTTTTTTTTGATAAAAACTTAAGAATTGATCAATTGTATATTGAAAGTATAGATACAACAGTAAATATTAATAATTTTTCTTTTTTTTTTACAATATTTTGTTTTCTTTTACTTTCAAATGCTCTGAATATGTTTGATGGTATAAACTGCCAGTGTATTATTTTTAGTATTCTTTTATTTTCTTATCTGCTTAACTTACAAAATCAATTACTAATTATTTATTTAATTTTAGTACTAATATTTACATTTTATTTAAATTCAAAAAACTTAATATTTCTTGGAAATTCCGGATCATACTTGTTATCTTATATAATATCCCATCAAATTATTTATTTTTACAACTCAAAATTTATTAGAAGCGTTGAAGAAATATTTATATTATTAATGGTTCCCGGACTTGATATGTTAAGAATATTTTTTCAGAGACTTAGTGATAAAAAAAATCCTTTTAGACCTGATAAAATGCATTTACATCATTATTTATTAAACCGATATGGTTACAAATCCTCAATCAGTATAATTACTCTGATATTAATTTTTACTTATTTAACATTATATATAAATTTAAGTAAAATAATTATAATACTGTCCTACGGATCAATTTACATAATTTTAATTACTTATTTATATTCAAAAAAAAAATTTAATGATTAGAAATAAAAAAGAAATTATTATAAGTTTTTTTATTTATAATTTTTTTAAAATCATTTCTACTAATATTAATCAAATTTTTATTTTCTTTAAGTATATAAGATTTATAATTTCTTTTTTTGAGAAACATAAAAACTTTTTCAAAACTAGCATTATGTCTTTTTTCTATTTCAATAAGAAAAATTGGTTTATTTATTTTTAAAAAAATATTCATACCTTTCAATACTTCTAGCTCATGACCCTCCACATCAATCTTAATAAAATCTATATTTTTATTATTATGAGTATTAAAAAATAATTGATCAAATTTTTTTAGTTTAATTTTAACTCTTTTAAGTTCTTTAAAATTGATTATATTTTTATAATTTAATGTTGCTAAAGCATAATCAAAATTAAAATTAATTTTAGGTATATATATATATTCAAAATTTTTTTTATTACTTAAAGCATAATTATATATTTTGACATTTTTTTTTATAAGATATTTTAAATAAAGTATATTTTCTTTTAGGGGTTCAATACAAATAACTTTTCTTGAATTTTTTTGCAATTCAACAGTGTAGGTACCCACGTTTGCTCCAATATCTACGCTTGTTTTAAATTCAAAATCTCGAAGAAATAAAATTTCTTTTTCTTGTTTGACAAAATATGGAAACAAATAACTTCTATAAAAAAAATAAATATATTTTTGTTTTTTTAAAAAATTTTTTATCATCAACATATTGTATAAATTTTTTTTAAGTTTTTTTAAAAATTATTTTTTTCTATTTCTTGATATATTTTATTTTCAAATATTAATTCTTTTCTAATATTTCTTTTATATTTCTTTATATTTTTTTTTACTTGAAATATTTTATGATCTAAATTTTTTGATGAAAAGAAATTACCAAGCTGGCTAAATTGATCTTTATTAAAGAATATTTTAAATCCTAATTTATGAGTTTGGCAAATATTATTAATCAAGCCTTTATCATAATAAATTACAGGCTTTATATTATCTATAGACATTTCAAGCACTCCACTGGACCCATCGGAACCTCCTTTATAACACAGCCAAACTAAGTCAGTTTTTTTAAATAAATTCTTTTCTTCATTAAAATTTATAAAATAATCCTTAATTATTAATTTCTTTTTATTTATAATCTTACGATATTCACTAGCATTTATAATTTTTTTACAATCATCATCAAATCTTCCTGCAATAATAAGTTTAAATTTATTGATTAATTTGCTGCCAATTAAAAAATCAATCAACAATTTGAAATTTTTCCTCATTGAAATTGCTCCATAAATTAAAATTGTTTTTTGCTTGGTATATTTATTTTTTATAACATTAGTATTTTTAGTTTTATTAAACGCCTCATTAATCTTAATTATCTTATTAGATTTAATTTCTTTTAAATTTAAAAACTTTATGAATAACGGGTCAACGATAAAAATTTTTTTAATGTATTTCTTTCTTAAAAAAGATTTAAATAAGTATAATTTAATTTCATCTAAATAATCTTTTTTTCTTAAATTAAAAAAATATTGATGAAATTTTATATTTAATAACAATCCATAAACTTTGATTTTAAAATTAAAAAAAAAGAAAATTGATAAAATAAAGATGTATGGATCAAGATGGTTAAAATATACGCAATCAATCTTTTCTTTTTTAATTATATTAATTGCAGACTTATAAACTAAACATAAGTTCCGAAAATGATAAATAAAAATACTAAAATCTTTTTTATTTTTAGAATCTTCATGAGTTGCAATAGTTACAATTTTAATTTTTTTTTTTAAATTGTTAATACTTTTAAACTCTTCGCTTTTAGAGGCTCTAGCAGATGTTAAAAGATAAACTTGATTTTTTTTAATAAATTTTTCTATTAATTTTTTTGCATACAATGAAATATGATGTCCTTTATAATTAATTTCTATAAATAATATTTTCATAATAATTTTTATAAATTAATTATTTTTTATTAATTAGATGAGAAAAATTTGTATATTAAAACTTTTATATTAAAAATTGAAATAAATCATATTAAATTAAATTATGTATTAAGCTATTATGATTATAATATGCAAATTATTATATATATGATTTAATAAAAAAAATCTAAATATAAAAAATAATGTTATATGACTAATAAATTAGTAAGGATGAAGCGTCTCTTAATTTTATTTTTTTTTAACTTGCTTAATTTTATACTACCTAGAAACAGATTAGGAAATAAATTTTTTCATTTAGCAGCCTTTATTTTTAGACATCGCAGGCTTCCAAGTAAAAAATTTATTTATAATGACTTTATTTTTTATATTAAAACAACAGACGAAATATTAAATCCTTTACGTTTATTTGTTTCTGACAAAGAGTTGTTAAAATTTTATATTAAGGCTACAATAGGCGATAAATATAATTGTCCTACTATTGCAATTCTAGAAAATGAAGATTTGTTAGAGTCTTTCGACTTTCCAGATACTTGCTGCATTAAACCAACACATATGAGTGGTTCTGTTGTTTTTAGAGAAAACGGTCTACCCATAAATCTTAATGAAATAAAAAAATGGTTTTCTGTTAACTATTATTCCCTTTACAGGGAAGAAAATTATAAACTTCTTAAACCCAAAATAATTGTTGAACCATTAATTTTTAATAAAAAAAATATATATGACTATAAGTTTTTTTGCTTTAAAGGTGAACCGCGGTTTGTTCAAGTGGACATAGATAGATTTACAAACCATACTCGAAAATTTCTTTCTCTAAACTGGAAAGAGCTTGACTTCTCAATAGGATATCCAAAATCTAGAAAAAAATTGATTGAACCTCGAAATTTTAAAGAAATGATAAAGATATCAAGAAATTTAAGCAAACACTTTTCATTTATCCGCGTTGATATGTATAGTGATGGTAATAAAATTATAATAGGTGAACTTACAAATTTACCCGAGGTAGGATTTGCAAAATTTATTCCCAGGACCGGCGAAATAACAGCTTCAGAACTATTATTTAACCAAGATAAATAATTATCTAATAAACCAAGCCGCACTGAGTCTCGTGTGTTTTGATTTGATATAACTTTAGATTAAATAATCTCATTTAATTTATAAACATAAATAATAAAAACTAAAATATTTTTTTAATAAATATTATTTTTATTTGAAATAATTTTTCTATAATATTTTATATAAGCAGAAGAGATAACTTGTTCTGAAAATTTTTTAACACAAAAATCTCTAGCATTCTTTTTTAAAAGTTTTTGATTTTTATTGTTAGTGCAATATCTTATACCCATAGCTAAATCTTTAGAATTTTTATTGTTAGCTAGCCAGCCAGTTTTTTTATGCAAAATAAAGTCCTTAATTCCTGAATTATTAAATGCAACAACTGGCACACCGCAAGAATTCGCTTCAAATAAAATATTGGGTGAATTATCTATTAGTGATGGAATCACAACAACGTCAGATACAGAATAAATATTTTTTAAAAAAACTTCATCTGTAATATTTCCCAAATATCTTATATTGGGTAAATTGTTAATTTTTTTTAAAAAATTCTTGTCAAATATATTTCCAAATAAAAATAATTCGAAATCAAAATTTAAGAAACGCAAAGAATCTAATAAATATAATAAACCTTTTCTTGGATCCTCTACAACTGTTGCTCCAAAAGTTATAACAATTTTTCTTTTAATATTAAGTTTCTTTTTTATGCTCTTTATATTCTGTCTTTTCCAAATAGAAGTATCAATAACATTAGGAATGGTAATTACTTCATTTTTTTTTGTTAGAAAACTTTTTTTTAATTTTAACTTTATCCATGAACTGGGCGCTACAAAATGAATATTTTTATTCCAATATTTATTTTTTAAATGCAAAATATATCGATCAACATTAAAAAATTTCACACGATCAAAATCTATTATATTTTTATATATACTATTATAGTGTTCAGAGGCACACATTGGCCACATATCTGATAGTCTCCAAACAATTGGTTGTTTAATTAATCCGATTTCTTTAATAGAAATTGTATTAATTCCAACCCAATGCAATTGAACAATATCTGGATTAATTTTATTTATAATTTTTAAGCATCCGGTCGGCATTAAATTATAAGAGTGAAAATTATTTGTTTTTTTATGAAAAATTACTTTAATAATACTTTCAATAACTTTTAATAAAAAATAATAAAATCGAAAATTGGTTATAATTTTTTTATCTTTATGTTTTTTATCAATTACATAAAGATAAACATTAATTTTTTTTTTTAAAGATTTGTATATTCTATGAGTAGCTTTAGCAGCACCGCCACTATTATCAGAATAATTAATGATTAGTAACTTCATTAAATTAATTTATTCTGGTACCACAACTTAAATATTATTTTAAATATTCTATTCATATTACACAACTTTTTAATTATTGAGTAGATTGAGAAATTTTAAATTTAATGATCTTGAATTTTTTCTTAAATAAAATCCAAGCTGATAAAATCTGCTTCTCAAAGAAGGATCATCAAGTTTTTTTAATATTTTTACAAATCTTAGATATTTTTTTAATTTGTTATTTGAAAATAATGATAAATCTTTTTCAGCTAAAAGAAGATTTTTTTTAAAACTAAGTACATTATAAATTAAATATAATAAAAATTTAGAGTCTATAACTGCTTTTTTTTCTTGAATAAAGATTTTATCAGAACTATTTTTTAATAATAAATATCTATATTCATTAATATTAGTTGGTTTTAGCACATAGTTTTTATCCAATTCTGATAATGCATTGTTTGATATTAGGATTGGTTTTTTACCATAACACGATGACTCTATACTAGCTGTTCCATTAAAAGTTACACATCTATTCATTTCACTAAAAGTTTTAAGATTAGAGTGAAATTTATTATCAATTTTTATATTATCGGGAAAAAAACCTTTAAAATATTTGTTTTCTATACTCTTCAAAATAGTTAAAGTATTTTCACCCCAGGCTTTTGATATTGGGTGAATTCTTATTGACCAGATTTCATCACTATCCTTGAGTATTTTTATTGTTTCAACAATCCAATGATAATAATCAAAAAAAATTCTGCTTTTATCTATTCTTGCAAATGGTGAATCTCTAAAAACATGTAAAAAAATAATATTTTTATTTAGGCTAAATCTTGAATTACTTTTTATTTTGGAAGCAGCTGTAAAATCTATATCATCTAATTTTCCTAATGATCTTAAATGCCAAAATTTTTTAATATCAGTATCACTAATTTTTCTTTTTAATTTTTTTAATAAATTTTTATCTACATAATTCCATTCAATATCTTTATTTTTTTTTTGTTTGGAATAAGTAAAATTAGCCTGTACAAAAACTTTTATATTTTTTTTTTTAAATTCTTCTGATGCAATTCTATATTTATAAACTGAATGACCCAAAAAAACTGATTTAATTTTTTTTTTATTTATTAATTGTTTTATATAATTATTATAAATTATTTATTTCACTAATGTTATTAACCTTATAAATAAATTTGGTTTTAATTCATTATCATTAATATTTCTCATACAAGAATCCCAATAAGCATGTGAAAATGTTGATTTATAATTTATTTTGTTTTTATATGAGAAAAAAAATAATAATTTGTTATAAAAAAAAAAATTTTTTGAAAAATTTAATATAAATAATAAAAGATACTTAAGTTTAAATTCAGATTGAGGAGTTAATTCTATATTTGCTAAATTTAGATTTTTATATTTTATTTTTTTTTTTTCTAAATATTTTTTAAAATTTTTAAAATCCGAATAGTCAATAATAATTTTTTCTTTATGTCTGTAACCCTCTAAAATGTGCATTAGGATAGCTAGATTTGTAGGATCTATACCTCCTCCTATGTATATATATGGATTCCTCTTCATAAAATTTTAAATGATTAATTAATACTTATGATAAATTTTAAACCATTGTACGAATTTTTTTATACCTAGTTTATAATCCGTAGTTTTTTTGATTTTAATATACTCTCTTAAGTTTTTAGTTTCTGAACTAGTATTTACGACATCACCTTTTTGTATTGGCAAAAAATTAATTCTAGCCTTTTTTTTAAGATTTTTTTCTATCTCCTTAATATAATCCATAATTTTTACATTCTTACCGGCCGACAAGTTAAATATTTTATAAGGATATTTATTAGCGTGAAGTTTAAATGTTTTGCTAGAAATTTTATTTACAATTGGAGGTTTCTTCAATAACAATTTTATCATTACTACTACATCATCAATATAAGTAAAATCTCTAGAGTGATTGCCATAATTAAATACATCAATTTTTTTATTTTTAAAAATATTTTTAGTAAATTTATACGGAGCCATATCTGGCCTCCCCCAAGGTCCATAAACTGTAAAAAATCTCATACAAATTATTGGTATTTTATATAAACAAGAGTAAGAGTGGGCCATTATTTCTGTTGATCTTTTTGTTGCTGCATAAAATTGAATAGGGCGGTCTGCAGGCAAATTTTCATTAAAAAAAATTTTATGAGTGTCACCATAAACGCTACTAGTGCTAGCCAATAGAAGATTTTTTATTTTTAAAACTTTACAACACTCAAGAATGGAAAAAGTTCCTAATAAATTGGAATAAAGATATTCTCTTGGAAATTTTAATGAGTATCTCACACCAGCTTGAGCTGCTAAGTGAATTATATGTGAAATTTTATTTTTTTTGGCAATATCTATAACATTTTTAGTTTTGATAATATTGAGTTTATAAAATTTAAAATTTTTATTTTTTAAAATTGTTAATCTATCTTTTTTAAATTTCTGTGAATAGTATGAATTTAAATTATCAATGCCCACAACTTTATACTTCTTAATTAACTCTCTAGCTAAATTAAATCCAATGAAACCTGCTACTCCAGTAATTAAAATTTTCATATAAATAAAATTAAATAATTAAATAAAACAAAATTTTTTTTATTTCTTAAAAGACCCTAAACTATTTTTTTAAGCTATCAAAGTTTTTGTTAAATAATTTTAAAAATTCCCATTATTTTAGATTTCTTATGCTTACTTAACTCAAATTATAGGTATAATCGCATAAGTTTTTTATTTCTTTTCTGTGAGATATGATGATAATTATTTTATTTAGCTTAATTGAATGCAAATTATTTATAATTCTTGCCTCAGTTCTTAAATCTAAAGCATTTGTAGATTCGTCAAGTATTAAAATGTCACTGTCTTTATATAATGCTCTTGCAATAGCAATCCTTTGTCTTTGCCCCCCTGAAAATAAAGATGCATCCTCAGATATAATAGTCTGGTAACTAATATCTTTATTTTTTAATACAATATCTAATTCAAGCATTTTAATTATTTGATCAATTTTATTAAAATCGATTTTTTTATTATCAGCAAATGCAATATTTTTAGCTAAAGTATCATTCATAATAAAAAAATTTTGTGATACGTAAGAAATGTCTAAAGATAAATCTTTATATTCAAATTTCTTGTCAATCATTATTTTGCCACTTACATTTGGTTTTACTAATCCTGCAATTAATCTAACTAGAGTTGTCTTTCCACATCCACTATTACCATAAAGACAAGTAATATAATTTTTTTTAAATATTAAATTAACGTTATTTAAAATTATATTTTTTTTATCATAAGAAAAAGAAACATTGTGAAATTTAATATTAGATTTAATTTTTACGATAGGTTTTTTATCTTCTTTATAATTTTTTATTATATCGCTAATAATTTTAACTGAAAAGGAGTTATTATTCATTGACAATTTTAAATTTGATATTCTAATTGCCGATGGCAAAAGTCTATAAAATGCAACAAGATATAATCCTAAAACTCCTACATAATTCATAAATTCATCGTTACTGATATTAAATAAAAAAAATACTAGAATAAGAACTACCAATAATTCAATTAAAGGTTTTGAAAGTGAATACATGAAAAGTATTTTTTTTACACACTCTGCAAAAATTATATTATTTTCTTTATATAATTTCTGAAAAAAATTTGCTCGATTATATATTTTAATATCAATAAAATTATTGAATGAATTGATTAATATGCTATTTAATTTTTCTGCAACTTCATTTTGCTTTTTTCCATTAATTTTTATAAGATTTCTTGAATAGTAGATAAGCAAATAAACAGAACCCACGAAGAATGAGAGGATTATAATTGTAACTTTAAAATATACTATTAGTAAAAAAGTTATAATTAATATCGTCACAACTAACTCTATAAAAAAAAATATTATAGTTTCTAAATAAATTCTAAAATTAACCGTTGTTTCTCTTAAATTTTTTATAAAGTTTGATGAATTTTTTTCATAAAATGCTAAATAATTTTGAGATATTGTGCTTAAAAATATTCTATCAGCAATAAATAAATATATATTTTTTGCAACAGAATAAAAATAATAAGTTTGAACGATAGTAAAAAAATTCTTTAAAATAATAATACAAAAAGAAATAACTAACAACATATTTATACTTTTAAGATAACTGATTATTGAAGTAGAAATTTTATATATTATTTCATTAGAGTAAGGATTGTTACCTAAAAAAATTGCCTGAAGCAGGGGAACAAAAGTGGCAATAGAAAAAAGCTCAAAGATCAAGACCACAATTCCAGCAGGAATTAAGCTAAATAAAAAAAAAATATTTTTTTTTCCCAGTATCTTAAATATTATTAATAGATTTTTAAACAAATTAATTATTTTTATTTAATTTAAATGAAAAATTTTTTTTCAAAAAATTATATATATACTTTAATCTGTCATTTTTCTAATCAAAAATCGTTTTGACAGAATATAATTATCTAAGAAAATATATATTTTTTTCTAGAAATAAAGTACTGTTAACTTTTAATTTATAACTAAAAATTTTTTATACATGAATTTAATATCTAAGATATAGTAAAGAATCTAAAAAAAATGACATAAAGAAAATGTATAAACAAGAAAAGTTTTACTTGAGCAAAAATTGCGGAGATTCTGTTGATACAATTTATCTAAACAATAATATTAAAATAACTACTTTAACAATTTGAAAATTCTCATTGCGGGACTAGGGTCTATTGGCCAGAGACATGCTAAAAATCTATTAAAACTTGGCTACAAAGACATAATTTTTTTTACCAAAAGAAAAGACTTAAATAAAATAAATCTTTTTAAAAAAATAAAAATATTTAATAAATTAGATTTGGCACTAAAACAAAAACCAAATATTGCGCTTATTTGCAATCCAACCGACCTTCATTTTAAAACAGCTATGAAATGTGCAAAAGAAAAATGTAGTTTATTTATTGAAAAACCTATTGGTTACAAAAAAAAAGAAATTTTATCTCTAAAAAAATTAATTAAAAAAAAAAAAATAATAAATATGGTTGGTTATATGATGAGATTTCATCCTGCTATAAATAAAATTAAATATCTTATTAAAAAAAAATATATTGGAAAAATATATTATATTTATAGTGAATGGGGAGAATATTTACCAAATTGGCATCGAAATGAAGATTATAAGAATAGTTATGCTGCAAAAAAAAATAGTGGTGGGCCGGCTTTAACATTAAGTCACGATCTAGACTTGCTTAGATGGTTCTTTGGCCCAATTAAAAATATCTATCAAGAAAATATTAAAATAAGTCATTTAAATATCAAATCAGAATCTTCTGCTGATTTTTTGATAAAATTTAAATTTGGTGCTAACGCGTTGCTGCATCTTGATTATCTTCAAAAAAGACCTTTTAGATTTTTAAAAATATTAGGAGAAAATGGACTCATCAAATTTGAATATTATAAAAATAAACTTACAATAAAAAAAAGTAATAAGACTAAGAATTTTTTTTATAAAAATTTTAATAGAAATAAAATGTTTCTAAATGAAATAAAATATTTTTTAAAATGTGTCTATAAACAAAAACATACGAGTATAAATATTGAAGATTCTATAAAGTTACTAACCGAAACTAAGATTATATAAATTTACAACCAATATCTAAATTTCTTTGCTATATTTTTTTCAATTCTGGAAAATTTTTTAATTCCGTCCCCAAGCATAAAGGGAGTTTTATAAATGATAGAAGTTAAATTTTTTATACCTTCTTCGGCCAACGACGCTGATTGATCGGTTCCCCACATTGCTCTATCAAGAGTAATATGTCTTTCAATTACACTAGCCCCCAAATGCCAAGCTAGTATTGTGGGACTGACAGTACTTTCATGTCCGCTATAACCTACTTTACATTTAAAAATTCTTATTAATTTCTGTATCATTAAAAGATTAAGATTATTTTCTGGACAGGGATAAGTTGAAACGCAATGCATTAATATAAATGCACAATTTTTTTTTTTAAATATTCCCACGGCTTTTTTAATATCCGACAAATTACACATCCCAGTTGAAATAAGCGTAGTTTTTTTTTCACTTGCGACTAATTCTAAAAATTCAGTATTAGTAATCATTGCGGAAGCAATTTTGTTAAATTTAAAATTGAATTTTCTCATTAGAACTTGACTTTTTTTGTCCCATGACGAGGCAAACCATTTAATGTCTTTTTTTTTGCAATAATTGTCTATCTCTCGATAATCATCTAAATTAAATTCAATTTTTTTTTTATAGTCATAATAGCTAATTAACCCCCAAGGAGTTTGTCTTAAAATATTTTTTTGATCATTGGGAATACATATATTTAAATCTCTTTTTTGAAATTTAACGAAATCAAATTTATATTTCTTTGCAAGATCAATTAATTTCTTAACGAGCTTAATACTCCCATTGTGATTTATTCCTATTTCTGCAATTAATATTGGTTTTTTTAAAATTAAATTTGATATCATTGTAAATTCCTAATATTATAAATGTTTTTAATACAAATGCCAAATAAAAATAATATTTTGCTAACTGGATCTGAAGGATTAATCGGTTCTTCTTTTGTAAAACAAACTAGCGAGAGCTATAGTAATATTTTTGCAATTGATATAAAAAAAATAAAAAGAAAAAATTATTTTTATTGTGATATTACAAATGAAACTCAAGTAAAGAATGTTACAAAAAAAATACTAAATAAAGATAACATTGATGTCCTAATAAATAACGCCTCTTATAATCCAGCGGCGGATAAAAAAATGAGAACATATAAATTTTCCGACTATAAACTTTCAGACTGGAAAAAAAATATTTCTACTGATTTAATTGGGTCTTTTCTAACGTCCAAATACATATTAAAACATTTTGAAAAAAAAAATGAAGGAACAATACTCAATATTTCTTCTATTTATGGAACAACAGGAATTAATCAGGAAATATATAACAAAAAATTAAAGAAATACTACGGCTACAAACCTATAGAATATTCAGTTGCAAAAGCTGGAATTATCGGCTTTACAAAATCTTTGGCTTCTTATTATAAGAACTCCAATATAAAAATATTATGCTTAATTTTTGGAGGAGTTGAGACAAATCAAAGTTTCTTTTTTAAAAAACAATATTCAAAAAAAACTATTGCCTTACGAATGGCAAAACTCGGTGAGTTTAATGAATATATAAATTTTTTTATATCCAAGAAATCAAGTTACTCAAACGGCACATGCATAACAATTGATGGTGGAGCAACCAACATCTTTTGAGCAAACATAAAAAAAAAGAACTTTTAATAATTATTCCTGCTAGAGGTGGCAGTATTGAAATAAAAAATAAAAATTTATTAATTATTAACAATAATAAGCCATTAATTTACTACTCATATAAAGCAGCAAATTTTATAAAAGATAAAAGTAAATTTATAACATGCTCAACGGATAGTTACAAAATAGCTAGAACTTGTAGAAAATTTGGATTAAATGAAATAGCAATAAGACCAAAAAAATATTCACATAAATTTTCTCGGGATATAGAATTTGTTAACCATATTTTAAAACATTATTACAAAAATAATTTAATATTCAAATACGGTCTAATTCTTAGACCCACTTCTCCCATAAGAAAGAAGGAAACTTTACAAAAAGCCTATAAATTATTTAAAAGAAAGACAGAGTATAGGTCTATGCGCGCGATTATTAAATCGCCAATTTCACCTTATAAAATGTGGAGAAAAGAAAATCATTCTCTTAACCCAATTATCAAAACTCAGCTAAAAGAACCCTATAATATGCCAAGACAAAAATTACCTATTATATTTTGGCAGACAGGTAATTTTGAATTTTTTAGAATAAATTATAATAATAAAATTAATTCTATTTCTGGAAAAAAAATAATGGGTTATTCTATATCAGAAGAAGAATCTATCGATATAGATAAAAAATCTGATTTAAACAATTTAAAAGTTTTAATAAAAAAATTTTTTTAAGATTTAATTTTTTGATATAAGATATGAAAATAATTATTTTTGACATTGACAAAACTATTTGTAAGACAACCAAACTTAATTATAACTTGTCTAAACCGATTAAACATAAAATTTTATTAATTAATAAACTTTATGAAAAAGGACATATAATTAAATTATTTACTGCGCGATATATGGGAAGATACAAAGGCAATGTACGTCTTATCGAAAAAAAATTTTATAGAAAAACTAAAAAACAACTAAAAACTTGGGGTCTAAAATTTCATGAATTAATAATGGGAAAACCTATATACGATATTTTTATAGACGACAAAGCTTATAATGTTAACGACAAAAAATTAAAAAAAATATTTTATCAATATCTTAAGTGAGAAAGTTATTTTTTTTAAAATATTTCTGACATTGTAAAAAAAACTTCTTATAGAAATTTAAATTTCTTTTAATGAAATTTAACATTTTAATTTGTATCAAAAAAAATTTTTCAGTGCATAAATCAAGCCAATTGAGCTATTAGTAACGGTAAGCTTAACGTGTTACCACGCTTCCAC
>Ga0164293_10001839_pt1 | contig 17893 bp, 6 predicted proteins | sample GEODES118metaG_FD_111487 | JGI IMG/M metagenome (GOLD analysis project Ga0164293, IMG submission 111487) | Eutrophic lake water microbial communities from Lake Mendota, Wisconsin, USA - GEODES118 metaG | ecosystem: Environmental > Aquatic > Freshwater > Lake | place: USA: Lake Mendota, Wisconsin...
ACGTATTTGCAACTTCAAGTATTGATTACGTAAATAACTCAAACCTTGTCGAAGAAGCAATTGATATGATTCAATTCTCAAGAGCGGATTCAGTTTATATCGCGACAACACCTGACTATAGAATGTATACACCGGATGCGACTAACACTCAAGACATTATTTATTCTCAAGAAGCGGTTGATAATCTAGACAACACAGGAATTGACTCTAACTATACCGCAACTTATTATCCTTGGATATTAGTTCGTGATACCGTTAACAATACACAAATTTATTTACCACCGACAGGTGAAGTTTGTAGAAACTTAGCATTGACTGATAATATATCATTCCCTTGGTTCGCATCAGCGGGTTACACGAGAGGTCTTGTAAGTTCAATCAAAGCTAGACAAAAACTTACACAGACAGATAGAGATACCTTGTATCAGGGTAGAATTAACCCTATCGCAACTTTCTCAGATGTTGGAACTGTAATTTGGGGTAATAAAACTTTGCAAGTTGCTGACTCAGCACTTAACAGATTGAATGTAAGAAGATTATTACTTCAAGCTCGTAAATTGATTTCGGCGGTAGCGGTAAGATTATTATTTGAACAAAATGACCAAATCGTTAGACAACAATTCTTGGATAGTGTTAACCCAATCTTGGATTCAATCAGAAGAGATAGAGGTTTATATGATTTCCGTGTAACTGTATCTTCAACACCTGAAGATTTAGACAGAAATACATTAACAGGTAAAATATATTTGAAACCTACTAAGGCGTTAGAGTTCATCGATATCGAGTTCTTCATAACTCCAACAGGCGCTTCATTTGAAAATATCTAATAAATTTAATGGGGATACAAAAGTATCCCCTTTAATCGCCAAATATGGAAAGACAACTTAAAGAAGGATTTAAACTTGAAGGGACACCAGATATGAAATATTACGCATTCGATTGGGATGATAATATTGTTCATATGCCAACTAAAATTATGTTAAAAACTGAAGATGGTGAGGAAATTGGTATGAGCACCGATGACTTTGCAGAGTATAGACATGATTTAGGTAAAACCCCTGTTCAATATAAAGGAGATACTATTGTCGGTTTTGCGGACAATCCATTTAGAAATTTTAGAACGGAAGGTGACAAAGATTTTTTAGTTGATGCGATGAGAGCAAAAAAAGGACCGGCATTTGATGACTTTAGAGAAGCAATTAACAATGGGTCTATTTTTTCAATAATTACCGCAAGAGGGCATAATCCTGAAACCTTAAAACAATCTATTTATAATTACATTATAAGTGGTTTCAATGGAATAGATAAAAACATGTTAATTAAAAATTTAAAAAAATATAGAACATTTGTGGATGAAGATGAAATGAGTGACGATGAATTAATTAAATCATATTTAGAGTTAAATAAGTATCACCCTGTTAGTTTTGGTGATGAAGAAGGTGCTGCAAATCCCGAAGAATTAAAAGTTAAAGCGATGGAAGATTTTGTATCTTATATAAAAGGAATGGCAGGAATACTTAATAAAAGAGCCTTTATTAAAAATGATATCTCAAATAATTTCATACCAGACATTAGTATTGGTTTTTCAGATGATGATATGAAAAATGTAGAAGTAATGAGTAAACATTTTAAAGATAAACCAGATAATATAGTTAAGACTTATTCTACTGCTGGAGGTATTAAAAAGTTATATAACTAGAGAATAATTTCTTAAAAAATAAAGTAAATAGAAAAATTTTCATCGAGACTATATTTATTAGATATAAACACAAAAAAAACAAAATTGAAATAACATGGCTGATTTATTAATGAAAATGCCGATACCTTACGAACCGAAACGACAGAATCGTTTTATTTTAAGGTTTCCATCAAGCTTAGGAATAAATGAATGGTTCGTAGAAACTGCGGCAAGACCATCAATTAAAATTGCTTCAACTGAAATCCAATTTTTAAATACATCAACATTTGTTGCGGGTAGATTTAATTGGGACCCAATTTCGGTTAAATTCCGTGACCCGATTGGTCCTTCAGCTGCTCAAGCACTTATGGAGTGGGTTCGTCTACATGCAGAATCTGTTACCGGTCGTATGGGTTATGCCGCGGGTTATAAAAAAGATATCGACCTTGAAATGTTAGACCCAACAGGAGTTGTTGTTGAAAAATGGATATTATATGGAACTTTTTTAACTGATGTGAATTTTGGTCAATTAAGTTATAGTCAAGACGCATTAGCGGATATTACCGCACAACTTCGTATGGATAGATGTGTGTTAGTTTATTGATTTACATTTAACATTTACAATTATTTTTATTTAACTTATATTTAACCGTAAAGCAATAAACTTTACGGTTAATTTTTTTATATATGGACACACAATCAAGAGACTACGGTCAAGAAAATTTTACATTACCACACGACGTGGTGTTATTACCTTCACAGGGAATTTTTTACAAAAACAAAAAGAAATCATTAAAAATTGGTTATCTTACTGCATCTGACGAAAATATTATAATGGCAGGAGCAAATGATTTAACTCTCAATTTATTAAGAGCAAAAATATATGAACCCGATATTAAAGTTGAAGAACTTATTGAGGGTGATGTTGAGGCTATCCTAATATTTTTGAGAAATACTGGGTTTGGACCTGAAATTACTCTAAATTTAACTGACCCTGTTACAAAAAAACCTTTTCAATCAAATGTATTGTTAGACCAGTTACCTGTTATTAGTGGTCAAAAACCAAATGATGATGGAACTTTTGTGATTACTCTACCAAAAACGCAATCATCAATTAAATTGAAACCATTAAACTATGGAGAGATTATGGAGATTAGTAAATTGGCGGATTCATATCCTCAAGGTAGGGTTGTTCCAAAAATTACTTGGAGATTACAAAAAGAAATTGTTGAGGTTGATGGTTCTACCGATAAATCAGTTATTTCTAAGTTTGTTGAGTCCATGCCAATTGTGGATTCAAAACACATTAGAAAATTTATGAATGAAAATGAACCAAGATTAGATATGACTAAAACAATTATGGCCCCGTCCGGAGAAAAGCTAATAGTGAATGTTGGCTTTGGGGTGGACTTTTTTCGCCCTTTCTTCTGATTATAGGAAAAGTCAGATAGATGAATTTTACTATCTGAACACATTGATGAAGATTACTTATCAAGATTTTGAAAGAATGCCAATATTTGTTAGAAAATATTTATTGGATAAATGGATAGAAGATAATAAGAAGGACTAATTTTTTAGTCCTTCTTCTATTTATATATAAAGTTAAAATTAATTATGGCAGATTATAATCCAGAAGACCAAGGTAGTTTTGACGAGGCTAAAAAAAGTTTAGAAGCTTTTAGTGACCTCGCTAACCAAACAGTACTTTCTATTTTTAAGATGTATGAGGGTGCTGATAAGATTAACAACGCCTTTCTACAAGGAAGAACTCGTTTAGACGAGATGAGTGACGCTGTTGCAAAATCGGCAGCCGGTGTCCTTCGTTTGGGTGGGAATCTTGGTGATGTTAATACCACTATGATAGGTATTGCTGATGGTGCTAGAAGGAATGTAATTGCGACAGAAGACCAAGTTAGTAAGTTATATGCTGCATCTACAATTCTCAATACTACCTCAAGTTCCTTAGTTGAAAATTTTGCGGAAGCGGGGTACGAGGTATCTCAAGTTGGAGTTAATTTACAGGATTCTATTCAGTATGTTCAAAGTGTCGGTCTTAATGCCAAAACAGTTGTAAAAGATGTTGCGAATAACATGGAGTTGATGAATAGATTCAACTTCAGTGACGGTGTTCAAGGATTAACAAAAATGGCGGCTCAAGCTTCAATGTTGAGGTTTGATATGCAAAATACCGCTAATTTCGCAGATAAAGTAATGAGTCCTGAGAAAGCAATTGAAGCGGCTGCCGGGTTCCAAAGACTAGGTGTTAATATTGGTAACTTGGTTGACCCATTTGCGTTAATGAATGACTCAATTAATAATCCTGGTGCATTACAAGATAGTATTATTAAAGCCACAAAAAAATATACAGAGTTTGACGAAAAAACAAAATCATTTAAGATAAACCCACAAGGTATTTTGATGTTAAAAGAATTGTCGGATGTTACTGGAATTAGTGCAAGAGAACTTTCAAAAACCGCATTAGCTGCCGCCGATTTAGATAAAAGGTTATCAGCTATTAGTCCATCATTGAAATTTGAAAAAGAGGAAGACAGACAGTTGTTGGCTAATATGGCAACAAAGAAGGATGGTGAATATGTTATACAAATTAAAGATGACCAAGGGGCGATTGAATACAAAAAACTTGGAGATATTACTGCAGATGAATTTAAAGAGTTAAGAAAAAAACAAGATGAGGCACCTAAAACACTTGAAGAAATTCAAATTAGTCAATTAGATTATTTAAAAGACTCAAGTTCATCATTAAGGTCAATACTTGCAAAAGGGACTTTTGGGGCTGCAGGGTCTGCATTCGTTAGGGGAAATTTTTTAGGCGCCGAAAGAATTAGTAGGGGATTTACGGGTTCACTTGATGAAAATATTCCTAAAAGTGCTGAAATAATAAAAGATATTAATAGTTCTATGGAGAAAATGAAGGAACTTTTTAATATAAAAGAACTTGGTAAAATAAGTGATGCTGACTTTGCAACTAAACTCTCAAAACTTGAAAGTGAAGTTAAAAGTAAAGTAAATACTCTTGGTGAAAAAGGTATTGAAAAGTTAATAAAAACTTTTGAAGATACTAATAAAAAAATTGATGGAACAAGTGGGATTGAAGAAAAATTTAAAAAATATAGTTCAGATATGTTAGCCGAGATTGGAAGACCACAACAATCATCTAATAAAATTTCTGGTACTGCAACCAAATCACCAATATCAAGAAATAGTTTTTTAGGTCAACAAAATGTTAACCAAACATCCGCAACAGGTTCTTTTGTAAAAGAAATTAACCAAAATATTAAGGTTGAAATTGACTACAAAACCCCGACAGGTGGAGATAGTGAACAAAAAATGAAAGATTATTTTGACAAACAATTTAAACTAATGACTCAAACAGAAGAATTTAAAAGGATTAATTATGAATATCAGTTACAAATGAAAAAAGAACTTGGATTAAAAAGGTAATTTTTAAAAAAAAATAACATTAACCTATTTATAGGTAAAGAAAAAGATAGATGGGTAGTCCTTTAGATTTTATTAGTAGTGAAGGTTTTAGGAAAAAACTTATATCGAGAAATTTAGTACCATATGCTAAATCTCCGACTAAAGCTACTCCTCCAACAACATACGAGATTGTTCAATCAGACCTAACACCCGTTGATAGTCCTGATTTTTTAATTGATACACCGTATTATGCGGATTTACTATACCCGTTAAATAAATGGGGTAATGATGGTGGTTATGAACAAGTACCTGCCTTATCAACAAATTTAAACTCGGTATCAAATCAAGGGGAATATGGTCCTGGCCAACAAGACGCTAAATTATTAAATGATGCTCAAATCGCCGCTAAACTCGGATTTCCGGGGATTGCGCCACCATGGCAACCATTAAATGCTTATGGTCCTAATAGTTTACAACAATTAGACGCGGGAGATTACATAACAACACCTGACTCAATAAATAATGGTGTTACAGGTGGGATACCAAATTTGTATAATAATCAACCATACCCCACAACATTTAACGCATCATCATATTCCCCACTATCTATTCTTTTAAATCCAGACCCCCAAGGTAGTAATGGATTACTTAGTTCTGATTCATTTATTGCTCGATTGGGTGCTAAAACTCTAAAGAGAGAATTTGAAGAAAGAATTGGAAGAGCCATTATTAGAGAAACGGTAGGACGAGCGAATTTTTTAAATATTAATAGTAGTACTAATGTTGTTAATATACTAACTGGCCGAGTTCCGTTAATTGAACCAAATTATCAGATTACAGTTCCTGCAAATCCAATAACAGCCGCTGCCGATTTTTCACTTAGATTGGCAGGAAGTTTACTACCATTTTCATTAATACCCGGTTCATATTTTGACCCAAACATTAATCCTCCAAGACCTTCAACAATTGCTCAATCATTACTCGCTAATCCAATTGCCGCGGTAGGTAACTTTGTTTCTAATTTATTAGGTGCGGGAAAAACAGGGTCTCAAATATTCTACAACAATACAGGTGGAGGACAAAAGTCTATATTGTGGAAAAATATTAACTTTAACAAGTATAAACCAAATTATGATAGAACTTTACTTGATAGATTAGGGGGAGCTATCGTAGGTACCGAAACAAACAATGCTAATTTTTATGTTGGTTCAACAACATCAGACCCATCAAGAGTATTTTCTCCAAGTAGAGAGTTACCGGTTGATGCTTTTGGTAATGAACAACAATCACCAGTTTATGGACCTCAAGAATTAGCTCAATTATATGAAGGACCAAGCAAGGAAATTCGTTTAGGTGCTAACGGTCCGACATATAGTAATGGTGGTGGTATTGAAGGAGGGTTTACATGGGTTTCTCCAAAATATAAAGGAAACGCCGGTAAGAAAGTAGGTATTGGTGGTGAAATCATGGACCAAGATTCTGATTTTAAACCATCATCATATAACACAACGGAATCAACCGAAAGAACATTTAGAGAAGGTTCAATTCTTGATGATACCCAAAGAATTATTAATAGTCAACCACAAGGGGGTAAAAGACTACAACACGTTGGTAATGCAATTGACCAAGTTAGTAAAGTGTTTCATGATGGTTATAAAGAATTAACTAAAGGTTCAAGGGTTATTAGATATACTGGTTCAATTGGACAAGAAGTCGGGACTGAATATTGTAGAGTTTTTGCAAAAGATTTACCATACTTACAATACAATGATTTACAAAAAACAGATGGAATTGTTACTGAAGGTAGAAGATTTTCATATTCGGTATTAGATAAAACATATAATCTTAACATTGCCCCAAATAAACAAGAGGGAGGACAAGATTCAACAAACTTAATTGGTTCAACAAATAAAGCGTACGCTAAAAAATATATGTTTTCTTTAGAAAATTTAGCGTGGAGGACATCTAACTCACCTGGATTTGCGGTGTCTGATTTACCGGTATGTGAGAGAGGTCCTAATGGTGGTAGAGTTATGTGGTTTCCACCATATGGTTTAACTTTTAGTGAGAGTGTACAAGCTAATTGGCAACCAACCGATTTTATAGGTAGACCCGAACCAATTTATACTTACAAAAATACTAGTAGAACAGGTAGTTTAACTTGGAAAATAGTTGTCGACCACCCATCAGTTTTAAATGTTATTGTTAATAAAGTTTTGGCGAACGAAACTAATAAAACTAGAATTGATAGTATTTTAGAATCATTTTTTGCGGGATGTAGAAAATATGATTTATATGAATTGGCTAAGAAATATTATACAATACCACCAAATGATTTATTTCAAATACAACAAGCAATTAGTTCCAAAGAATTAACTAAAGAACAGTTGGAATATACTATTTCAACAATAACCACGGCCCCACAAGTATCTAGTGATACGGGTACTGGTGGTTCTCCTGAGGTAACATTAAAAAAGTTTGAACAAGTTGGGTTTTATTTTGGCAATAATTTACCGAGAGAATTTAATGAAAATTTTGGTAATCTATATGGTCCATATGTTGGACAAAAAACTTACTATGAAGAACAATCAAAGGGAACTGAAACTACCTCATTTTTTGATAATGTAATTACTCCAAATAAAGATACAATTGATGAATTAATTAATGAAATTAAAAAACAATTTATAAGTAATACTGATGCGGAAGGTAATATAAACGGCACTATAACAATAACATTTAATGCTAGTACATCTGCCAAGGCCAGCCAATCTTCTAATAATATTTTGGCAGCAAAAAGAATTAACTCCGCAATAATATACATTACAGGTGACACGAGAGTAAAACAATATGTTCAGAATCAAAAATTACTTATAAAAATTGATGAAACATTAGGTGAAAATTCTCAAACACTTGCGTTTGATAAAACAACTAAAACTCTCACACCTAATACTCCGGTTTTTTGTGGTGATAGGGATGGAGATGGTCAAAATGAAAATAACGAAATTTATACGTCAAAGGCAATGGCATGTAGAAGAGCATATATTTCTAATATCAAGTCAACATTAAAGGCACCTCCTGCGATATTACCACCAAAAACTACAACAGTTGCAACTGGAAGGGTTGTAACAAAAACGGAGACGACACCCGTTATTGAACCTAAAGTAGTACAAAGAGATAATATTAGTAAACGAGTATTACGTGCGTTATTATCAGAGTGTGATTATTTTGAAACAATCAAAGAAGAGACTCCTATGGTTTATGATAATCTTAGAGATAAGTTAAAATTTTTCCAACCAGGATTTCACTCAATGACTCCGGAAGGTCTTAATTCTAGATTAACGTTCTTACAACAATGTATGAGACCTGGAGACACAATACCAACAATTAAAACAGTTAATGGTACTCCTACACCTGATTATAGTAATGCTACAAACACCTCTTTTGGTGCTCCACCTGTATTAATACTAAGAGTGGGAGATTTTTATAATACTAAAATAATTCCAACTAGTTTACAATTAACTTATGAGGAGTTAGATATAAATCCTGAAGGTATTGGTGTTCAACCTATGATTGCCAACGTAACTTTGGCATTTAACTTTGTTGGTGGTAGTGGATTAAAAGAATCTGTTGATAAATTACAAAACGCATTAACATTCAATTATTATGCTAATACTGAAATATATGATGATAGGGCCGATTCAACAGATTTAAGTTATAAAGTAATTGATAATGAGTTTATAAAGGCGGCTCAAAGTAATGTTGCTCCACCAACTGTTAATCAAGCACAAGTAAATAACGGACAAAGTAATGATAATACTGTAGGTAGTGTTACAAGTAATATTGTTAGTCAATCGGGTCAAACAGGAACTCTTAATTATAGTTCGTTCATGGATAAATTAGTTGAAGAAACTCAATCATATTTTACTAACGTTGTTAATAAGAATAGAGAATCACTTAATCAGTATAATAATGCTGTTCGTCAACAATGGATGTTAGAAAGAATTTATCAAAATGGTAAATTTGAATTAACTAAAGATTCGGATACCGTTTTATTCGGTAAACCATATAATTTGGAACAAAGGACTGATGACATATTTGCTCAATTGGTTAAAGATATTAAAAACGAAGACGAAGGATTTATCAAATATCTTATCGACTCAAAGACATTTACAAATCGTTTAGTTAAACAAGTCCGAGAGAATTATTCAAATTTTGTTAGAAATAAAAGAAGTTCATTCCAAAGTGCAATAACTAACATCACAAATGGTATTGTTACAACTCAACAAAATTACATAAGTAATATTGGAAAAGTTAATACCATAACTTATAATGTTCCGGCATATCCTAATACAGGGACTGATGGGTATCAAATAAAAGATGGTAAAATTGTTTCATATATCACATCAGGAACCACTGAAGTTGACTCAAACTCACAAGGTGTAACTAATACTTTAGATGAATTACAAAATGATATTTTAAAAATTAAGAGTGGTATTACTGATTTCAACGATGTTATTTGGACACCAACTGAATTTACATATTCGGCGGATAAACAAAAATATACGGGAATTTTAGTATTTGAACCAAATTATAAAATTCCTACTAATAATGTATTCAACCCTTTTAGTTTTAACACATTATTTGATAGTAAAAATGGGTATGTATTTAGAAGAGTATATATGATAGTATCAGATGATGTAACTGATACTAAAAAATATGAAACATTTAAAAATGCATTAATTGGTAATATACTTAGTAATACAGGATTAATAGGTACAAGTACTGGTGATATTAGTAAATCATTTGATGAATATTGGATAACAACTGCAAAACCTGCATTTGTGGAAGAAAACAATATCACTAAAGAGTTTATTGATTATATGGAAAAAGAAAAATTAAAAAATTTCTTAAAATACACTCCATTTAATTTAAAGAAGAAAAGAACATTTACCTATGATACTGAAGGTGCTAACACTGACGCTCAACAAAAATTAATTAAAGGTTTAGGTTGGGTTGAAAACCAAAACACAAATAAAAAAACATGGAATGACGAAAGTCCTGCGAATGTATTTATATCAAAAGCAAAACTTAACTAATGGCATATCAATATTGGAATCGATATAGTGACTTTTTAATTAACGGTGAACAAACTGTCGTACCTTTTGTACAAATACCTCAAAAGACGACAGATAAAACATTCATCTACAAAGTTGGTAGAAGTAGATTAGATGTCGTGTCTCAAGAGTTCTACGATTCACCATACTTTGGATGGTTAATTCTCCAAGCAAATCCTGAATTTGGTGGTTTGGAAAATTACATATATGATGGTGCAGTATTGATTATTCCGTATCCTCTATTACCTTCTTTACAAGACTATAAAACTTCATTAGACAATTATTTTTATTATTATGGCAGGTAACTTGGTAGGGGATAATAGTGGTAATATTTTAGTAGAATTTGATTACAATAATATTATTGTTGTTGACCCTAATAAAACTATTGACAATTTAAGGAATATTAGAGAAAGATTGGTTGACCATGAAAATTTGGTTATGTTTGCCAATCTTGAAGCGGAGGTTGTACCTAGAACCAAATTGTCTGTTGGAGGAAGTCCTGAAGATAGAAATAGGACCATATCTGTTGCTAAAATGAATTTTTTAAGACCAACCGAAGAAAAATTCTTAACTACTGGTTATTATGATGAGTTAACAGGTAAAGACACTAAAAATGGTTTGGGGGTTAATCAGTTACAAGAACAAATTATTGACCCTAAAGATGGGACTAAACCATATTCAAAAATGGTGGTTACCGACCCCGGAGGAACCGCAACTGATAATGGACTATTAGGTATTACCAGTATTAGTGTGAGGACAAACAGTTCATTTGTCCCAAGTGTTAGTATGACTCTTGAAGATATTCAAGGAAGGGCGTTGTTTCAACTTGGAGATAATTCACCATATTCCGCATTTTTTAACTTACCTTATTGTCCATTTTATTTAACTTTAAAAGGTTATTATGGTCAAGCTATCAGATACCAATTAAATCTTAAAACATTTAATGCTAGATTTAATACTTTTAGTGGTAATTATCTAATTGAATTAGAATTTGTGGGATACAAGTTTAATATTTTGAATGAAATATCAATGGGGAGTTTACTTGCGACTCCACACATGTATAGTAAAAGATTTAATATATCGAAGTCGCCGACATCGCCTGAAGGAGGTTCTAACAAAAATATTGAAGCTCAATCAAAAAGTAATGCAATTTCTAAAGAATCAACAATATCATCAGATAATGTTACAACTGAATTAGTTACGGAAAAAGGATATCAAAAAATTATTGAAGTATATAGTGAATACAAAGCCAAAGGATTAATTAGTCCTGATTTTCCTGAACTTACATTAACTCAGTTAATGAATAAACTTTTAACTTTTGAACAATCAGTTATTGACAGATACACTAAAGTTGATGTTGAACCTTTAACTAATATCAGGGCTTATAATGAAACTTTGGTGAACTATTTTAATGAAATTTATGGAAATAAAGATTCGTGGTTTAATATATATATGAATCCAAATCCAATCATATTAAATGGTAGTGGTCAAGAAGTATACGTGTTTAAACAAGAATTTATTAATAATCCAACAAAAAAAGAAGAAGCTAAAACACTATTAAGTGGATATACTACAGAGTTTAATAAACTATTGGCGGATAACCCAACATTAGGGATATCAAGTCAAACACCTATTAAAAATAGTATTACTTACAATACTATGGTTAAAAATGTTATCTTTTCAGAAATAGATTTAGTAAAAACTACAACATCTCAAACCGGTGTATTACAACCGACAAGTGAGGATATTAAACGAATTAATGAATTACTAACAAGTGCGTTTACTCCATCGCTGGAAAAAGAAGCGTCAAATTCTAAACCAGAAACCTCATTAGGTAATGTTGTCAACCCCCCAATATTTTATTTCAGTGAATTTCAAACTTTATTGTCTAAAATGGAGGCGGAATCTAATAAAAAATTATCCGAAGTTGAGACAATATTAACTGCCGGATTGGCTAAAAAAATACAAGAAAACATTGGATTTAGTCCAACAGTTCGAAACATTTCTGCGGTTATTATGGCATCGGCAGAAGCATTTATTAGACTTTTAGATGATGTACATACTAACGCTTGGAATGTAAAATACGACCCAATAAGACAACTTGCTATATTAGACAATCCATCATCGGCACCTGGTACTGATACGATGGATAATTTTAAGATATCCGAAACCGCTCAATCATCTAATCAAGGATTAGTGAACGGTAAAATTCCTGTTTACCCATGGCCTCAATTTTTCGTGGAAACCCCTGACGATAAAAAAGGTAGATTTCAATTAAAATATCTCGCAGACCCATCTGTGGTTAATATAACTAAGGGGTATCTTTATGACAAATGGCCTGAAGTTGAATTTGTTGAAGAATATATGAAAGGATTAACACAAAAATTTAATCCTCCAATATCTCAACCACCAACAGACACTCAAAACACTACAAATATAATTAACGTAAATGCGATTGAATACCCGTCTCAAGGTATTGCATATGTTAATAAAGAAGAAGTTAAGTTTTTTTATGAGATATGGGAAAGACAATTTTTAACTTCAAATTATTCGGGATTTATAAGAGGTAATAGTGCTCAATTAAATCAATTAACTGATTTAATTGTTAGTGCGGAAACAAATAATATTGTAACCGGATTAGGAGTTAGTTCTCCATTTTTAGCCCTAAAACTTAGAAATTATAACTTAACTTCTCAAGATTATCCTTCATTCTTATCGAGCATTTCAAATCAAGGAACCGGGCGAGCCTACCAAGACTATATTCGAGATTTTTATGTCACACCATATATTAGAAATTTAACTTCAAATTCTTTTAATATTTTAAGTTTAACTGATTTGGGAAGAGAACCTCAAACAAGTACAAAGTCTCAAGGTCTTTTACAATTAGTTAATAATGCCCCTAATGAACCATTAGTTATTGATACATATCCATTTACAGACCCAACATGGGTATCGACAAATATGGCGAATAGTACAACCAACACTAAAAATTTTGTATATAATACGAATAGAGTGTTAACGGTGTTTGAAGATAGGGATGTTATTTCAAACTTCAATAGTGTTTACGATTATAGTAAAAATAGACCAGTCACAAACTTTTCATATTTAAAGGTTTCTAATCCGACAAATCAAATAACCTCTATTGGTTTATCAGGATTTTATAACATAAGAAAAGACCCAACATTTTTTATTCCTACCGAAGGATTCGTAAATTACTTTTCACCAAGTAAGAACTTATCAGTCGAAACCACAACTTCAATGTTGAACACACCATATTTTATTAATGCAATTCAAAATGGGGTGTATAATTGGAGAAGAAAGGACCCACATCCATACACACAAGCTGCTTACTTATTTATTAATTCATTACCATTAGCGTCCTTAAAAGAAAAATATAAGACATTAGACGCTTCAAGTGACTTAGATTATATCGCTACTTGTTTTAAAAAGTTTGGCGCGATACATAAGATGCCATACGCTTGGGTTTTGAAGATGGGTTCAATATGGTATAGATATAAAACATATAAGGCAAGTAATGTTGATATTTTAGATTCTGTTTGGAAAGACTTTAATTATAAAGAAAACTTTGACCCAATAGCCAGTGCCGATACAAAAACATATACTTTTAATTTTGACGGAACAAATAATATAACACTACAAAACACTTCAAACAATATTAATAGGATTCAAACAGGATTTTATCCAAAAGTTATAAATGACTTTAACGTATTTTACAATGGGTATGATTTGTATAGTGGATACACAAATGATGAAATACAAAAAAGTGTGGATAATGGTGTTAAAGTTTATAATTTTACGGATTCAAATATTAATATCCAAAGTGGGACATCATATTCAAATATTCAAACATGGTCTGTAGTAATACCTAACGGTATTTTTAGTCTAACAAATGTTGGGTCGGTTTGTAATCCAAGTAATAACACTCTTTCTGATACATATTATATTGCTCCATCGTTTGGAACTCAACTTAACCAAGTAAGTGTTGAATGTATTAGTAATAATGTTCAGGTTTGTCCTTTCATTAATAATCCTTCAATATATAATGGTTCTGTTAGATTACTATGGTCAGCACCGAACTATGGATATTTTAATAATAGTGAAATCTCAAAACCACAACCGGATTCATATGTTAATAAAATTAAAACTGGTTCAGAACAACAATCTTCGTTTAGGTTATTGATGGACAAAGATTATTCTAATATAGAGGAGATATTTTCAGTTTTCAGTAAAGATATTTTGGATAAATTTGAACAAGAATTCTTAAATTTCTCTAAACCGGTTGCTAATATTGATTTAGGTCCTCAAGTCGTTGTTCCTATTGGTGTATCACCTACTGACCCAAATGGGTTATTTAAAAACTTCCAATATCTTTTTAGAAATTTAATGGAAGTTAATTCCAATAATCCTTCAGTTACAACCGCAGAGTATTTTAAAACAATTGGAGAGGCCCAACTAACGGTATTTTCAAATACCATAAAATCGTTTTTAGAGTATGATGTTATTTTAAAATATGGTAACCCCGCACAATATAACCGAAGAGTAATGGATTCTTATCTCGCTCAAGGAGGAGGTAATAATCCAATTGTTGACCCAATAGTTTTTAACCCATATGTTAGAAATAGTTTACCGTCTAAATTAAATACTACTACTCTTGCGGCATCTAAATCTAGTAATCCACAAGCTTGGTTTGAATTGGAAACTCAAGTCGGGTTCTCAACAATTACTAATTTAAAATATACTGATTCTGGTTCGTATATTACAGACTTTTTCATTGATAATGATATTGAATTTACTCAAAACAATGTAATATTATTGGCACCAATCATTAAAATGTTTGCAACTCAAAAATTATATACACCAACTTTATCAAGAAATGAATTTAAAAATAGATTACAAATTTATCTAAATTCGACAACTGAGTTTCAAAGTAATCTCTTAAACTTGATATTAAGTCAAGTTAGAGGTAACTTACCTGACCAACAAGAATTACCTGAAAGAGTTATTCAAAGTTCAATTGATGGACAACAAAGTAAAGTTGAAAATTATGAGGTATTTAAGGCATTAAATGATAAGTGGGTTGCTGGTTCTGATTATACATCTAAAACTTTATTTGAGGATGTTATGTTCTTAGATAGGGCATCAAGAAATATTGGAGACACAATTCTTGTTGATATATTTGATTTGAAAGACACATTAAGTGAAAATTCTCTTAATATGGAAATGAGTGTGTTCACATTTTTAAGCGGTATTTTAATTAAAAATAAATTTAATATCATGCCACTTCCGGCGTATGTTAATTTTTATAATATACAGGAAGTTGACGGAACAACAACGGCACAAGCTGACGGAAGTTTAGAATTTGCTGACAATATGTGGGGAACATTTTTGAATGTTGATTATAGAAAATCGGGGCCTAAAATGATTTGTTTTTATGCTGGAATGCCTTCATCTTACTTGGCATTACCAAAAGGTAATTCAAGATTTAGAGACGACGCTTTTGATTTAAGAAGAGCCTCGGATAATCCTTTAATTGAAAATCAAACAAATAAAAAAGATTGGGCGGTATCAAACAAGTGTGTTGGATTTAATGTCGATTTTGGTATTAGAAATCAAAATATTTTTACGTCACTTCAAGTTTCTATGGATAGTGGTAAGGCAACATCGGAAACTATTGAAACTCAGTTAAATATGGTTAATCAAGCTTCAGGTAGAAATGTTGCAACACAAAATGTTGGTCTATATAACTTGTATAAACAGAGAAGTTATGGTTGTCAAGTTCAATCTTTAGGTAATGCATTATTACAACCTACAATGTATTTTAATTTAAGACACGTCCCAATGTTTAACGGGCCTTATTTTATAACTGAAGTTAATCATAACATTACTCCCGGTAATTTTGAAACAACATTCAATGGAGTTAGACAAGGTATTTATGATTTACCATCAATTGATAGTTTCTTACAGAGTGTTAATCAAAATTTATTAACTCAAATTGAAACTATAGTTAAGAATAGAAAAGATAGTGTCACCGGAAAAGCAATTACCAATATAGATAAATCTAAATACATAACCCAAACTGCTAATAACACTGCGGCCGCTCAAAATTCATGTATTGCAAATTTACAAGGAACTCCATATGTTACTTGGGCTGACGTACAAACATCGGTTAGTACGACCATAACTCCACAAGAATTTGCTAATGAACTTATAAAGAAAACTAGTAACGTGGAATTACAACAACTAATTTACTCAATATGTTATGTTAATACGTTCCCTCAAAAAGGTACTAAGTTTGAAGGGTATAACAACAATTATGCTAATATAACATTAACTAATGACTATGGGTATAGTGCTGGTGATTTCATACAAAAAAAATGTGCGTGCGTTAATATCTCAAATTCAACTGGTAACCCAACATCACAACCAATTGCCATTTTTGAAACAATTGGTAAGTTTTTTGATTTTATGATTGCTAGATTAAGGGCAAATGTTAATAGAGTTTATGGTGAAACCAATATTGGTGTTCCTAAATATTATGTATGTTATTGGCCGGTATCAAAAATTTCGGAATCATATTACGATAGTCATTTGAGTGAATATAGTGAATTAATAAAAAGATTTAATGCTTCTTTTGATGCTGCCAAAGAAGTTGGAATAAATGTTGCAAAACCTATAACACCAACCACCCCAACCACAACACCAGTACCAAATAATTTAAATACAACCACAACGGTTGTTCCATCTTGTCCTTCACCTACCATAACATCATTCTCACCATTAACAGGTATTAGTGGAACTATATTAACAATAGTTGGTAAAGATTTAGACCAAATAACGGGAGTTACAATTAATAATGTTACAACAAATAGTAACATAACGATTAATAATCCATTTAATATTAGTGTTGTAGTACCATTTAGTAATACACCGGTTCAACAACAAAATCCAATAATAGTTAGAGGAGTTAATGGAAATGCTACGAGTCAAAGTGGATTTACATATAATCCAGCTCAGGTTACACCAGTCCCAAGTAATTCTACGAATACAAATGTACAACCACAACAATCCGGGCCTGTTACTTTAAATGCTCAGACACAAACATCTCCGGGTGGAGTCACTCAACAATTAACGGTTTCGGTTAACCCACAAGCTGCGGCATTAAACACATGGGTTTTAGAACAAAATGTCACAATGATTATTTCTGTTTACAATAATTCCGTTGTTAACAATGTTACAACGCAAACATTAAATAGAACGGTAACAACAACGGTATCTAATTATGTTTCGGGTAATGTGTTCACCATGACTTATAATAATGTTGCAGATATGTTAGTTAATAACCCAATACCTCAATTCCAAACAGCACCTATTGAAGATGGTCAAACCGCTAATATTAAATTTACGGTTACTGCGGTTCCTGTGGATAAAGTTGAAAACCCTCAAAATGTGTCACAAACATTTAATTTCGCATTTACACCAATATCCTCAACAACACAAACAAAACCAGGTGCATTATTTAAAGTTTACGAAAGTAATGATGTAAACTTACCGGATTATAATGGTGATTCATATTACAATATCAAAAAACCTGCAGGTGGATATATAACATATAGATTTGAATGTTCTAATTTATTGACAA
>Ga0164293_10001840_pt1 | contig 17886 bp, 17 predicted proteins | sample GEODES118metaG_FD_111487 | JGI IMG/M metagenome (GOLD analysis project Ga0164293, IMG submission 111487) | Eutrophic lake water microbial communities from Lake Mendota, Wisconsin, USA - GEODES118 metaG | ecosystem: Environmental > Aquatic > Freshwater > Lake | place: USA: Lake Mendota...
AGTACTCAGCCTCATTTTAAAAATCCGCTCATCAAACTCTAGTTACTCCTCAAACTGCGACCGTGGCGATTATTTATTTAGTGCAGTCCCGTTGGATCCGACAGCAACGAAAGAAACCGTGGGTGCAACCCAGAGCTCTCCAGCGGAACCGAGTTGTCAATCTTCTGGAAATACATGTGAATTAACGTGCACAACGACAAATGGTGGGAGCCGATATGTAGCTGGTGGTTCAGTGGGTGAACCTGCACCCGCCATCGTTACAACCGAGCCCGACCCAGCTTGTAGCGCGCCAACTGCCCATGGGACGACGGAACAGCAGCACTGAAGTTAACGCCGATGGAATTGATGGAACGGATTGTTGCACTGGTCCCACGGCGAAGAGTTCATTTGACACGATCATGGTGTGCTGAGCTCTCACTACAAACACCGCAAAAAAATCGGTGTTCTTATCTCACAAGACGAAGAATCCGCTCATCGATGAGCTCATCCCAAAGCCCTAACAATTAACTAACATTGACACTCTGTTCGAAGATTGTCTGTCCGAAGACTCTCGCTAGGATTTTATTAGGGCTTATAAATCGAAAATACGGTTCGATGTTTCTACAGGTCACCGTAAATGACCTCACTCAGGAGAGAAAATGGATTTTTTCCGTCCCTTGAAGTTAGTTATCGTCTTGTTTGTTGTTTCTTTTTCAATCTTTGCCTATTCCTACCCGCTGGTGCCTCGACAAGATCTCACCTATGGTCAACTTTGCTCGGCCAGAAACCCAGATTTTGAAGGCTACCGTTACACAGAAAGAATTCCCTACTGTGAAAGAAATGTTTCTCGAGAGCAGAAAGAAAAGATCTACAATCTTTATCGAATTCCAGTCAGCTGTAGAGGTCGATACACGATCGATCACTTTATTCCGCTCTCGATCGGTGGAGATAATTCAGATGTGAACCTGTGGCCAGAACATAAATTGGTAAAAGCCACAAGACCTCAACTGGAGCAAGAGCTATTCGTGGCCCTCAGCAGGGGACAAATCTCACAAAAAAATGCCATCGAATTGATTGTTCGAGAGAAAACAAAACCGCGGAAAATTCAGTCATCAACATCCGCTGATGCTTGTGATAGGCCCAGCCGGTGACGGGCAGGGAGTTTGAGCCTTGTTCTCAATTTCTGCCAAAAAATTGAACAAATCTCACTTCGGGCCTGCTTGAACGCAAGGCGACATTAGGCACTTAGCTGTCCCGAGGCCAAAGTCCTAAAATTCCCTCAAGTTAGATGTTGGTCGAGCCGAACAATATCACCTATGAAAGCACATTACATATTCAAACATCTCGACCATTCTGAAGCCCTTCAAGAGTACTCACAATCCCTGTTGGATCAGTGCTCAAAATTCTTGCTGAAAGAATACAAAGCACATGTCACTTTTAGTAAGCGGCAAAAAGAGTTTTGCGTGGAAATGACAATTTTCACCAAAGAAAAGGCCTTCAGATCCAAGTCCTATCACTTCGATGTCTATATCGCAGTTGATGAGTCCATTCAAAAGCTCGAAAAGCAGTTCTTGAAGGTCCGAAAACTTGCGACTCATCACAAAAAGCCTGAGGTCCGACAATCCCGTCGTTGGCTCAAGCGCAGTGAAGAAGAAGCAGCCTAAAGACTCACATCTGAAATTGACCGAAGTCTTTGTGTTTGCTAGCTTCCCTCTTGTTCAAATGTTCGAATTGATCAAGAGGAGAGCTTCCAATGAAAAATTATCTTTTTACCAGTGAATCCGTTTCTGAAGGTCATCCCGACAAAATGGCGGATCAAATCAGTGATGCTGTCCTAGACGCAATTTTAAGCTCAGATCCCAAAGGTCGCGTGGCCTGTGAAACGCTACTAACAACGGGCCTTTGTGTTGTCGCAGGTGAAATCACCACCACTGCTAAAATTAATATTTCTGAAATCGCTCGAAACACCATCAAAAAAATTGGCTATGATCACACCGATAAAGGTTTTGATTACAAAACCTGTGGTGTTATGGTGGCCGTCGGAACTCAAAGCCCTGACATTGCGATGGGTGTGAAAGCCACCGGTGCCGACGAGCAAGGTGCTGGCGATCAAGGCATTATGTTTGGTTATGCGACAAGTGAAACTCCAGAGCTCATGCCTTTGACTTTGTCGATGTCTCATAAGCTTGTTAAAAATCTAGCAGATTTAAGAAATTCTGGAAAAGCGAACTGGATTCGTCCCGATTCTAAGTCCCAAGTGACTGTGGAATACGTTGATGGTGTTGCAAAAAGAATTGATTCCATTGTGATATCAACTCAGCACGCAGAAGACATTTCTCAAAACCAAATCACAGAATTCATCATGGAAGAGCTCATCAAAAAAACAATACCAAGCAAGTGGATTGATAAAAATACGAAGTATCACATCAATCCCACGGGTCGTTTTGTGACCGGTGGCCCCATGGGTGACGCAGGCCTTACAGGTCGAAAAATTATTGTTGATACTTACGGTGGCCACGGAGCCCATGGCGGTGGTGCCTTCTCTGGAAAAGATCCTTCTAAAGTGGACAGATCAGCTGCTTACGCCACACGACATATTGCTAAAAATCTCGTGGCGGCAGGGTTTGCAGAAAAATGTTTAATCCAGGTGGGTTATGCGATTGGTGTGGCTGATCCTGTTAGCATCACAGTGAATGATTACGGAACCTCAAAAGTGGGTTCAGAAAAACTTGTGGAAGCTGTTAAAAAACTTTGGAGCTTGAAACCGGCTCATATCATCCGCGACTTTGATTTGCTCAAGCCTATTTACAACCGCACAGCTGCTTACGGTCACTTTGGCCGTGAAGAAGAAGGTTTCACTTGGGAAAAACTCGATAAAGTCAGCGCTTTAAAAGATTTGGTAAAAAGCCATTGATAGATCCAAAACTGATTCGTAATTTTTCAATCATCGCTCACATTGACCACGGTAAGTCCACCCTTGCTGACGGTTTGCTTTGGGCAGCGGGTGCCCTTGCTGAGCGCCAGGAAAAAAATCAATTTCTTGATAACATGGAGCTCGAGCGCGAGCGTGGAATCACGATCAAAGCCCAAACCGTTTGTTTAAAATACAAATCTCAGGATGGAAATACCTATCAAATTAATTTGATTGATACTCCCGGGCATGTGGATTTTTCTTACGAAGTCAGCAGGTCGCTTGCTGCTTGCGAAGGGGCCATTTTAGTTGTGGATGCGGCTCAAGGTGTTGAGGCCCAAACTTTGGCGAATGTTTATTTAGCCATTGGAAACAATCTAGAAATCATTCCTGTTCTGAATAAAATTGATCTTCCCTCTGCAGATCCTGAGGGGGTCAAAAAGCAAATCGAAGACACCATTGGTCTAGATTGCACCGATATCATTCATGCCTCTGCAAAAGAGCGCATCGGTTTAGTTGAAATTTTAGAAGCGATTATTAAAAAAGTGCCTCCACCACAAGCCAATCGAGATCAAACTTTGCGGGCTCTCATTTTTGACTCATGGTTTGATTCCTATCAAGGTGTGGTTGTTCTAGTTCGTGTCATGGACGGAGTCGTTAAAAAAGGCGACCGCATTCACTTTATGGCGACAAGTCGTGATTACGAAGTTTTACGTATGGGTAAATACACCCCTTTTCCAGAACCTGTAGAATCCCTTGAGGCAGGTGAAGTGGGATTTGTCATTTGTGGAATGAAAGATATCCGTGACGTTAAGGTGGGTGACACAGTCACTTCTACGAAAAATCCTTCCGTCATTCCGCTTCCGGGCTTTCAAAAAGTCAAACCCATGGTCTTTGCAGGAATTTTTCCCATCGAAGCTCCAGATTATGAAAATCTAAAAGATGCTTTAGCTAAGCTTGCATTGAATGATTCCTCACTGACTTTTGAAGTAGAGAAATCCATGGCCCTTGGATTTGGATTGCGCTGTGGATTTTTGGGTTTGTTACACATGGAGATCGTGCAAGAACGACTCGAGCGTGAATTTGGTCTCAATTTAATAACGACGGCTCCCACAGTGGTATATAAAGTCACAACAACTGACGGCACTCTGACTGACATCGAAAACCCAGCTCAGTACCCTGATCCTTCCAAAATTTTAAAAACAGAAGAGCCTTACGTCAAGATTGTCCTACATACGCCAACGGACTACATTGGTGCACTGATCAAGTTATGTGAGGACAAGCGTGGAACTCAGATCAAACTTGATTATGTCACCGAGAAAAAAGTCATACTCGAATACAAATTGCCTATGAATGAAATGGTCATGGATTTCTACGACAAATTAAAATCCATCACTAAGGGCTATGCCTCGATGGAATATGAACTGATGGGCTTTGAAGAATCCGATGTGGTCAAAATGGATATTTTGATCAACGGCGAGCCCATTGATGCATTGTCGATTATTGTTCATCGATCAAAAGCCATCAATAAAGGTCGTTCTCTGACAGAAAAGATGAAAGAGCTCATTCCTCGTCAGCAGTATCAAATCGCCATTCAGGCAGCCATTGGGGCAAAAATTGTCGCTCGAGAGACTCTTGGTGCACTTAGAAAAGACGTGACTGCAAAATGTTATGGTGGTGACATCAGTCGTAAGAGAAAGCTCCTCGAGAAGCAAAAAGAAGGAAAGAAGCGCATGAACTCCATCGGCAGCGTGGAAGTCCCTCAGGAAGCTTTCCTAGCCGTCCTCAAAGTGGACTAAGGGAAAAATACTTAAATGTCTGAAGATCAAAATACCAACCAAGAATCCGGACCAGGAAAGTACACCTTTAATTTTAGAGATAAAATTTTTTGGACTGAAGGTTGGGGATCTCTTGGTCTTGCTGTTTTCATTGCTCTGTTTATTCGTTGGGCCTTTATCGAAGCTTACGTGATTCCCTCTGGTTCCATGCTTCCAAGTTTACTGATTCACGACCATATTTTTGTTAATAAGCTGACCTATGGTGTTCGAGTTCCTTTTAGCGAAAAGTGGCTTGTGAAGTTAAATGAGCCTCGAAAAGGGGATGTGGTTGTTTTCAAATACCCTCAAGACATGAGTACCTTTTTCATTAAGCGTGTTGTCGGGGAACCCGGGGATAAAATTTTTTACGAAAAGGGCACACTTTACATCAATGATAAGCCGGTTGAAAAGGATTTTCCTGATACACTTGCGTCTGACATGGATTGGCTGCGTGACGAAGATTTTCAAAGAGATGGAAAGTACACGGATCTAAAATCCAACTACACTCACTTTGAAGAGAACATCGAGGGTCGAAAGCATTCTATTTTGATTGAAAAAAATAATTTATATGAACAGTTCGGCCCAGATGTGGTTCCTGAAGGTCATTTGTTTGTGATGGGTGATAACCGAAATAATTCTTTAGACTCCAGGTATTGGAAGTTTTTGCCTAAAGAAAATATCCTAGGGCGAGCCATGTTTGTTTGGCTCAGTTGTGACGATGTCATTCCCAAAATTCCTTTTCCGATTTGCAATCCTCTGTCGATTCGCTGGACAAGACTTCTTCACCAGGTCAGGTAAGTGAAAAGTAAAAAAGGGACCTGGTCACAGGCTCTCATTTCTTTTTTTATTCCGCTCTTGATTATCGGCTTTATTCGCTGGGCTGTGTTCGAGCCGTTTGTAATTCCCTCTGGATCAATGCTTCCTGGTCTTCAAATTCACGATCATATTTTAGTTCAAAAGTGGCATTTAGGTTTAAAGCTCCCCTTCACGGATATTTGGCTCATTCAATGGGCAAAGCCTCAACGCGGAGAAGTTCTAGTTTTCAAATATCCTCAAAACCCTTCCGTTTTTTACATCAAACGTGTGGTGGGAACCCCAGGGGATTTGGTTGAATTTGAAAATGGTGAGATAACTGTGAACTCAAAGAAATGGCAACAGGTGGCCATCGATCCACCAGCTGATGCTGATCCCGGCTTTGATTATTTTCGCGAAACCACCTCTGAGGGAAGAGCTCATACGATTCGTTACCGTGGCTACGGCTTAAAGTCTGCTGAGAAGGTCTCAATCCAATTGGGTGATGATGAGTACTATGTTTTTGGTGATAATAGGGACGAGTCCATGGACAGTCGGTATTGGGGTGTGGTTAAAAACCACCAGCTTGTGGCTGTGGCTTGGCGAGTTCTGATTGGCTGCTTTGAAACATTGGAATCAAATGCCATGTTGTGCGACCCGTCGACACTCAGACGTGAAAGATTCTGGCTCGATATTTCAAATATGTAGTTTGCTCTTTGCGTCGTCCAACACTCCGTTGACCGCGGATGAATCGATCTTTACTCTGAAATCCAATGCCGAAATCACTTATCGAACTCCGGGATTGGTCAGCTCAAGAAATTAAAAATCTTCTTCATTTTTCCTTTTCCCTCGAGCAAAAATCTCAAGAAAAAACACACTCTCAAGCTTCTGTTGGGCTTTTATTTTTTGAAGCCTCCACTCGTACTCGAGTGAGCTTTGAAGTCGCGACTCACAAAGAAGGTTTAAATTCCTTTCTGATTTCCTCTGGTGGCGGCACAAGCATCGAAAAAGGGGAAAGTCTTGAAGACACTTTAGATAATATTCTTGCTATGGGACCTGATCTTTTAGTTGTTAGATCCGATGATCAGTTCGATCAGCAAAAGCTTTCTCAAATTTCAAAAATCCCAATTATCAGCGCTGGCTGGGGGAAAAAATCACATCCGACTCAAGCTCTTTTGGACATCAGAGCGTTGATGAAGAAAAATTTAGAAATTCAAGATATTAGACTCGTCATCATCGGAGACATCAGACATTCTCGGGTTGCCAACTCTCACTTCCAATTGTCAGAAAAATTAGGCTATCAAGTGGCTGTGCTGTGCGAGGATAATATGACGCCACAAAACAAGATTCTAAGGCTCGAAAGTTTAGAAGAGGCTTATGAGTGGGGAAATGTCATGATGCCCCTTCGTTTTCAACACGAGCGTCATGTGTCTCGAACTGAAAATCTAAATGTCAAAAAATTCCAGATCAATCGAGATCATTTGGATACATTTAAGTCGAATTGTTACTTGATGCATCCTGGCCCTGTTAATTATGGTTCTGAGCTCGATGAGAGCGTCAAAAAGCATAAACAAAATTTGATTTTATCCCAAGTGGAATCCGGTGTTTGGGTTCGACGAGCCTGTTTGCAGCATTTATTAGAGGTGTCACGATGACAGGTTATCTTGTTCTGGATTCAGGTGAAATTTTTCCTGGCCTGATCAGTGGTGGATCAGACCGAGTCGGCGAAGTGGTATTTAACACTTCCCACTCAGGCTACGAAGAAATTGCAACTGATCCCTCATACTTAAGGCAGATAGTTGTGATGACTGCTCCGATGCAGGGAAACTACGGAGCCTCAGACGAAGTTTGGGAAAGTCGTAAAGTTTGGATTGAGGGCTTCATCTGCGTGCAAATGCAAAAATCAAAATCCAATGACTCTTGGCAAAAAAGATTACAGGATTTGAACGTTCCCATTTTAGCTGATGTTGACACTCGCCGATTGGTTCTTAGGCTAAGATCTCAAGGCACTCCCATGGGTGCATTGGTTCAGGCCATTGACGAAAGTGAAGCCAAACAAAAAGCTCAAAGCTTATTTAAATCTGCAATCTGCCACGATCCTGATTGGGTTTATGAGGCCTCAAGAAAAGAAATTGAAATTCAAAAAGGCGAAGATTTAAAGGGCCCGCGAATGGCTGTTCTTGATTTCGGCACAAAAGAAAACATTTTACGACTTGTTCGAAAAACTTGCTCAGAAGTTCATATATTCCCCAGCCGTACAAGCCATGAGCAAATCTTAGAATCTCTGCCTGATGGACTTTTGTTAACCAATGGACCCGGTGATCCGAGTGAAGTGAAGGTGGCCACTCAGACTGTACAATCACTCATTGGAAAGCTTCCTATCTTTGGAATCTGCATGGGGCACCAGATTTTAGCACTCGCTTTAGGCGCAAAAACTTATAAAATGAAGTTCGGCCATCGGGGAAGTAATCATCCCATTCGGGATTCACTTTTAAATCAAGTTTATATGACTAGCCAAAATCATGGTTACGCAGTTCAAGAAGACACACTTCCAAAAGATATCCTCGTGACTCAAAGAAATTTAAACGATCAGACTGTGGCTGGTTTTTACAGCGAACAAAAAAAGGTTCTAGGAATCCAGTATCATCCAGAATCCTGTCCAGGCCCCCACGACTCTCAAGGACTCTTTCAATTTTTTATCAATCTCATATCAAGGAAGCCCAAATGAACGAATTTGAAATTCTAATGGAAAAAATTCTCGCTGTCTTTGCCGGACCTGGATTTAAAGATGAGCTTTCAAAATCAAAGAAAACTTTTTTTGAAAGCACAGTGCCGAATGAAGAAAACCCCGAGCTCTTCGATCAAAGAATGTCTCAATTTTACGATTGGTATTTTTTCTCTCGAGAACTGGATGGTTTTGGTCAAACGCCTCTAGAAGTTTGCGAGAACTCCCGAGAGCTGCGCTTTTCTCAAGAAGAAAAAAATAATCTTTTGTTAATGAGAAACCATAGGCACTCACTTTTTCAATTTTTAAAATTAAAAGACGAAGATGTTCACATTCATGATCTTCTCAAAAACCAAAAACTGATCGTAAGAAAATCCAGACAAATATTTGGTTTTGATACGGATGAGTTTTTTGAAGCTCGTCTGATTCCGGCGGGCGACACTTACGTTTTTTCAAGGGGATTTTGTTTTCATCCAGCTTCTGTAAAAAAATTTATTTTAAATGAAGTCAAAAAACATCGAAAGAATCCTGATCTGGATCCCGAGGAATTTTTGTTAAGACTGATCAAAATGAGATACAAGTTTGAACAATACCGACATGTAAAACCTGAACTGATTTATTCAGATACAAGTAAAGTAGGTTTATAATGCCAAGACGCCAGGATCTGAAGCGAGTTTTGATCATCGGTAGTGGTCCCATCGTCATTGGTCAGGCCTGTGAATTTGATTACTCTGGCACTCAAGCTTGTAAAGCTCTGATGAAAGAAGGTCTTGAAGTTATCTTAGTTAATTCCAATCCAGCAACCATCATGACCGATCCTGATATTGCAACTCGAGTTTACATAGAGCCCTTAACAGTTGCAGCTCTAGATATGATTTTAGAAAAAGAGCGTCCTCAAGCCATCATCCCAACTTTAGGTGGTCAAACAGCCCTCAATTTAGCTCTCAAACTCCATGAGGAAAAAATACTAGAAAAGTGGAATGTGGAAATGCTGGGTGCTACGCCTCATGTTATCAGGTCCGCCGAAGATCGTGAATTATTTCGAAATATCTTAGATCAAGTTGGGGCCGGTTATCCTAAAAGTGAATTGGTCCGAACTTTTGAGCAAGGTGTGGGGGTCGGAACGAATTTAGGCTTTCCGCTGATCTTGCGGCCTAATTACACTTTAGGTGGCGGGGGTGGAGGTATTGCCTACTCCCCAGACGAGTATCATCAAATGTTGACTCAAGCCCTTAGGGAAAGTCCCACTTCCGAGGTCTTGGTCGAAGAAAGCATTTTAGGTTGGAAAGAGTTCGAGCTCGAGGTGATGCGAGATTCCGCTGGCACATTTGTTGTCATTTGTTCGATTGAAAACATGGATCCGTGCGGTGTTCACACGGGTGATAGTATTACAGTGGCACCTCAACAAACTTTGTCTGACGTTGAATATCAAGCTATGCGAGATGAAGCAAAAAAAATTATCAATCAAGTTGGACTTGAAACGGGTGGTGCCAATGTGCAGTTTGCCACTCACCCTGAAACCGGTCAGCGAGTCGTCATTGAAATGAATCCCAGAGTGAGTCGATCATCTGCGCTGGCTAGCAAAGCCACTGGATTTCCCATTGCAAAAATTGCTGCACTGCTGGCGATTGGATACAGGTTAGATGAAATTCAAAATGATATAACAAAATCCACACCCTCATGTTTTGAGCCTGCTTTAGATTATGTTGTGACTAAAATTCCTCGATTTGCTTTCGAAAAATTTTCTGGCTCTAAGGATTTACTTTCGACTCAAATGAAGAGTGTGGGTGAAGTCATGGCCATTGGTCGCACTTTTCAAGAGTCCTTTATGAAAGCATTACTTGCCTTAGAATACGATCGAGAGGGAATTCCTGAAGTCCATTTTCAAGTGGATCGAGTCAGTTATCCAAATTCGAAAAGGGTGTGGCACCTTGTCCAAGCTTTTAGACATGGTCATAGCTTACAAAATTTATATAATTGGACTCAAATTACACCCTGGTTTCTAGAGCAAATTCAAACCCTCGTTGATTTTGAAAAATCGTTGCCAGCTGAGTACAAAAAGAATTCAACCACTTCTTTGAAGAAGGCAAAAAAGTTTGGATTCTCTGATGCTCGAATTGGTAAAATTTTGAAAAAATCAGAATCTCAAATTCGTTCTGAAAGATGGCAAACAGGTCTGCACCCCTCCTATTTGCAGGTTGACACTTGTGCGGCCGAGTTCGAATCTTCGACACCTTACTTCTACTCCACCTATCACTCATCCCAAGAACTTTCCCGGGAAAAGGCTCAATCAGTCATGGTTGTTGGAAGCGGACCCAATCGAATAGGTCAAGGTATTGAATTTGATTATAGTTGTGTGCGAGGGGTTAAAGCTTTTAAGCGCTGGGGCTATCGCACAATTATGGTGAACTCAAATCCTGAAACTGTATCAACAGATTATGACACAGCTGATGACTTGCTCTTTGAACCTTTGACCACAGAGTCTCTTTTAGAAATTAAGCATGCATTTAAACCCAATTCTTTTGTGGCTCAATTGGGTGGTCAGACACCACTCAACATGGCTCATGAACTTGTCGACAGTGGACTTCCTCTTATGGGAAGTTCGCTCTTGGCCATCGATCGGGCTGAAGACCGAGGACACTTCTCAAAAATTTGTTTAGAGCTAGGTTTGCAAGTTCCACGAGCAGGAATGGCAGGCAGCTACAGAGTTGCTCAAGAAATTGAAGCTTCCATTGGTTACCCCATGATTCTAAGGCCTAGCTATGTGCTAGGTGGCCGAAGGATGGAAGTTGTTGAAACCTTGGAAGAGCTCGAATCTTACTTCGAACGTCACGCAGAGTTTATTTCACCAGATAAGCCTTGTTTGATGGATCAGTTTCTTATCGGTGCACTTGAAGTGGATGTGGATTTGGTTCGGGGCATTGATTGGACAGTGATCGGTGGAATCGTCGAGCACATTGAAGCCGCAGGCGTTCATTCGGGCGACAGTATGGGAGTTTTACCTCCCCAACGCCTTAAAGACGAAACCTGCTTGCAAGTGGAAGAGCTCAGTCGAAGTCTGGCACACAAGTTGGAAGTCATTGGTCATCTTAATCTTCAATTGGCGATTAAAAATGATACTGTTTATGTTCTAGAGGCAAATCCTCGAAGTAGTCGCTCTCTTCCTTTTGTTGCAAAAGCCACAGGCATTCCACTGATTGATTTGGGTGTAGCGGCCTGTCTTGGTAAATCTGCGCAAGACTTAGATTTAAAAAGATTTGATTGGAAAAAAACAAAAACAGTTTCCGTCAAGGGTGTGGCTTTCCCATTTAAAAAATTTCCGGAAGCCGATTCTATTTTAGGACCCGAAATGAAGTCAACGGGCGAAACCATGGGCAGTGGCTCTCATTATTCCGAGGCCTTGATGAAAGCTTTTATTACAAGTTCTTATAAACTCCCCTTAGAGGGTGAAGTTTTTATTTCACTCCGAGAAAAAGATAAAGTTCTGATGTTGCCAGTAGCAAAGCAGCTGATCAAAATGGGTTATTTATTATCAGCCACATCGGGAACTGCTGAATTTTTTAATTTGAATGGTCTTGAATGCACCACTCTTAAAAAAGTTCACGAGGGTCGGCCACATTGCGTGGATCGAATACGTCAAGGACATGTGGCTTTTGTGATCAATACAACAACTGGACGAACGGCCATAGAAGCTAGTTTTGATATTAGGCGAGCCTGTACAGATCTCAATATTCCATGTTTAACTGAGAGTGATACGGCTGAGGCTTTTTTGCTAGCGCTTGAAATGGCGAAAAAGGGTCAGTTTAAAACTCAACCCCTTGAACCAACAGTACAAATATGAATGCGATTTCAGTCGACAAATTAGTTAAGTGGATGCCTGCTCAATTTGTGGGAAAAAACCAAATTCTATTTGATGTCAGTTTCCAAGTTCCTGCTGGCCAGGCCTGTGGGTTCGTTGGTAATAACGGAGCAGGAAAAACCACCAGCCTTAAATGTATTCTCGAGTTTTTAAATAAAGACTCAGGAGATATTCTTTTTTTTGGAGAAAAACTTCAGGTCTCCACACGAACCCGCATTGGATATCTTCCCGAAAGACCTTACTTGTACGAATTTCTAACTGTTTGGGATTTTTTAAAATTTCACTGGAATCTGACTTTTTCAAGTCAGCTCAATTTTGCTTCAAAAGCTGAAGAAGTTTTAAAACTTGTCGGACTTTTTGAAAACAAAGACAAAGTGATGCGCAAATTTTCAAAAGGCATGCTTCAGCGTGCAGGTCTTGCACAAGCTTTGATTCACAGCCCTGATCTGTTGATACTTGATGAACCCATGTCAGGTTTAGATCCTGATGGAAGACTGCTTGTGAAAAATATTTTAAAGGAATTAAAAAAACAAGGAAAGACTTTGTTTTTCTCTTCTCACCTGCTCGAAGATGTCGAGGAGCTCTGCGAAAATCTTGTTATCATCCATCACGGAAGAATACTTTATTCGGGTGAGCGAAAAAACTTTCAGAATCAATACCAAACCCTTGAGCAGGCCTTTGCCGCAAGAAAAGCCGAGTTTCAAACATGAAAAAGGTCTGGACTTTAGCTGTTACAACATTTCAAGAGCTGATTCGTGAAAAGTTTTTTGTTGTAGGACTTGTGATGGCCTTTTTACTTGTGGCTCTCAGTTACCTGCTAGGTTCACTTTCTTTTTATGAACAAACTCGGATTCTATTTAATATTGGAACTATGGGAATCGAGCTCGTTTTGATAGGGCTTGCTCTTTTTTCAGGCTCAGTTTTAATTCACAAAGAAATTGAGCTTAGAACCTGTCAAATTATTCTGACTCGCCCACTTTCTCGTACCATTTTTCTTTTAGGAAAGTGGACAGGACTCTTGATCTTTATTTTTTTAACAACTCTTTTGCTGGGCCTTGTTTTGTTGCTGCTTTCATTCGAGCAATTTTCAAATTTAAACTACCTATTTGTTCTGGAGCAAATCTTTTTGAAAGTTGTGCTGCTCATGAGTCTGGCATTCTTTATGGGCCTTGTTCTAAGACCTGTTCTGGCCTCTCTTGTGGGACTCAGTTTGTATTTGCTTTCTCACTCTGTGCAAGACATTCAGTTTTTTCTGAAAAGAGCGCATGGCGGCCAGATTCCAGATTGGTTTTTAATTGCTCAAAAATTGATTCCTCGATTTGATCAGTTCAATTGGAAAAGCTTTTATTTTATCGAAAAAGGAATTCCATCGGAAAGTTTTGCAATGATGAATTTTCATTACCTTTCTTGGATCTTTCTAATTCTCTCGGCATGCCTACTTGTCTGGAGGAAAAAAGATATTGGATAATTCTTTTGATTTAATAGGAATTGGCTTTGTAATTTTCGGGCTTATTCTAGGTAGTTTTGCAAACTTACTGATCTATAGACTTCCTCTGAATCAACCTTGGGCCTGGGGCAGGTCTCAATGTAAAAGCTGCGGACATATTGTGAAATGGTACGACAATATTCCACTGTTGAGCTGGTTTATTCTTAGGGGAAAATGTCGTAGTTGCAAGTCACCTTATTCTTTTCGTTACGTCATTGTAGAAGCCCTCACAGGAGTTCTCTTTGGCCTGTGTTATTTCTACTACGGCTTATCCTGGACAACCTTAGAGGCCATTGTTTTTTGTTGGATGCTAGTTGTGTGCAGCTTTATTGATTTTGATCATATGATACTTCCAGACGAATTTACTCTCGGAGGTTTAGCACTTGGACTCATTGGTGCCCTTCTGAATCCTGAAAGAAGTTTTACTGATGCTATCATTGGTGTCTTAATAGGCGGTGGATTTCTTTGGTTCATGGCTTATGTTTACTATTTGCTGACAAAAAAAGAAGGCCTCGGAGGAGGAGATATTAAGCTTCTAGCTTGGATCGGGGCTCTCGTTGGTTGGAAGGCAGTTCCATTTGTAATCACCACTTCAGCGGTCGTCGGAAGCGTCGTTGGAATTGCTTTCGCAATGAAAAGTAAAGAGGGTTTGAAAACTGCAATTCCCTTTGGGCCTTATTTAGCATTGGGAGCAATCTTAGCTTTGTTCAATGGCCAGACCTTGGCCCAGCAATACTTTAGTCTATTCCTTCCCGGAATCGACTAGCCATTTGACACGTTGATCGACAAAACAAACAATAGAGTTGGGAAGAATTCCCATTTGCAAAACTTAACTTTGCGGCATGGATGCCTATGTTATTTGGATCTAAAAAACTACTAGGACTCGATATTGGCTCAACCAGTATCAAAATCAGCGAGCTTGATGTGACCCGTACAAGTGCGGTCTTGCAAAGCTTCATGATGGTGCCAATCCCCGCAGGAACGATGGGTGGTGGTGAGATCGTTGATACGAATCGTATAAGCTCAATAGTTACGAAAATTGTGAAAGATCTTAAATCCAAAAGAAAGCACATCGCTGTGGGCATGTGGGGAACGTCTGTCTTTATAAAACGAATTTCAATTCCAAAAGTAGAAGCTAAATTGATTTCCGAGCAACTCAGATTTGAAGCAGAACAGCACATTCCATTTGATATCAATAACGTAACGCTCAATCACTATGTTCTTCCTTTTATTTCATCGGCAGAAACTATTGATATTTTGCTTATCGCTGCTCAAAATGAAGTTTCACGGCAGTATGTGCAAGCGGTTGAGACCGCAGGTCTAACGGCATCTATTGTTGATGTATCAGGATTTGCTCTCTCCAATTTATTTGAGTTCAATTACGGAAAAGATCCGAACGAAGTTTTCATACTTCTCAACATTGGCTCACAAGTGACTAACTTTATCACAATTGAGTCCGGTGAATTAACTTTTTGTCGAGACATCCCAGTGGGTGGAAACAGCTATAACTCTGAATTATCAAAAAATTTTGGTTTGACTTATCAAGAGGCCGAGTCCCTCAAATTAAGTGCTTCCAAGGGTCAAGAAGTTCCGGACGGAGTCACTCAAACAATCAGCCAAGTGAATGATCAAATCATCGATGAAATACGCAGTACAATTGATTTTTTGAAGGTGACTAATCAAGGACTAAAAATTTCTCGAGCCTTTTTTTCTGGTGGAGGCAGTCAGACTCCTGGATTGATAGAAGGTTTGTCGAAAACTCTGGAAACTAAATTCGAACCTCTCAACCCGTATAGAAAAATTGCTGCAGGTAAAAAGCTAAATATGAGCTACTTGCAGCAAATAGCACCTTTCGCTGCTGTCTCATTAGGCCTTGGTTTACGCCAGGTGGGTGAAAAATGATAAAAATTAATCTGCTACCAAGTTTAGCTGGACCCAGAGCTGCAGATATAGAAAGTCCTGACAATTCCGAAGAGCAAATTAAACGAAAAGGCTTAACAAACCTTTTCGTTCTTTTAGTTATTCCTATTGGTTTGTTTGTTTATGCCCTCCAAGTAAAACCTCAGAAAATTTCTCAAATCACATCGTTGAATCGTCAGCTTGCAGAGCTGGCAGCCTTTAATGAAAAAGAAGCCAATATTGTAGCAGAAATCAGAAAAATTAAAGAAGACGAGCAGAACGTACAGATCCGAATCGATGCATTACAAAAGGTAACTCAGGGGCGCACGGCCGAAATTCAATCCCTCAACTTGATTCGAAACACAATCAAAGAGCGCATGTGGATTAAGGACTTGAACATTAACTCGGGTGTGATGTCGCTTGTAGGTGTTTCTCAAAATGAAATGGATATCAACCTGTTTCAAGAAAACTTAACTCGTAATGTTCTTCTTAAAAATGTTCTTTTAGAAGAATCAAACATCATTCAAATTGAGGGTCAAAATGCGACTGAATTTAAATTGAAGGCTTACCTGGAGAAAAACAAGTGAATTTTCTTCTAAAGCTTGCATTTATTCCTTCAAAGCAGCTGGGTTTTTTTGCTCTTGTTATCGGCGGACTTTTTTATGTTTCTCCTTTCTTTGATGATGGTAGCAGTTTAGATATGACGATTAATGGTTTAAGAAATCAAATCACCCAAGAGGAAGAACGAAAAGTAAAAACCGAGCAGGTTTTAGGCGAACGGGATCGACTTCAAGAAACACTAGCAAAGCTGACTGATCAATATGAGGTCCTCAGTCGAAAGATTCCGAGTGAATTGACTTCGTCTGAGGTGAACAAGCAAATCAATGAATTGATTCAAGAAGCAAAATTAAAATCCCTTGCAAGAAAACCGTTACCAGAGAAAAACATTGGGATTTTAGACGAAATCCCCTATGAGCTAACACTTCAGGGAACTTTTAACGAAATTGGTCAATTTATAAATGATGTCTCTACCTCGGAAAGAGTCATACTCGTTAAATCTTTCAATTTAACTTCAGCTTCCAATCAACTCTACAGCGGGCAGCTCACATTTAAAGTGGTCATTTCTGCCTATAAATTATCAAGTAAGCCAGATCTGACTAAGCTTCCAGGATTGAGAGTGACCCAATGAGTGCAGTCATGCTGGTTTTAACAATTGCTCTTAATTTAGGATTTGCACAGGATTCTTCTGGAAATAGAAATTCTGATGGAGTTGAAAATCAACTGCCGGCAACAGAACTTGAGAAGGTTTCGAAGTCTCAGTTACCAGCCGATTCTAACTCTCAAACAATTGAATTAATTGACGAAGGAAAGCCAGAAAATCTGAACTCAACGTCTAGCAGCCAACAAACAGGTCAAAGCTTGTTATGGGATCCCACAGGAAAAAGAGACCCCTTTAAGCCCTACCGAGCACCACGAACAGCTAAACAAAATTCTGATGTTTTTGTGGATCCACTGACACTTCTAGATCTAAGTCAAGTACAGGTTGTTGCTATACTGTGGAATAATAAGAATCCCAGAGCAGTCATCAGGGGAGCAGGTAAGCTGTTTACGATTTTTAAGCGAACTCAAGTCGGAATGAATAATGGCATCGTTGCAGAGATTCGAGAAGGTGAAGTGATTGTGGTCGAGACATTGGATGACGGATTTGGGAATATAGTGAAAGAAATTAAACCATTGCGGCTTCATAAACCAAGAACAGCATCTGGTTCAGAATCCAGGGGGAGTTGAAATGAGCTCAAGTAAAATATCATTCCTGTATCCTTTAATTTTAGCTTGCTTAATGTCTGCATGTAGCGGTTTCCCACAAAATGAAAGTAGTGATGAACTTCCCACAGACGAGATTGCAAGCGAAGATATTGCACCAGAGCCCTCTGCTGAGCCTGAAACAGAAGATGATTTTGCAGATTTCGAAGGTCAAGAATCAGGATCAAGTGAACAAACTGCCGTCAGCAGCAATGAAAACCAAGAAGCAGATTCAACAGACAGTCTCCTTCAAGAGGCAACAAATGATGCGCCACCAGCTGAGGTGGCGCAGAACGATACCTCAGCAGAACCAGTAGATGATTTCCAAGAGTTTGAAATGAATGAGCCTTCAGTGACTGATGCTGAAGTGGCGAAAGTTGAAGAAGCTCCGTCCCCGCAAATTGAAAATGAAGTATTAGTTGAAACTCCAGCTGAAACTCCGACTGTGCTAGCAACTGAAATGCCCAGCGCGCAACCTTCACCTGAATTGGCAACAATCAAGTCAGTTCAATATAAAGCCAATGATGCGGGCGGCACATTATTAATTGAATCTGATCGACCTGTGACATTTAAAACAAGAAGCAATTTACAGCTCAACCAACTGGTTGTTGAAAT
>Ga0164293_10001843_pt1 | contig 17874 bp, 14 predicted proteins | sample GEODES118metaG_FD_111487 | JGI IMG/M metagenome (GOLD analysis project Ga0164293, IMG submission 111487) | Eutrophic lake water microbial communities from Lake Mendota, Wisconsin, USA - GEODES118 metaG | ecosystem: Environmental > Aquatic > Freshwater > Lake | place: USA: Lake Mendota...
AGCTCACGCGCGCCGCGGGTGCCGTCGCTACCGGTGCCGGAGAGCACGACGCCCACGCCGAATTCGCCCATGGCCTGTGCGAGCGACGCAAAGAACACGTCGATCGGGAGATGCAACCCGTGTCCGGCTGGTTGCTCGGTCATGCGCAACACGCCCGCCTCGATGGTGAGGTTGGTCTTCGGCGGGTTGAGGTAGACCGTATCGGGCTCGATGCGCATGCCATCTTCGGCCCGCACCACCTTCAGGGTGGTGTGCCGCCGCAGCAGCTCCACCATGAGCGACTTGTGGTCGGGCGAGAGGTGCTGCACGACCACGTACGAGATGCCGCGATTGGGGTCGGCGTTATCGAAGAACTGCTGCAGGGCCTCGAGCCCACCGGCGCTGGCGCCGATGGCGCATACGGCGAGCGCCGGGGATTCGGCAAAGACCGGCGATTCGGTGGTGCCGTTAACCTGCTCGGGAGGCGTCATGCGTGGCGGTGGCGTCGAGGGGCACGTTGGGGGGAGCGTCGAGGATGGCACGGATCCGGGAAAGAAAATCCGATGTCGTCCACGGCTTAGGGATTATGGGGGGCGCGCCGCCCTCTTGCACGGGGGCGAGCGCGAATCGGCTGCCAATCGTGGCAATGTCACCGCCCGGCGCCCCGCTCAGGCCGTCTCCGGCATACCCGCTCACGAAGACGATGCGGGCTGGGGCGGCCAGCCGGCGGGTCGCCTCCAGCACGTAGAGGCCGTCCCCATGGGGCATGACCATGTCGCTCACGACGAGGGCGTACGGGGGCTCCCGCCCGTCGGCATGGGACCGGAGGCGCTCTTCCGCATCCTCGCCGTTGACCGCCTCGGTCACGTGGTACCCCGCGCGGCGCAGCACACGGGCTGTGAGGGTCCGGATGTCGGCGTCGTCTTCCACGAGCAGAATGCGTTCGGACCCACGCTTCGTCGCCGCAACACCGACGGCTTGCTCGACGGACGCACTACGCACCCCGCGGAGCGCCGGGAAGAAGAGTCGTACGGTGGTGCCGGCACCCACCTCGCTTTCCACGGTCACGTAGCCGCCCATCTGGTCCATGAGCCCATACACCATGGACATGCCGAGCCCCGTCCCCTCACCCTGACGCTTCGTGGTGAAGAACGGTTCGAAGATCTGGGCCATGACGTCGGGCGACATGCCGCATCCCGTGTCGGTCACCGAGAGGGTGGCGAAGTGTTGCGGCCCGCCGCGGCGCGCGCCGGTGCGAGCGGCTGCCAGCACCGGAACACCGGTGATGTCGTCGGCGGCCACCGTGGTCAGGACCAGACGCAAATCCCCGCCGCCGTCGCGCATGGCGTCGCGGGCATTGGTGGCAAGATTGAGGAGGATCTGCTGCAAGGCCGTAGCATCGGCGCGCACCGATGGCACGGCGCCGCGCACCTCGTATGCCACCGCGATCGTCTCCGGCAGGAGGCGCCGCAACATACCACTCACATCCTGCACCGCCACATCGAGCTGCATGGGCACGACGCGCAGTTGCTCGCGGCGTCCGAAGGTCATGAGCTTGCGCACCATGTCGGCTCCGCGCTGCGAAGTCCGCAACACCTGCTCCAGTCCCTCCCGCATGTCATCCGGCGCCGACTCGTCGGCGAGCATGAGATCGCTCTGCGCCTGGATGATCGTGAGCAGGTTGTTGAAGTCGTGCGCAATACCGCCGGTGAGTTGGCCGAGCGCCTCCATTTTCTGGGACTGCCGGAGTTGCGCTTCGAGCCGGCGCGCCGACGTGATGTCGTGCACGACCGCGACGTGTCGCCCCGGCACCACGCTGGCCCGCGCGGCGTACTCGACATAGACCGTCTCGCCGTTCGCGCCGTGCATCCGGAGCTGCCCGCGGACCGCGCCCGCGGTGAGCAGTTCCTCCCGGTCGGCGATGAGGCGCTCATGATCCTCGCGCACCACCAGCTCGAGCAGCGACCGGTGGCCGCCGTCATCCGTGCGGGGGGTGACGAGCGCGGTCGCCGCCGCATTGGTACTCAACACCCGCAGGTCATCGTTGAAGATGATGATCCCGTCGAGAGCGCCGTCGAACACCGCCTTGAAGTGCGCAAGCGCCTCGATGCGCTCTTCCTGTTGACGATGGGTGTCGGTGATATCGTAGTGCTGGATGACGGCGCCGGGATGCGCCACGAGCGCATTGATGCTGAGGAAGTACCAGCGCTCCACCCCGGACTCCCCAACCAGCATGTACTCCGTTTCGTAGGCGAGCGCGCGCCGCTCGAGTACGCTGCGCAGACCGTCGGCCACCTTCGCCGCGTCCTGATCCCCCTGCGCCGCAGAACGCTCGCACACCCCGAGGTAGTTGGCACCGATGCCCGCGTCGGGCATGGACATCCCATTGGACCGGGCGAGCACGTGCCATCGCGCATTGCCCGACATGATGCGTCCATCGCCATCGAGGATGAGCAGGCTCGTGGGCAGGGCGTCGAGCACGTCCTCGAGCGTGTGCATCCCCGCTTCCACCGCTTCGGTGTGCTGACGCTCATCGGTGACGTCGAGCAGGCGCACCATCCGGGCCGGTGCGCCATGCCACCGGCATGGCATCCACGACGCCGAAAAAACTCGCCGGCGCCCGTCGATGTCGGCGGCCAGATCGACACGTGAATCGTGCGTCGTCGCGAGATGCGGTAGCGCCCGGGGTTCACCGAGGAGGCGCCAGTCGAAGTGTTGGGTGGCCGCGAGAACGGCCCCAGCAGCGTCAATGACGACATGCGGGTCCGGCAATACATCCAACGGCATTCCACCCGACTCGATGTCGAGCATGTACATCCTACGCGGGAGAACAGAAAAAACCCTCACGCGTCCCAGCATCGAGATCGCTTGCCATCAATTAGCTAGGGGAGCGAATGCGCGCGCAATGGGATTTCCGGAAGAATTGGGGATTTCCCCTGACAGACGCAGCGCCCAAACGCAGAAAGGGCGCCCGGAGGCGCCCTTTCGTGGTGCGATTGCTGACGTCACGCAATCCGTCGACGCCGTGCGTTCAGGGAGACATGATCCGGCTGGCGGGTATCGAGGTCGCGCGTCTGGAATCCGCGCACGACTTCGGAGAGATGGGCCGACTGTCCGTGCAGCTCCTCCGCCGCGGCCGCCGACTCCTCGGCATTGGCAGCGACCTGTTGCGTGACTTCGCTCATGCCGTCGACACCGCGACCAATCTCCTGAATGGTCCGCGTCTGCAGCTGCGCCCCGTTCACGATCTCATCGATGGCCGTGGTCATGCGCTCCACCTGTTCGCGGGCCGCCTGTAGCTGTTCCCGCACCTGCTGCTCGCGCGCCACGCCGCCGTGCACGTTCTGGATCTCCTCGTCGATGAGCGCCGCGGTCTGCTTGGCGGCCTCGGCGGAGCGGATGGCCAGCGCACGGACCTCCTCGGCGACCACGGCGAACCCGCGACCGGCATCACCCGCCCGTGCCGCTTCGACGGCCGCGTTGAGCGCGAGCAGATTGGTCTGGAAGGCGATTTCGTCGATGGTGCGCACGATCTTCTGTGTCGCATCGGCCGAGGCCTTGATGCGCTGCATGTCCTGCTGCAGCGCGATCATGGTTTCGGCGCCGCGTTGCACGCTGGCACTCGCCTCGTGCGCGCCTGCCTTCACATCGGTAGCCTGTGTGGCCGACTTTCCGGAGAGCACCGACAATTCGGCCAGCGCGGCGCCGATCTCCTCCGCATTGGCGGCCTGCGTCGACGCGGCGTGCGCCAGTTGCTGACCGCCCTCGTTCAACTGCTTGGCGGCGTCGTCGACCTGGAACGCCGACACGCGCACCTGCCCGATGGTGGTGGAGAGCTGGTCGACCGCGGCATTTACCGCCTCCTGCACGCGAAGGAATTCACCATGGTACTCGCCCTCCATGCGCACCTCGAGGTTCCGCTCGGCCACTTCCACCAGCACCGCACGCACTTCCCCGAGCGGCACCGCGACGGCCTTCATCAGAGCGCCCACCCCTTCCAGCAAGTTGGCGTAGCGTCCCTGCACGTGTCCGGCCTCAGCGATCACGCCGAACTCCCCGGCGCGTGCCGAGGTGGAGACCCGCTCGATTTCCTGAACGGTGTACGCCACGGCCGCCTGAGCATTTTCACACGCGGTGAGCGAGCGGACGCATTCGTCGGTCATGCGATCCACCGCGGCAGCCACGACACCGAGTTCATCACCGCTCTTGTCGGCGAGGTGTGCGAAGCGATGGGACGGGACCGTCACCGCTTCGCCACGGGCGAGAGCGGCGAGTGACGTCGCCACCGACTCCACGCCATAGCGCTGCAATTCGGCCACTTGCTTCGAGATGCGCTCGAGCCGTGTGCCCAGCGACGAGGCGATACTCCATGCGTACCACAGACCGCCCACGAAGAACACGGCGAAGATCGCCCAGATGAACAACGTGGCGCGATCGAAACGCTGGGCAGTGGCCTGCTGTACGGTATCGTTCTGGCGCTGAATCTCGTCCCCGAACTTTTCCATCCCCTCTTCAACGGTGCCGAAGCTGACCAGGAACTGCTGGTAGAGTTCGGAGGCCTTGGCGGGATCCGCGAGCGCGGCGTCCTGCACCGCCGCCGCCGCAGAGGCATACTCGGACACGCTCTTGCGCAGTGCGGGCATCCCGGCGGCGATCGGTGTATTCGCCAGCAAGGTGTCCGCGCCGTTGAGTTGCTCCATGAAGCGCGAGGCGTGTTCGCGCATCGACTCCTTCGACGCGTTCACGCCAGCCGTGTCGCCACGCTGCGCCGCGAACATCGCTTCGAGCACGTCGCCACGCATGGCGTCATGCATCATGTCGCTGTCCATCTGGTGACGCTGCGCGGTGTTGTTCACCACGAGGTCGGAGGTGGCTTCGTGCGCGAAACGCAGCGACACGTGCCCGGCCACAGCAACCGCGAAGATGCCGACGGCGCCGAGGAGGGCCACGGCGCGCAGACGCGCACGGACGGTGTTGAAGGCGAACATTCTGGATTGGCAGGGATTGCGCAGGTCGCATGCGGCGTCGTCGCCGGCATCCGAAACACCCCGGGTCGAATCCCGGCGCTAGTCTTTTTCTAAATATCGGGAGGGACGAGACGGACTTTAGCGTCGGGGTTTTCGGATCGTCCCTCCCGGCTCGTTCAGGGCTTCGGCCAGACGTTGTCGGCCGGCTGCCGGTCGGGGAAGCGCCCCTGCGCGTCGAGCGTGATGCGCTCGACCTTCCGGCCGCCGAACACGAGGTCGACCGTATGCTGGCGTCGTCCGTCGAACCAGACGGACACGGGGACCGTCACCCGGGCGGTGGTGGCGTCGAGCATCACCGCATTCTTCATGAGACGGATGGCCGGGCCCGTCGCCGCGAACTTGATGTCCAGCACGATCGGCGCCGGCATCTGCCCGTCGTGGGCCACCGTCACGCTCGTACGGAAGCCCTGCGTGCTCACCTTGGCGATGCGGTGATCGACGCTCTCAGCGCCGAAGAGCCACGCGTTCCAGAACCACCCGAGGTCCTGCCCCAACGCGCGCTGCATGAAGAACATCCAGTCCCACGGTGACGGATGCTTGAACATCCACGTGGTGCCGAACTCCCGGTGCGCGCGCTGTACGGCACTGTCCCCCACGATCCCGCCGAGCGCCGAGAGCATGAGCGGTGTCTTGCTGTAGGTGGTGAAGCCGTAGAACTGCGGGCCGGCGTAGTTGGCGTTCCACATCATCGGCGGCTCGGCTTCGTTGTTCGCCGTACGGCCGTAGCTCTGGCCGAGGCCGTCGAGTACGGGTGCCTTCCCCTCGGCATCGGCGTCGGAGAGGATGTTCATGTACTGATTGAAGCCCTCGTCCATCCAGCCGTACCACGTCTCGTTGTTGGAGACGACCATGGGCCACCACATGTGTCCCGTTTCGTGATCGGCGGCGCCCACGTTGGAGTTGATGACCATGGGGTACTCCATGCCGGCGCTGGGGCCGTCCTGCAGCGTGAGCTGCGGGAACTGGTACGGGAACCAGAGCTTCGAGTAGAACTCGAGGGCGTGACGCGTGACGGGGCCAGCCTTGGCGAAGAGATTCGCGCGCCCGGGCAGATACAGCATGTGCACGGGCACGGCGCCCTTGTTCGGAATGGTCGCGCGGGTCGCCTGCCAGACGTACTTCTTGGCCGTGGCCCACGCGAAGTCGTTCACGTTGTCGGCGACGTAGTGCCAGGTGAGGCGGCCATTGGCGCTGGTGGCGGTGGCCTGTCCCGGTCCCACTTCGTCGGGGCCGACGATGGTGGTGATGTCGTCGCTCTGTGTGACCTTGGCGAGTTGCGTGCGCGCCTTGTCGGTGAGCACCTGCTGCGGGTTCTGCAGGAGTCCCGTGCCGCTCACGAGCCAACCGGCGGGCACGTCGATGCGCACGTCGTACGTGCCGAACTCGTTGTAGAACTCGCTGGGGCCGACATAGAGCTCGGTGTCCCAGCCGCGGAGATCGTCGTACATCGCCACACGCGGGAACCACTGCGTGGGCTGGAAGAGCGTATCGGCCCAGCGCTGCGTCATGCGGTGGCCGGTGCCGGGACCGCCGGGGAGCTTATGCGACCAGGCGATTTCGAGCCGGGCCTTCGCGCCGGGCGCGATGGGGGTGGCGAGGCGAACGCGAGCGCTCGTGCTGCGCCCGTTGAGCAGCGTGTTGCCGCCCGCCGCATTGGCGGCCGCCAGCTGGGCGTTCTGGATGGCGCGCGCCCCTTCGGCCGCAACGGCGTTGGGGGCCGCATTGGAGGCGATGTTCACCGGCGCGCCGTCGACGGTCATGCGCGCGATGGCCATACCGTCGGTGACTTCCGCGGGCACCCAAGGGGCCGAGTGTGGGGCGGTGCCGATGAAGTGGTTGGGATGGAGGCGCAGCCCGATCTCGCGGAGCGGATCGGGGCTGGTGTTGTGCACGGTGATGCGTGCGGTGCCGCTGAGGCGCGCCGACGCGGGGTCGAGCGACACGTCGATGTCGTAATCGGTGCGGAGCTGCCAGTACTTCGCCGTGGGGCGTCCCGTCGAATCGCGGGAGCCGGCCGCCATGGCCCGCCGGATGGCGTTGGTCATGGGGATATCGCGCCGAATGGCGCGGGGCGGGACATTGGCGCTCGCGGGGCGCGGCTGCGCCGCCATGAGGCCGGGGGCGGCGGCCCAGGCGAGGGCGAGGGCAGCGGAGAGGCGAAGCGGAAGGCGCATAAGGTGCGGGGTGGAGGACCCCGAAGGCTACAGCGGGACCGAGGGGAGGGGCAACGTGGGGGGGCGGCGTGGCTTCCTTTCTGACGGTCTGGTCCCCTTGAACAGCAGACGGCAGACCGCAGGAACTACAGCACGCAGTCACGGAGGAATTCGGTAGAACAATACGGGAGCCAGCGCTGCGCGCGGCTCCCGAGATCCCTACCGCAAAGGAAATCGGGCGCCCCGCGAAGCGGTGGCGCCCGTTTGTTCTACCGCATTCCTCCCGTACTGCGTGCTGTGGTTCCTGCCGTCTGCCGTCTGCAGTTACGGCGCCGTTACACCCGCATTTCCCCCCGCAGTCACCGCCGCCCCCACCCGCTCCGCCGTAATCCGCGAATGCGACGCATGCCACAGCACATGCCCGTCCTTCACCACCAGCGCCTGTGGCGATTCGTGGCGCACCTGCAGCACGTCGGCGATCGCGTTGGAGAGGGGGCGCTCCTGCTGCACCACCACCAGACGCGTGGGGACGTGCGGATACTGGCGCACGAACGCGTCGTACTCGCGCTTCACCGCGATCGAGATGGAACAGGTAGCGCTGTGCTTGAACAGCACGGTGGGCTCACTGGCCGCGGCGAGGCTGCGAGCCTCGCGCATGGCCGGCGAGTCCGTGGGGACCGCCGCTGGCGCCGGCGTGGCGGCCGGAATCGCCTGCGGCGCCTGCCCCGCGCTCCGGGCGGCGAGATGACCGTCGAGCAGGGTGCCGTAGGTGGCGAGCGACTGTGCCCCGCTCAGCCGGGCCACGAGCGCACCGCGATCGAACAGCAGCACCGTCGGCAGCGCCCGCACGTCGAAGGCGGTCACCGTTTCGAGGTTGGTGTCGGCGTCGAGGGTGAGCACTGTCACCCGCGCGCTGTAGCTTTCGGCAAGCCGCTGCATCACCGGCTTGAGCGTCACACACGGCTGGCACCACGCCGCCCACACATCCACCAGCACCGGTACCGGAGACTGGAGTACGCGCGCCGCGAAATCGGCGTCGGTCACGGCAGCGGGAGATACGGAAGTACTCATGTCGGGAAAGATAACGGAATCGCCCTCCCCCACGGAACTCGAGCGGATGATCGACACGCTCGAGGCCACGGGGAGTTTCCGGGTCCTGCGCCGTTTCGAGGCGCGCCCTCACTATGCCGTCCCGACGCCCGACACCGTGCTGCGCCGCGGACTCATCGTGGACGTGGAAACCACCGGGCTCGATGTCGCGAGCGATCACATCATGGAGCTCGGTCTGGTCGCCTTCGAGTTCGACGCGGCAGGCCGGGTGTACACCGTGGATCCCAAGCGCGAGTGGTTCGAAGACCCGGGCATCCCCATTCCGCCCGAAGCGGCCGAGATCACCGGGATCACCGACGACATGGTGCGCGGCCAGCGCATCGACGACGTCGCGGTGCAGCAGGAGATCGCCCGCGCCCATCTCGTCATCGCCCACAACGCGTCATTCGACCGGCGGATGCTGGAGCGGCGATTTCCCGAGTTCGCCGGCAAACACTGGGGCTGCTCGCTCAACGACGTGCCGTGGGCGCGCTTCGGGTGCCGCGGCGCGAAGCTCGACTACCTGCTCTTCCAGCTCTGCCACGAATTTCACCTGGGGCATCGCGCCGGCGACGACTGCCTGGCCACGTTGCACGTGCTGGCCATGCCCCGTGACGGAGACGCCACACCGCTCACACGGCTGCTCGAGCGCGCTCGGCGCACCACCGTGCGCCTGTCGGCGATCGGTTCGCCGATCGAATCGAAGGACGTGCTCAAGGCGCGCAACTATCGCTGGTTCAGCGGCAGCGCCACGCGCCAGAAGACGTGGTTCAAGGATCTCAACGAGGAAGAGGTCGAGACGGAACAGCAGTGGCTGCGCGACCACGCCTACGGCGGGCTGAGCAACCCGCCCTGGCGTCTCGAAAAGTTCACCGCGAAGGAGCGCTACTCGGAGCGCGCGCCGTAAACGGGGCGCGCGCCGTCAGGCGGCAGGCGCGCGCCGCGGCTGCAGGCGCAGGCTGATGGCCATCATCACCAGCATCACGATGGTCGCAGCGAGATACGCGCTCTTGAGCCCTACGAGGCCACCGCCCGCCCGGTCGGCGAGCGCACTGAGCACGGCCACCACCATGAGGTTGCCGATGGCGATGCCAATGTTCACGAGCGCCTGCGCGGCCGTGCGCTGCTTGGCATCCACCTCGTCGAGCACCACGGTGCGCAGCGTGCCACCCACCACGATGCCCACGCCGGCGCCGATGAACAGCGTCGCCACGATGAACAGCCAGAAGGTCTGCGCGGCAAGACCGATGAGCAGCGACCCAATCGCCAGCGTGCCGAACCCGCTCAACATCACCCGGCGCGGGCCGAGCGTGTTCTGCCAGCGGCCAAAGAGCGCCGACGCGGCCGAGGAGCACAACACCAGCGGGAGCAGCAGCAACCCGGCCCGGCTCGGCTCGGTGCCGAACGCCGCGACGGCCACCGACGAGATGAAAATCACGCTGCCCATGCCGAAACCGGCGCCCGTGCACAGCACCCACGTGGTGCGCAGCTGCTTCGTACCGAACAGCGACAGCGGCACGATGGGCTGCGCGGCGCGCCGCTCCACGACCACCAGCATCGGCACGGCCACCGCAGCCGCGACCAGCAACGCGGGCCACATGGTGACGCCGGTGAGGGTGTCCACCGCGCGGTTGATCCCGAGCGTCAGCCCGGCCAGCATGAGCGCCAACGTGGCAATCCCCACGTAATCGAACGGCGGCAACGAGGCCGGACGCGCAACGCGCGGCAGCGCTCGATACCCCATCACGAACACGATGGCCGCGAACGGCAGGTTCACCAGGAAGATCCACTGCCACGTGGCCACCACGAGCAGCACCGACGCCAGAATGGGACCGAAGAGAAAGGCCATGCCGAACGTCGCGCCGATGAGCCCGAGAATCTTCCCCCGCTGCTCGGCGGGGAACGTATCCCCCACCACCGCACTCGCCGTGGGGGTGATGCCGCCGGCACTCAGCCCCTGCACCGCGCGGCCAACGAGCAGCATGCCGAAGCTGTTCGACTGCGCGATGATGAGCGAACCGATGGCGAAGCCCGCGATGTCCATCAGGTAGATCGTGCGCCGTCCGAACCGATCACTCAACGCCGCCATGAGCGCGGTACTGGTGAGCGAGCAGAGACTGAAGACGATCGTCACCAGGCCGATCTGGCGGTTGTCCACGCCGAATGCGCTGCGCAACGCAGGAATGGCGGGCGCGATGACCGCCGCATCGAGCGCGGCCATGAACACCCCCACGAAGAGCACCGTGAGGATGCGCTTGCGGGCAGCAGCTTCGGTATCGACGGACTGATCGAGAGCGAGGGACCCCATGCAGCAAACGTAGCGCCTCAGGCCGCCTCATGCATTCCCTCCACGGGGCCGATGGGCGATACTCAAGCGTGACCAAGCGTCGCTGTATTCCGCAGCGGTGTGACTCTTCCACCGACGGGTTCGTGGCATGCGACGAGTGGTGATTATCGGAGCCGGCGCTGCCGGTACCATGGCGGCGATATTCGCGGCGCGCAGCGGGGCGCACACCGTGCTGCTCGAGCGCACGCGAGATGGGGGACGCAAGATCCTCATCAGCGGAGGCGGGCGCTGCAACGTGCTGCCGTCGAAACTCGACGAGCGGCGGTTCGTGACCGACTCCTCGCCCAACACGCTGCGCAAGATCGTGCGCAGCTGGCCGCTTGCCGACCAGATCCGGTTCTTCGAAGAGGAGGTGGGAATTCGGCTCGAGGAAGAGGTGGAGTCGGCGAAGCTCTTCCCCGCGTCGCACAAGGCGCGCGATGTGCGCGATGGCCTGCTCGCGCTGGCACGGCGCTCGGGCGTGGAGGTGCGCATGGACACGCTGGTCACTTCGCTCGAGCCCGACGGCGCGGCCTGGATCATCGGCATCGCCGGCGATGAGGCACTACGTGCCGACGCGGTCATCGTTGCCACCGGCGGACTGTCGGTACCGAACACCGGGAGCGATGGCAGCGGACTCTCCATGCTGCGCGCCATGGGGCACACCATGCATCCCACGTACGCGGCGCTTACGCCGGTCACATCGGCCCCGAGCGACTTCAGTGCGCTCTCCGGTATCTCCTTGCGCGTGTCGCTCACGGCCACCTCTGGCGTTCGGCAGGCCACGGCGAGTGGTGGATTCCTGTTCACGCATCAGGGATACAGCGGGCCGTCGGTACTCAACGTGTCCCACGTCGCCGTACGGGCGCGCGCGGAAGGCGCAGCGAGCGGCGCGGACATCGCGGTGCAGTGGACCGCGCACGACGAACCGGCGTGGACCGCCCTGCTGCAGAGTGGCGGCACACGTCAGGTGTCGTCGGTGGTCCGTCAGGAACTGCCGGATCGGCTGGCTGATGTGCTCATGGCGCAAGCCCAGGTCGACCCCACCCGCAAGCTGGCCGAACTCACGCGGGACGAGCGCCGTCGTCTGGTCGACGTGCTCGTGCGTGGCGCGTTGCCCTGGCAGGGCGACGAAGGATACAAGAAGGCCGAGGTCACCGGTGGGGGCGTGGCGCTCTCCGAAGTGGACCCGCGCACCATGGAGAGCCGGCGTGCACCGGGGCTCTTTCTCTGCGGGGAAGTGCTCGACGCGTTCGGACCGATCGGTGGCTACAACTTCCTCTGGGCGTGGGTGACCGGACGCGCCGCTGGGGTCGCTGCGGCGTCCAACGCGTAAGTCGTCCGGCGCATTCCCCCATGTACCGTGAAGCACGTTTCACTTTGGCGGAGGCGGTGCGCGCGGTGCCCGACATCCTTAAGCTTCGTGTCGATCGGCAGACACGCCGAACCGCCGATATGGTGGGTGCATCACTCTCGATTTGACCTCTCCGTGTCTCATTCGACGTACGAAGTCATCTACACCATGAGCCGTGCCGCCACCGACGACGAGTGGCAGAAGGCCTCGTTGCTGGCGAACACGTGGTTGTCGCGCTGTGCCAAGGAACACCGCGACCTGTTCGCGGACGCCATCATCCGCGTGGACGAAAACGCCCTGCATGTGGAACTCGCGGGTTCGGAAGATCTCATCATCGAACGCGCGGGTACGCTGCACATCTGGAGCGCGCGCACGGCATCACTCGAGGCCGCGCGCGTGTTGGCCGGCGTCCTCCTGTGTGTGCAGTACGCGCTCACGGCCGACGCCATCCAGCTGAGCGGCAGTAAGGCGGTCGCGTGGCAGTCGGCCGCCGGCGCGCTCACCTCCGTGTGGGGGGGCGACCATGTCGCGCGCGTGATCTTCCCGCGGCGCCACAAGGCCGACGCGCTCGTGTACGTCGACGCCGGATCGAATGCGCAGATCATGCGGGACTACTTCCGCACGCATCTCGAACTGAGCGCCGACGTGTTGCCCGACCACGACTTCAAGGATACTCCCGCAGCAGCCTGAGGCAGGCGCGCGATACGATGGCAGCGGAGACGGCGGCGGCCGAGTATCATCGGGGCATGTCCACTTTCGTCCCTCTGCAGCACGAGCGGCTTTCCGCCGACGAGTCGGCCCGCCGGGCACACGAGTTCGTGCGTCATCTCGACGCCCGTCGCACCACGCGTCACTTCTCGCCGGAGCCGGTGCCGCGCGACTGGATCGAGCAGGCCATTCGCGCCGGTGGGACAGCGCCGAGCGGGGCGCATCAGCAACCGTGGACCTTCGTGGCCGTGAGTGACCCCGCCCTCAAGCGCCGCATGCGCGAGGCCGCGGAGGAGGAGGAACGGCGCTTCTATGCCGAGCGCATCACGCCGGAGTGGCGCGCCGCGCTGGAGCCGCTGGGGACCGATGCCGTGAAGACGCACCTCACCGATGCGCCGTGGGTGGTGGTGCTCTTTCGGCAGAGCCACGGTCTGGATGCGGATGGCAGCAAGCGCACGTTCTACTACACGCAGGAGAGCTGCGGTATCGCGGCCGGGCTGTTCATCGCCGCGGTGCACACGATGGGCCTCGTGACGCTCACGCACACCCCGAGCCCGATGGGGTTCCTTGGTGAGCTGCTCGAGCGCCCCGCGAACGAAAAGGCGTTTCTCGTGATGCCGGTAGGGTATCCCGCGGTCGATGCCCAGGTGCCCGCCCTCACGCGCAAGCCGTTGGATGAGATTGCGGTGTTCCGATGATCGAGGTGCTCACGGAATTCGACGGGCGCGCTCCCGAATTGCTGCGGGCGGCGGAACGATGCCGCCAGCAATTGGCGCGCGCCAACAGTGACCCTGCGCTCTCGCTCGACGAACGGCAGGCGCTGATCGCCGCACTGTTGGCCAGCGTGGGCCCCAATGGCTGGATCGAGACGCCGTTCACCTGCGAGTTCGGGGTGCATCTGCGGGTGGGCGCGCGCACGTTCGTGAACCGCAACTGCCAGTTCCACGACACTGCCGCCATCACCATCGGTGACGATGTGCTGGTGGGGCCCGGCGTACAGATCATCACCGCCACGCATCCGCTGCACCCCGACGAACGCATCCCCGCGGGAGGGAACGCTTTCGGGACGCCGTATCGCACGCAGGTGGCGCCGGTGCATATCGGCCACCGCGTGTGGATCGGCGCCGGCTCCATCATCCTCGGCGGTGTCACCATTGGCGACGGCACGACGATCGGCGCGGGGAGCATCGTGACGCGCGACATTCCGAGCATGGTGGTGGCGGTGGGGCAGCCCGCGCGTGTGCTTCGTACGCTCGACCCTACCCCGTAGCCATCACCGGAACGCCCACGGTCAGAAGAGGCGCTGCATCCCCAGGCGCACGTACGGCACGTTGCCCGGCGCGAGATCGGCCAGCACGCGGCTATCGCGCACGTATTCGGCCCGACGCAGCACTGTCGTGCCGGCGTCGGCGGTGAGCTGCCACTTGCCCCCCTGCGGCGTCCATCGCACCTGCGGACCCACGGTGGCGTTGGCCACGCCGACGGCGTTGGCACCGGTCACGCCCTGCGTCGTCGACTGGCTGTCCGTGAGCCCGTAAAGCGCACCGGCGAGCGAGGCATTCACGCCCACGTCGAGTCCCTTGCGCGGCATGTACCACACATCGGCGCGTGCCGGGAGCAGGGCGTCGATGATCACGCGACGCGATGCGCGCGACACCACGTGCACCACCGGAATGGGGAGCAGCTGCCCAAAGGTCGAGGCGTACGACAGTCCCGCCCCGATCGTCGTGCGCGGTGACACGATGCGATCCACGAAGGCCGCGCCTTCCACGCGCAGCGCATTGCCATAGAAGCCGGGGCGCAGCACCCCCACCACGGTATGACGCTCGCCCACGGTCCGCAGCAGCATCAGGTCAGCGGTCGCCGTGTGCAATGTGGTGGTGCCCTCAGTGGCCCCTCCGGTGCTACCGCCGACCGCCGCCGCACGACGCGGCAGCGGTTGACGCACCGCACGCCACTGCCCGCCCAGAATCACGATGGCGCTCCCCTGATCGCGAACGAGCCGGTGCGACAGGGTCACCTGCAGGGCCTGCTGGTCGAACTGCGCGGGCGCGACGGTGCCGGCCGGCTGCACGACGCTGGTGGCCCCCAGTTGGTCGAGGCGTACCACCAGCCGCTCACGCTGCGCGTGGGCACGCTGCGGCGTAAGCACAGCGGCCGCGACCAGAACACCAAGGAGGCACGACGAGCGAAACAGGGTGCGGGCAGAGAGGCACATGGGCGGGCGCAGACAGGGCTTTACAGCGTCAGGAAACGTGCGGCCCCTGTGGCAGCACGCCTTGCGGACATCCGCGGGACTCGGCAGACTCAGGCACAACGCTGACAGTTTCTATCGGCGAACTCAACCCTCCCATGCGATACACGCTGCTCTCCCTGCTGTTCGTGCCCGGCACGCTGCTCGCCCAATCCATCGCCCGCGTGGACACCCTGTTGGCGCGGAACGAGGTGCCAGCCGCCGTGACTCAGGTGGACGCTGCGCTGGCGGCGACCCCGCGTGACTACGAGGTGCTCTGGCGTGCCTCGCGCGTGCGGCTGCTGCAGGGCGATCTGCAGCCGGAGAAGAGCAAGGCGCAGGACAAGCTGTATCGCGAGGCGCTGGCGCTCGCAGAGCGGGCGATCAAGGCCAATGGTGCTGCGCCCGACGGCTATCTCCGCCGGGCCGCTGCCAACGGCAAGGTGGCGCTGTTCTCCGGCGTGCTCGACGCCGCCGATTACGTCATCCAGACGAAGGACGACGTGGAAAAGGTGCGGGCGATGCGCGGCGTACCCCCGCTCACGCAGGCGTCGGCGCACTACATCCTCGGCCGAGCGCATCTCAAGCTATCGGAAACCCCGCGTCCGCTGCGCATGCCGCTGGGGCTGGGCTTCGGTAACGCCGCCGACGCGCTGACGCACCTCAAGCGTGCCACCGAATTGCGACCGGGCTTCGTGATGTTCCAGCTCGAGTATGCGCGAGCGCTGGCGGCGAACGACCGGGAGGCCGAGGCGCGCACGGTGTTGCAGCAGCTGCCGTCGCTGGCCGATCAGGAGCCGGGCGACGAGGCGCGCAAGCGCGAAGGGGCCGAGTTGCTGCGCAGTCTGCGCTGACGCTCGGGGACGCTCAGGTGGGCGTCAGCGTTTGCGCACCCAGCGCATGCTCACGCCCAGTGTGGTGAGCGCTGCCGACTCGCCGCGCTCACTGCCGAGGAACGTGCGCGAGAAGAAGAGCGCCGGCGAGGAGCCCCGCTGGCGCGGCGACGAGTAATCGAAGCGGAACACGGTGCCCAGCCGCGACTCGCGGTTCTCGACGCCCACGTAGGCGGGCCCCACCATCACGCGCAGCAGCGTCGAGCGGATATCCAGTGCGGCGCCCGTCATGATCGAGGCGCGTTCCTCGAAGCGATTGTCCTGACAGCCGCTGGTTTCCGGTGTCACGTAGCACGAACCGCGATTGCCGAGGTTGAGCGGCGTGACGCGCACGGCGGCGATCCACGCCTTCTTGGGCTTCCGGAGCAGCGGCACGGTACCCACCGCCGACAGCGCGACCCAGGGGGCCTCGATGAGCGAGGTGGACGCGACCACGCTCCCGCCCTCGACCTCACCGGATAGCAGCCCGGTGTACGTGTAGAAGCCCATCCCTACGCCGGGGCGGCGTTGCGCCGTGAGCGAGGCGGGGAGCGTGAGACAGAGAGCGACAACGGAGAGCCACACTCGGCGGGAGTGCGCGCGCATGCAGGGACCTCGGCGGGTTGGATAGGACGGCTGGTGGAGTATGGGGCCGCCCTGCTGATTTTCCTACCGGGTCAACACGCGAAGGCTCGGGGCCCCCAGTTGATGGGTGCACGCACGGGTGACCGACGCCGCCCTACGCGCACCCCTCCACGAGCTCGATGCTGGCGTCCCCGGCGTAGATCGCGGAGACCGTATCGGCGGCAATCTCGAACTTCACCCCGTACCGTCGTCGCTGCTCCCACACGAAGTAGTAGAAGCCCGTCGGGTCGTACTTGTGCGGGACGATATCGAGCCGGTTTCCATACAGCTGCCGCAGGCGCGCGGTGCGATCGCCCACGCGGGCACCGGACCTGGTGGCGAACGCGGCGCTTCGAATCTGTACGCGGGTGACGCGTCCGTTCTGCACCATGAGCGAGAGCCCCTCGAAACCGCGCACAGGGTACAGGTAATCGCAGGCCGTCTGCACCGGCGCATTCTCGATGGTGCGGAGGCTCGTCCCCAGGCGTCGCTCGGCGGCTCCGCGGGACAGCCCGGCCGACGCGGTGCCGACACCACGGGTGTGAATGGGCCATGACTGCGCGGCAGCGGCCGAGGCGCACAGCATCGCGAGCGCTCCGGCGGCAGCGAAGAGACGCGTGTTCATGTTCGAGGAATTCCGGGAGAACGGTGCGGTTTGTCGGAGAGGCATGGTGTACGGCCGGAACAGTGCACGGTTGCTGCGCGCCCATGCAAATGTCGGGTAACTTCGACGCATGACACGCCTCCCTCTGCTCCTGCTCGTCGCGACGCTCGCGGCGCCGGTCGCCGCGCCCGCCGCACATGCCCTCCCCACGCCTATGGGCCGGCGATGGGACGCTACCGGTCACCGGGCGATGGCCGCCGTGGCCTACGACCGCTTGCGCCCCGCTACCCGGGCGCGCGTGGACGCCATCATGCGTGCGCACCCGGACATCGCCGCGCTGGGGGCGAATCTCGATGTGGCGACGCCGGCGGGAATCCGTGAGGTGTTCTTGCGGGCATCGGTGTGGCCTGACCAGATCCGCGGCGACGCGCGGTTCTACCGCGAGGGCGACGCGACGTCGCCGGTCACGCCATTGCTCCCCGGCTATCCCACCATGGCTCGGCGCGAAGGGTGGCACTATCTCACCCGTTCGTTTTCCACCGACGGCACGCCCACGCAGGTGCTGACGGAGCCCAACGTGACGACGGCGTTCCCGATGTTGGCCGAGTCGTTACGAGACAGCGCGGTGCCGGCCAGCGTGCAGGCGTACAACCTCACGTGGATCATTCACGTGGTAGGGGACCTGCACCAGCCGCTGCATGGCACCTCGCGTTCCGCCGCGACGCAGCCAGCGGGCGATGCGGGAGGAAACCGCGTGTGGGTTCAGCTGCCCGGCTTCGAACGCGATTCCATCAACTTGCACGCGGTGTGGGACGGCTGGGTGGGCCGTGCATCGCGTGCGCTCCCCATCGACGAGGTCGCGACCGGTCTTGCGCGTGATCTTCCGGTTGCGGCCGGCCAGCCCG
>Ga0164293_10001844_pt1 | contig 17867 bp, 15 predicted proteins | sample GEODES118metaG_FD_111487 | JGI IMG/M metagenome (GOLD analysis project Ga0164293, IMG submission 111487) | Eutrophic lake water microbial communities from Lake Mendota, Wisconsin, USA - GEODES118 metaG | ecosystem: Environmental > Aquatic > Freshwater > Lake | place: USA: Lake Mendota...
GACGAAGGCCAGCCTGTTCACCGGTCTGGCTGGCGAAGCTGCAGAGGCTGGCGCGCAGGACAAGCTCAACGCCCTGATGGCACTGGGTCCCAAGGCCTGGGGCGCGCTGCGCCTGGCCCTCTCACGCGCGCTGCGCGAAGGCGCAGCCCAAGAAGCGCTCCTGCGCGCCTGTTTGGTGCCGCAAAGCGAGGTGGAGTACGACGTTCCGGCCCGCATCGGCGACTACACCGACTTCTATACCTCCATCCACCACGCCACCAATATCGGCCGCCAGTTCCGGCCCGACCAGCCGCTGCTGCCGAACTACAAGTGGGTCCCCATCGGCTACCACGGGCGGTCTTCCAGCATCGTGGTCTCCGGGCAGGGCTTCCACCGCCCGCTGGGGCAGACCTTCCCGCCGGGCTCGTCGGCTCCCGTGTTCGGCCCCTGCAAGCGCCTCGATATCGAGTTGGAGATAGGCGTGTTCATCGGCCCGGGCAATGCCATGGGCACAGCCGTCGGGATGAACGAGGCCGAAGACCATGTGTTTGGCCTGTGCCTGTTCAACGACTGGTCGGCCCGCGACATCCAGGGCTGGGAGTACCAGCCCCTGGGTCCCTTCCTCGCAAAAAACTTCGCCTCCACCGTCTCGCCCTGGGTGGTCACGCTCGAAGCCCTGGCACCTTACCGGGCCGCCTTCAGCCGGCCCGAGGGCGACCCGCAGCCCCTGCCCTATCTGGACAGCGAGGCCAACCGGTCTCAGGGCGCGCTCGATATCCAGCTTGAAGTCCTGCTGCAAACCCCGCGCATGCGCGAGGCCGGCCAGGCCGGCGCCCGCATCTGCCTCACCAGCTACCGCCATGCCTACTGGACGCTGGCCCAACTGGTCGCCCACCACACGGTCAATGGCTGCAACCTCCAGCCCGGCGACCTTCTGGGCACCGGCACGCTCTCGGGGCCCTTGCCCGACGAAGCGGCAGCCCTGATCGAACTGACCGAAGGTGGCAAAAAGCCCATCGAGCTGCCCGGCGGCGAAACCCGAAGCTGGCTCGAAGACGGCGATACCGTCACGCTGCAAGGCTGGTGTGAAAGGCCGGGGGCTGCGCGCATCGGCTTTGGCCAATGCGCAGGCACAGTGCTGCCAGCACGCAGTGCCTGAGGCGGTGGCAACATCAGGGCTGAAGCACAGCCAGCCCATCCCTGATCGGGCGCCGAACCGCGCCGAACTTGACTGCCCATAAGACGCGACACATGAAGCTCTACAACTACTTCCGCTCCTCCGCCTCTTTCCGGGTTCGCATCGCCCTCGCGCTCAAGGGCCTGCCCTACGACTACATTCCGGTCAATTTGCTCAAGGGTGAGCAGCACACAAACGCTTTCGCCGCCATCTCGCCCACCGCCCTGGTGCCGAGCCTGGTCACCGACGAGGGCCTGGCGCTGGGCCAGTCGATGGCGATCATCGAGTACCTCGACGAGGTCCACCCCGAGCCGCCCCTGCTGCCGGACTCACCGTTCGATCGTGCGCGGGTGCGCGCCTTGGCGCAGACCATTGCCTGCGAAACCCACCCCCTCAACAATCTGCGGGTGCTGCAGTACCTCAGCCGCGAGCTGAAGGTGGACGAGGAGCAGCGGAACACCTGGTACCGTCATTGGGTCCGGCTGGGGCTGGAGGGCTACGAGCGCGAATTGGCGCTGTTGCCCGAAAGCACCTACAGCTTTGGCGACACACCCACCCTGGCTGATTGCCTGCTGGTGCCGCAGATCTTCAATGCGCGACGCGTCGACACCGACCTCGGCGGCCTGCCCCGCACGATGGCAGTCTTTGAAGCCTGCATGGAAATGCCGGCCTTTGAGCAGGCGCAGCCTTCGGCATGCCCGGACAACCCCGATCAAAGATGAGCAGTTGACCCCGCTGGGGCGAGTCCACGACCCCAGGCATCAGGAAACCGTCCTGAATTGAGCGCTCCGCTGGCTAGGATGCCCCGCGCATCCCCGCACCCTCTACGGAGCCCCCCATGCCCCGACGCCTGCTCGCCCTTCTCGCCGCTCCGGTCCCTCCGGCCGTCCTGCCCATCCTGCTGACCCTGGCCTTGGGCGCGCATCTGCCAGCGGCGACCGCGGCCGCCGCCGGCTCCAACACCGCAGCCCCTGCCGCATCCACCGCCCAGACAAGCGCCGCCCGGGCCACCGCTGCACGGGCTCCCGCCTCGTCGGTCGCCGTTGCCGCGGCGGCAGCCGCCTCATCAATCGCACCGGCTGCGCCCCCCATCCCTCCTCTGCGCCTGGGTGTGATCGGCCCTTTCTCCGGGCCCTCCTCCGACTTCGGCGTGCCCATGCTGCGCGGGGTGCAGTTGGCGGTCGACGAAATCAACGCAGTAGGCGGCTTTCTCGGCCGCACGATCGAGATGGTGGTGCGCGACGACCAGGCCACGCCGGCCATGGGCCTGGCCCAGTCGCGCAGCCTGGCCGACGCCAAGGTCTTCGCCACGCTGGGGTTTTGCAACACCGGTGTGGCCATGGCCTCGCTGGAGGTGTTCCAGCAGGCGCAGATTCCCCTCATCGTGCCCTGCGCCGCTGGTAGCCCCGTCACCGCCAAGTACCCACCGCGCGAGAGCTATGTGTTTCGCACCTCGGCCCGCGACAGCCTGCAGGCCGAGGTGGTGGTGGCCGACCTGGAGCGTCGGGGCTGGACCCGGGTGGCGATCTTTGCCGACGAGACCGCCTATGGCGAGTCGGGTCTCGCCGATGTACGCCGCTCTCTGGCGCAGCGCCAGCTCACGCCGGTGTACGTGGCGCGCTTTCCGCTCGGTGCCAAGGACATGAGCGAGCCGCTCAAGGCGGCCCGCGCAGCGGGCGCCAATGTGATCTTCACCTACACCGTTGGCAAGGAGAACGCGGCTATCGCCCTGGGCCGGCAGGCACTGCGCTGGAACGTTCCCTTGGTGGGCGGCTGGCCGCTGTCCTTCCCCTTCTTCATCGAAGGCGCAGGCGAGGCGGGCGAGGGCGCCTTGATGGCGCAGACCTTTATCGCCGAGCCCAGCAACGAGCGCCGCGCCGCCTTCCTCGCGGCCTACGCACGCAAATACAGCGCTCGCCGCATCCCTGTGCCAATGGCGGCGGCTCAGGCCTATGACGCCACCTGGATCCTGCTCTACGCGCTGTTCGGGTTGGGTGATGGCGAGGTCGATGGGCCACGACTCAAAGCCTCTCTGGAGCGCCTGCCACGCACCTACTACGGGGTGGTGGCTACCTACGAGCGGCCCTTCAGCCCCGACGACAAGGACGCGATCACCGCGAACATGCTGGTGATCGGTCAGGTGAAAAAGGGCGCGGTGACCTTCGCTTATCCGGAGGATGCACGGCGCAATCTCTTCATTCAGCGCAAGCGGTGAATATCATTCGGCACGGGCGCTGAGCTTCAATCAGCACGGGCGCTGAGCCAGGGCGGCAGCCCTGGCAACCTCAGAAAGTCCCAGGGTAGGCGCCGCCGTCAATGAGCAGGTTCTGGCCGGTGATGTAGCCCGCCTGTGCGCTGCACAGGAAGGCGCAGGTCGCCCCAAACTCATCGGCCTCGCCGAAGCGGCCGGCCGGCACGGTCTTGCGCCGGCTCTCGGCCACCGCCTCGGTGGACTGCCCCGTCTTTTTAGCGGCGCCCTCGAGCGTCGTGCGCAAGCGGTCGGTATCGAACGCACCCGGCAGCAAGTTGTTGATCGTGACGCCCGCCGACACCAGCTTGCCATTGCGCGCCAGGCCTGCAATGAAGCCGGTGAGCCCGCTGCGCGCGCCGTTGGAAAGACCCAGGATTTCGTTGGGCGCCTTCACCGCGCCCGAGGTGATGTTGACAATGCGACCGAAGCCGCGCGAGGCCATGCCGTCCACCGTGGCCTTGATCAATTCGATGGGGGTGAGCATGTTGGCGTCCAGGGCGCGGATCCAGGCCTCACGGTCCCATTCGCGAAAGTCTCCGGGCGGCGGGCCGCCGGCATTGGTGACCACAATGTCATAAGCGCTGCCACGGACAGCCAGCGCCGCAGCGCGGCCCTCGGGGGTGGTGATATCGGCCGCGACGGTGAGCACCTGGGTACCGGCCGGCACCTCAGGGTCAGCCCGCAGGGCGGCAGCGGCCGCCTCCAGGGCCGGCGCGCCGCGCGCCACGAGCACCACATGCGCACCTTCGCGCGCCAGCGCGCGGGCACAGCCCAGGCCCAGGCCCTTGCTTGCGCCGCCCACCAGGGCCCAACGGTTCTTGATGCGGTAATCCATGTCGAATGTCTCCCAAAAAAATTCGATTACGTTGCCAAAGATGCTGGGGAAATGGCCTGGTCTTCAGGCGCGCGCCTGGCTGAACATCCACACGCCCACCAGCACCAAAATCGTCCCCAGCCCGACCCACACGGTGAACGGCTCGCCGAGCAACACGGCACCCAGCAGTATCGTGGACAGCGGCCCAATCATCCCGGCCTGGGCAGAAGCCCCCGGGCCAATCCGCTCGATCGCCATCATCAGAAACAAGATCGGGAACACGGTGCACACAGTGGCGTTAATCAGCGACAGCCAGATCACGGCCGGTGCCACCGCAAAGGCCGCCTCCACCGGGCGCAGCAGCAGGAAATGCAAAATGCACAGCACACACGCCACGGTCGACGCGAGGCCGACCAGGCGCAGCGAACCCAGCACATGCACCAGACGGGCGCTGGCCAGCAGATAGCAGGCATAGCTCGCCGCGCTGCCCATGATGAGGGCCGCGCCCAGAACCACATCGGCGCCCTGCTGCCCAACCTCACGGCCAAACACCAGCAGCACGCCGGCATAACTGGTCGCCATCGCCAGCCATTGCCTCGGCAGGATGGGCTTGCGGTACAGGACCCAGCTCATCACCACCACCAGGGTCGGGCTGAGATACAGGATCAGCCGCTCCAGGGAGGCGGTGATGTACTGCAAACCAACAAAGTCCAGCAGGCTCGACAGGTAGTAGCCGATGAAGCCCAGGAACAGTACACCGGCCCATTGGCGAGCACTCAGCGCCGCCTGGCCACGGCTGGCCCACCAGGCGATGAGGATGAAGATGGGCAAGGCGAACAGCATGCGGAGCATGAGCACCATGACTGCATCGACCCCATGCCCGTACATGAGCTTGGCGAGAATTGCCTTGCCACTGAAGGCGATGGCGCCCAGGACCGCCAGCCCGAAGCCCACGGCGCGGCCCGAGGGGGCACCGCGCGGGGGCAAATTCGGCACTGAACTCATGCAACCTCCTCACCTGATTGTCGCAGGGCATGAAAAAGCGCCCAGGAGGGCGCCTTTTCGTGAAAAAGCGCCCCGAAGGGCGCCCTTTCGCTGGGTGAGGCCAGGCCTCAGTCTTCTTCTTTGAAGACGTTCTCTCGCTTGCTCTTCATGGACGGCAGCAGCACGATGATGAGCAGCAGCACGGCGACCGCCAGCAGGCTGGCCGACAGCGGACGGGTGACGAACACGCTCCAGTCGCCGCGAGACAGCAGCATGGCGCGGCGCAGGTTCTCTTCCATCATCGGGCCCAGGATGAAGCCCAAGAGCAGCGGTGCAGGTTCGCAACCCAGCTTGATGAACGTGTAACCGACCACACCGAAGATGGCGACCATCCAGATGTCGAAGGTGTTGTTGTTGGTCGAGTACACACCAATCGCGCAGAACAGCACGATAGCGGGGAACAGCCAGCGGTAGGGGATGGTCAACAGCTTGATCCAGATGCCGATCAGCGGCAGGTTCAAGATGATCAGCATCGCGTTGCCGAGCCACATCGAGGCGATCAGGCCCCAGAACAGCTGTGGGTTGCTGGTCATCACCTGCGGGCCAGGCTGAATGTTGTGGATGGTCATCGCGCCCACCATCAGCGCCATCACGGCGTTGGGCGGAATGCCCAGCGTCAGCAGCGGAATGAAGGAGGTTTGCGAGCCGGCGTTGTTTGCCGATTCCGGTGCGGCCACGCCACGGATGTTGCCCTTGCCGAACGCAATTTCTCCGGGCTTGAGCTTGATCTTTTTCTCGATGGTGTAGGCCGCAAAGGCGGACAGCAGCGCGCCACCGCCAGGCAAGATGCCGAGGCACGAGCCGATGGTAGTACCACGCAGCACCGCAGGCAGCATGTGCTTGAAGTCAGCCAGGGTCGGGAACAGGCCATGCACCTTGGCAGTGAACACTTCCCGATCCTCGTCCTTCTTGGACAGGTTGGAGATGATCTCGCCGTAACCGAACACGCCCATGGCGATGGTGATGAAGCCAATGCCGTCCGTCAGTTCGGGAATGTCGAAGGAGTAGCGGGCAACGCCGGAGTTCACGTCGGTACCGATCAGGCCCATGAGCAGACCCAGCATGATCATGCCGATGGCCTTGATGAGGGAACCCGAGGCCAGCACCACCGCGCCGATCAGGCCCAGAACCATCAGCGAGAAGTACTCGGCGGGACCGAACTTGAAGGCCACCTCAGTCAGCGGCGCAGCAAAGGAGGCCAGAATCAAAGTGCCGACGCAACCGGCGAAGAAGGAGCCCATGCCGGCCGCCGCAAGTGCGGGGCCCGCTCGGCCTTGACGGGCCATCTGGTAACCGTCAATGGTTGTCACCACCGAGGAGGACTCTCCGGGTAGGTTCACCAAAATGGCGGTGGTTGATCCGCCGTACTGGGCACCGTAGTAGATGCCGGCCAGCATGATCAGCGCGGCCAACGGGGGCAGCGCGTAGGTGGCGGGCAGCAACATGGCGATGGTGGCCACCGGGCCAATGCCCGGGAGCACACCGATCAGCGTGCCCAAAACGCAGCCGATGAAGCAGTAAAGCAGGTTTTGCAGCGTGAACGCTGCGCCGAAACCGATGGCGAGGTTATTGAATAAATCCATGTCGGCTCCGCGCTCAATTCACGATGAAGGAAGGCCACACCTGGAACTGCAGGTTCAGCAACTTGATGAAGGCCAGGTAGCTCAGGATGGCGAGAACGATCGACAGGATGAAGACCTCCTTGACCTTGTACACATCCCCTGCGCGGCTCGCAATGAAGACCAACGCAAAGATGGCCACGATCAAGCCCATGGCCGGCACGCCGATGGAGGGCAAGCCCCCCAGAAGGATGCCGAAGGCCAGGTTGGAGCCGATGATGTACCCCAGCGGCTTCCAGGCGATGGAGCCGATCTTCTCGCCGTCTTCGGTGTCGACCACCATGGCCTTGAAGAGAACGAAGGCGCCAATGAGGGCCAGGATGGACCCCAACAGCAGTGGGAAGTAGCCAGGCCCCATGCGGGAGGCCTTCCCGACGGTGTAGCCGGTGGCGCCCCAGGCGAAAGCGCCTCCGATGACCAGATACATCAGGCCAGCAAAGAAATCTTTTTGACTCTTGATCTTCACGCAGTAACTCCTCGACGCGTGTTAATGACCGTCGCATTTTGGGAGGAAAGCCCGAGCAGGGGAATGTGGGTTCCACCTACCTACCCCCGGGATAAACCCTAGGGCACGCACGCTTCGAGCGCCATGCAAATCGACATGTATCGGCATGAATCGGCGCTTCGGGGCACCACGCGGCGCGATCTGCCGCATGCCCACCTTCAGGGCGGCGGCTGCAGTCCGCGCACCCACTTGCGCGCGGGCAGGCGCCAACGCGCCTCGATGACGGCCGCCCGCTCGAGCATCTCGGCCCGCGGCGGTTGCCCCGGCTGGCGCCGGGCCAGAACCACCGTGTTGCCCTCGCGGGTCGGGCGGAAAGACCAAACGCAGGCGTCGCCGAAGGCGGCGGTGATGTGCCCCAGGCTGCGCTCGAAGCTGGCGTGTCGGCCGAACAGGTTGACGCTCATGCAGCCGTCCTCGGTGAGCAGGCGCCTGCAGCCTGCATAGAACTCGGGCGAGTCCAGCACAGGTGCTGCGGCTTCATGGTCATACAGGTCCACCTGCAGCGCGTCGATGCGGCCGGCCCAATGCTCGCTGGCCACCACCTCGGCGGCGTCACCGAGGATGACCGAGAGCCGCGCATCGTCGGCCGGCAGCTTGAACCACAAGCGGCAGGCCGCCACCACCTGCGGGTTGAGTTCGATCGCGGTGGTGGTCATGCGCAGCGTCTTGCGGCAGGCCTTGGTCAGGGCGGCGGCTCCCAAGCCCAGCTGCATCGCATGCCGACCCATCACCGAAGTGGGTTCAACGAACAGCAGCCAGGCCATCATGCGCTGGATGTACTCCAGATCGAGCGAATAAGGGTCGTCCAGGCGCATCGCGCCTTGCACCCAGTCGGTGCCCAGGTGCAGATAGCGGACTGGCCCGTGGTCGGAAAAATGGACTTCGGGCAGGGCGGCGGCCGGTAGCTTGCGCCCGGCGCCGGGGGCGGCTGGCGCGGGAGAAAAAGGAGGAAGGGTCACGGCCGAGGATTATCCGTATCCGGACCGGGCCCCGGGTCGGCGCCATCGCGCGCCAAAAGCGCCAAGGACGCCAGGCGTGGCAGCACGGCGCCCGCGTTGCGCGCGGTGGCCTCGGCCAGGGCCTCGGGCGCCATGCCGCGCAGGCCGGCAAGCACGCGACCGATGGCTGGCAGCTCACCGGGCTCGTTGCGGCCCTGCGGCTGGCCGCCAGCCCGCGCCGCTGCCGTCTCGTACAACCAGTGCGGCGGGATGTCGGGGGCGTCGGTCTCCAGCACCAGAGCCGACAGCGGCAGCTCACAGGCCAGCCGGCGCACCTGCAGGGCGCGCTCGAAAGTGAGCGTGCCGCCAAAGCCCAGGGCAAAGCCGAGGTCGAGAAAGGCATGCGCCTGCTGGGTGCTGCCGTTGAAGGCATGGGCAATGCCACCCACCGGCTGGCGCCGCAACTCGCGCAGCAAAGTGTCTGCCGAGCGCCGCACATGCAGGAGGACCGGCAGCCCGTGACGACGCGCCAGGCGCAGCTGCTCCCGGTAGAAGAAAAGTTGGCGCTCGCGGTCCAAGCCCGGCAGAAAATAGTCCAGCCCGATCTCGCCCACCGCCAGCAGGCGGGGGTCCTGCCGGTGCAGGGCCAGGGCCTCATCCAGCAGGGCGAGGTCAGCCTCACTGGCTTGCGGCGTGAACAAGGGATGGATGCCCAGGGCATAGCCGTCCCCATGCTGGTGCGCCAGCGCCCGCACCGCCTCAAAGTGGGTCGCTGCCACCGCAGGAATCACACACAGCCGCACACCAGCGCTGCGTGCGCGCGCGCGCACCGCCGGCCGATCGGCCTCGAACTCGGGCGCATCCAGGTGGCAATGGGTGTCGATCCAGGCAGGCACCGGGCAATGATGCACCAGCCCAGGGGCCACCGCCCCTGAGCGGGGCACCAGCGCGCAGCCCCTCTGCTTCACATCTTTGCGCCACAACTTTGCACCACACTTTTGCTGCAACATCCTTCTTGCGCCTGCACCCCAGGTGCACGCGTCCGGGCCCCGCTCGGTGCCCAAGCGGATGCACGGGGCGGCGATCCGTGTTACCGTCATTGCGGACCAGCCCCGTAGTCACAGGCCCAGCATGCGTCGGACTCCCCTTTACAGCAGCAGTCGGACCGGCGCCCGCCGGTCCGCGTCAACGACCCAGGCCAGCGTTGCCGAACAGCCGTTGACGGCATCACGCCCCGGCGAGGCCGTGCCGGCAAGCGCCGCGCAGGCGGCCTCGGCTGCAGCCGCGAACCCGTCACCCGCCTTGGCGCCACCACCGAGCCGCCTTCGCCGCTGGCTGCGCCGACCCACCAGCCTGCAGTCGTTGTGGATGCTGGTCCTGGTGCTTGCAGCCCTTCTCACCTGGAGCGTCTCGCAGCAGCTCGGGCAGCGGCGCATCACCCAGCAGGACATCGACGCGGCGGTGCTCAAGACGCTTGAGACGCAAGAGCTTCCCTCCGAATACGCCAAGGCCTACGACGCCATCCGTCCCTCGGTGGTCCGGGTTGCCGGCTACATCAAGCGCGAGCGCCTGCAAGCGCTCGCCAAGGGCAAGCCCGGGGCTGGCCCCGCAGGCAGGGCCACACCCGGAGCCTCCGGACCCAAGGCGCCGCCGTCAGTCGACGAGGACGAGGGCGCCCAAGAGGGCGAAGTCCGCCTGGGGGTGGGCTCTGGCGTGGTCATTGTCGACAAGGGCCTGATCCTCACCAACCTGCACGTGGTCTCGGGCGCCGACCGCATCACCGTCACTTTCGCCGACGGCCTCGAGGCCACGGCGTCGGTGGTCAACGTGCAGCCCGAGAATGACCTGGCGGTGCTGCAGGCACACAAGATTCCCGACGACCTGTTTGCCGCCACCATGAAGGGCACGGGCGAGTTGGCACCGGGCGACAAGGTGATGGCGGTGGGCTTTCCCTTCGGCATCGGGCCGTCCGCCTCGGGCGGAGTGGTCTCGGGTCTGGGCCGGGCCTTCCGTTCGCCCGAAGGCGGCCATTCCCTCCGCAACCTGATCCAGTTCGACGCCGCGGCCAACCCGGGCAACTCCGGCGGGCCCCTGGTCACCATGGACGGTGCGGTGGTGGGCATCGTGACTGCCATCCTCAATCCGACATCCGCCCGCACCTTCTTGGGCATCGGTTTTGCAGTGCCTATCGAAAACGCCGCTTCAGCCGTGGGCGTGCCGCCTTTCTAGCAGCGCTGCCTGCCAGAGACCGGTCACGCCCGCCCACCCCAAACACCTTCAGCCACCACATCCCTGGGCACCCCAGCCCGCCGACACGGAGACTCGCATGAACGCCAGCGCCCCCGACGCCACCACCGCCAAGCTGATGGAGCAGATCCTCTACGAGGTCAAGCGGGTCGTCGTTGGCCAAGACCGCTTCCTCGAGCGGGTCATGGTGGCCATGCTCGCCCAGGGCCACCTGCTGGTCGAAGGCGTGCCCGGCCTGGCCAAGACGCTTACCGTCAAAACCCTCGCGGCCACCGTGCAGGGCAACTTCAAGCGCATTCAGTTCACGCCCGATCTGGTGCCTGCCGACCTGATTGGCACGCGGGTCTATAACCAGGGCACGGGCGAGTTCACCACCGCGCTGGGCCCGGTGTTCGCCAACCTGCTGCTGGCCGACGAGATCAACCGCGCGCCGGCCAAGGTGCAAAGCGCGCTGCTCGAGGTGATGCAGGAGCGCCAGGTCACCATCGCCGGCGAAAGCCACCGGGTGCCCGACCCCTTTCTGGTCATGGCCACCCAGAACCCGATCGAGACCGAGGGCACCTACCCGCTGCCGGAGGCCCAGGTCGACCGATTCATGATGAAGGTGCTGGTCGACTACCCCACCGAGGAGGAGGAGTACGTCATCGCCGAGCGGGTGATCGGCCCGAAGGTGGAGGTGAACGCGGTGGCCACCACCTGGCAACTGGCGGCGCTGCAAAAGGCCGCGCGTGCGGTCTATCTCGACCCCTCCATGTTGCAGTACGCGGTCAAGCTGGTCTCGGCCACCCGCCGGCCTGAACGCCACGGGCTGGAGGAGCTGCGCCGCTTCATCACCTTTGGCGCCAGCCCGCGCGCCACCATCTCGCTGGCCGAGGGTGCGCGCGCCCTGGCCTTGATGCGGGGCCGCAACTACGCCCTGCCCGAGGACATGAGCGACCTGGTGCATGACGTGCTGCGCCATCGCATCGTGCTGTCCTACGAGGCGCTGTCAGAAGGCATGGATGCCGACGCCCTTATCACCCAGATCATGAGCCGTGTCCCGGCGCCCGCCCGGCCGCTCGAGCACGAGGCCCAAGCGGCCGACTGAGGCGCCCAAGCGACACCTGCCAACCCATGGCCTTGCGCAACCCCGCCCCCGGCTCTGCCGCAGCAGCGCCCTCACCGGCCACCGCCATCAGCGGCCGCGCCGAGGCCCTGCTGCGCCGCCTCGAGTGGAAGGTGCTGCGCCGACTCGACGGACTGCTGCAAGGCGACTACCGCACCCTGATGCGTGGCGCCGGCATCGACCTGGCCGACCTGCGCGAGTACCAGGCGCACGACGATGTGCGCCACATCGACTGGAACGTCACCGCACGCCAGGGGCAGCCCCATGTGCGCGTGTTCACCGAAGACCGCGAGATGGCGGCCTGGTTCCTGCTGGATTTGAGCCCCTCGGTGGACTTCGGCTCGGGCGAGCGGGCCAAGCGCGAGCTCGTCGCCGAATTCACCACCGTGCTAGCGCGACTTCTCACCCGCCACGGCAACCGCGTTGGCGCCTTGCTCTATGGCCAGGGCGTGGACACCGTCATCCCCACTGGCAGCGGCCGCCTTCATGTGCTGCGTCTGCTGCACGCGCTGCAAGGCCGGCCCGTGCTGGCCGAAGGGCGACCGACGCAACTCAAGGACCTGCTGGACGCCGCCGCCGGGCTGGCACGCCGACGCTCGACGGTCTTCGTGGTCTCTGACTTCATCAGCGAGCCCGGCTGGGAAAAGGCGCTGGCGCGCCTGGCCCAGCGCCATGAGGTGGTGGCGGTGCGGGTACTCGACCCGCTGGAGCTCGAGTTGCCCGACCTGGGCCTCATCACCCTGCGCGACGCCGAAACCGGCGAGCAACTGCTGGTAGACACGCACGACAAGGGCTTTCGCCAGCGCTTTGCCCGCATCGCCGCCGAGCGCGAGGCGCAACTGCACGAGGGCCTGGCCCAGGCCGGCGTCGACACCCTGGAGCTGGCCACCGACGGCGACCTGGTTGACGCGCTGGTGCGCTTCATTGAGATGCGCCGGCGCCGCGCCCGCCTCTCGGGCGCCAGCCTGCCCTCCCATCTGCGGTCCGTGAACACACAGCCCGTGCCCGCGGCCTGAACCGGAGTCTGAACTATGCATTTCCTCTGGCCCAACCAACTCTGGATGCTGCTGGCGCTGCCGCTGGTCGTCCTGCTGTACATCTGGCTGCAACGCCGGCGCAAGAAGCTGGCGGTGCGCTATGCCTCGCTCTCGATTGTCAAAGAGGCCATGGGCCGCGGTCCGGGCTGGCGGCGGCACCTGCCGCCCGCGCTCTTCCTGCTGTCGCTGGCGGCCATGTTGCTGGCCTCCGCGCGGCCGGTGGCCACCATCACCCTGCCCTCCACCCAGCAGACCATCATCTTGGCCATGGACGTGTCGGGCAGTATGCGCGCCACCGACGTGCAACCCAATCGTCTGGTGGCGGCGCAAGCTGCGGCCAAAGCCTTTCTCGAGGAGCTGCCGCGCGACGTCAAGGTGGGCATCGTGGCCTTTGCCGGAGCGGCCCAGGTGGCGCAGTTGCCCACCGTCAACCGGGAGGATCTGGTCACCGCCATCGACCGCTTCCAGATGCAGCGCGGCACCGCTACCGGCAACGCCATCGTCATCTCGCTGGACACCCTCTTCCCCGGGCAGGGCATCGAGCTGGCGGCGATGCAAGGCGGCGGTGGCGGACGCTTCCGGCCGCAGGCGGCACCGATCGACGCTGAGAAGAAGGAGGCCAAGCCCTTCACGCCTGTGCCCGCCGGCAGCTATTCCTCGGCGGCCATCATCATGCTCACCGACGGCCAACGCACCACTGGCGTCGACCCTTTGGACGCGGCCAAGATGGCCGCCGACCGCGGGGTCAAGGTCTACACCGTGGGCATCGGTACCGTCGACGGCGAGACCATTGGCTTTGAGGGTTGGAGCATGCGGGTGCGCCTCGATGAGGCGACGCTCAAGCAGATCGCCAACAAGAGTGCGGCCGAGTACTTTTACGCGGGTACCGCACAAGACCTCAAGAAGGTCTACGAGCACCTGAGCACCCGGCTCACGGTCGAGAAAAAGGAAACCGAGGTCGCCGGCCTGCTGGCCCTGCTGGCCGCCGCACTCGCCCTGGCGGCGGCGGGGCTGTCGGTGTGGTGGTTCAACCGGATCCTGTAGCGACGCTTCGCGCAATTCGTGAAATCCGTCACGGACGCGCCCCGCGCCGTGTCAGCGCAAAGTCACGCGCTGACAGTCCCCGACCCTACGCTGGCCGGAAATCGACCAGGGTCTCCACCCGGGTTAGCGAAGGTCTCCCATGTTCAGCCTGACTTCCTCTGGCATCCGTCCAGGCGCCACCTCGCGCGCTGCCGCAGCTGCGCCGCTAACGGCCCGGGCCTCACAAGATTCACAGCCGGCCCAGCCGGCGCAACGGCCCTCCCCCACGCCCTCCGGCGCCCCGCCTGTGCTGACCAGACGCAACAGCGCGCCCTCCCCTGGCGAAACGGCAGCCTCGCACCACGGGCAAGTGCGGCAGGTGCAGTTGCTGGGAACGGACACCACCTCTGCTCCATTGAATGCCCCAAGCAGTCGCCAAGCGACTCCTCGCAGCCGGTCGCTGGACCGCTTGGGCCGCCCTCTGCAGCAGCGCCGCGTCCGAGCTTCTTCGGTGCGGCGGGACATCGAGCGAGCGGGCGCGCCCGGCGCCTTGGCCACCGCCCCATTGCGCAGGGCGGCGATCGCCAGGCTCACGCACCCCGACCAGGGCGCAGGCCTGAACGAAGCCCAGGCTCAAATGCGCGCCCAAAGGCTGCGACCCGAGCTGGAGCAGGTGATTCAATGGTCAGAACGCAAAGAGTTGCAGGGCCTCTGGACATCGTTGTGCGCCCAGGCGGAACCCGCGGACGCGGGGGGAGCTAGGGCGTCTTTCGTCCTGCACATGCAGGCGCAGCTGCTCGAGTTGGTGGCTGCGCACCTGTTCAATGGCAAACCCCTTCATCGTTCCGCAGAGATCTCACGCACTCTGGAGGAGGCCCGACCCCTGTTCGCGTCCGCCAGCGACAAGGGGCCCACACTCCAGGCGCTGGCCCACCGCCTGCGGGCCCTGCTGTACCACACCTCCAGGGAAGAGATCGTCTGGCACCTGAGCAATTGGGAATCACTGCCCGCGCACGAAACTGGCGATGAACAGACGCTACGGGCGCTGGTCATTCTCTCCCTGCGCATCGCCTTCCAGGGGGTGCAGGCGACCAGACAAGAGCTGATCAGTCCGGAGGTCTTTGGGCGACTGTCCGGAGACACGACAGACGTGTGGACCGTTCAGTTTCACATGATGCGTCAAGCCTGCGGCGGCTTGACGGTGGCCGAGAGTGGGCGGCTCGCCAGCCTGTGCCTGAAACTGCCCGTGCCGATCGGCCTGCCAGAGCAGGGCCTGCGGGTCGTGCTGCGACTGCGCGAATTCATGTTGCGTGCGCTGCAGCCGCCGGGGGCCGCCGCCGCCAGGACACTGCGCCTCCGCGCAATCAGCAGCCTCACCGACCTGGCCGCTACGGTGCATGAGCCACTTCGAACCGAGTTGCTCATGCGAGGTGTCGAGATACGCAGCCTGTTGCCGCTGGAGCCCGGTGGACGCCAGGCGCCGTCGCGGCCCGCGGTGGATGGCAAGACGCCCAAAGGGTCAAGCACCGGATGAGCTTCCGAGGGTGCCAGTAGCGATGAACGTGTCGACCTGAACGTCAGAGGTAAAAGCACCCGCCCAGGAACAGGCCCAAGAAGAGGCCCCAGAAGAGGCGCGTGCGTCAGCAGAGAGTCACACGCATATCGGCTGCGCTCCTAGTCTCGCCGGATCGTCCACTTCGGCACAGGAAAACGCCATGCTCCGCCCCACCGGCCCACTCACTGGGACTCCGCAAACCTCGCGCGCCGCTGCGGCCGCAGCCACTGGTGCGGCTGCGACCCCCGCCCCCACCCCGGCCACTCCGGGCACCCCCGCAAGCGCGGCACGGCCGGCCGCCTTCGCGACGCCAGCGGCGCCAGCGTCTCGTTTGGCACAGCCCACATCCGCACTGGCCTCGCGCGCCAGTGTTCCCTCCTCCGACATCGCATTTCCGTCGCCCTACAAAGACATTCGGCCCTCCCCACCGGCGAGGCCGGCGACCCCGGCGCCCGGGCCAGCCTCCGTATCAGGGTCCACGCCCGCATCGACACCCGCTTCCAGGCATGTGCGCCAACCCAGCTCGCAGTCGCTCATGGAGCGGGGCCGCGCCTCCTTCAGCGCGTCTTTCAGCGCCATGGCGACGCGCCTGGGCCAGCGCAGCGAGCGGGGCGCAGCGGTCGGCAAAGCCATTGCGGCGTCTGGCCGGCCGGACCCGCTCACAAATCCGTCTAATCGCGAGTGGGCTCTGATCCGGTTGCTCGGCCCCGAGGCGGGCGCCGAAACGGACACGCGAGCGGATAGGGAAAGCGACACCGAGAGGGACACCGAGCCGGGCACGGCCATGGGGACGACGGCGGGCGCATCCCGACCTGCACGGCCCCCCGAAACCGAAGCCAGCGCAAGGGCCCGGGCCGAAGCGCTGCGCCCCGAGCTGACGCGAATACTGGACGCGTCTTCTCACCATGAATTGAAGGCTCATTGGGAGCAGTTTTCCAGCTGGGTCGACGAGCCTCAGGACGAAAGAACAAACACCCCCTACAACCGCCACCGGCAGGCCGTGTTTCTGGAGCTTGTCGCCGAGCGGCACTTCGGAAAGCTCACACCCGCCAGCTTTGAGGCACTGGCGGCCACTCTCCAGGAGATCGAGCCCAAGATGGCGGCCTGCCGCAACTTTCAGGCAGCGCAAACCTCGCTGGACATGCGCCTGCACGCCCTGTGCCGCTTGGCGCCGGCCACCCAACTGCATGGTGTCATCGGAAGTTGGGGCTACATCCACTCAGAACAGACGCCCCCCCAGCAGGCGCTGCACGCCCTTGTACTCCACCATGTGTGCGTCGGCATCTACGGCTTGCAAGGCGCACGCAAGTACTTGATTGACGCAGAACCGCCAGTCAGCGGCCCCAAGGCTTGGCCTGTGCTCGAGCAGATGTGCCTTCTGGCTTGCCAAGACCTCACACCTGCGGAACATCGGGATCTGATGCGGCTTTTCAAAAAGGGCAGTCCTTCTGGCCGGGGCGAGTCCGGGGCGGGCAGCAGCTCAGTGCTCGCGCCGGACGAACGGGTGCGTGCCTTCATGCGCCAGACGCTGGAAGCCTACAAGCCCCCGGGCGCAGGGGCTCGTGGATCGCTGGTGGACGCTGCGCCGAGCCCGGCCTCGGCGAGGGGTCTCCCTTCGGGCGCTTCCGAGGCCAAAGGCGCTGGCGGCGGCAAGTAGGCCCAGCGGCCCGTCGTATCAGACCGGCGGGACCAGTTGGCCGCGCTCGAGGCGAAGTACCCGACCGCAGCGTGCCGCCAGTTGTTCGTCATGCGTCACCACCACGAAGGCGGTGCCAGCCTCGCGGGCCAGTTGCATCATCCGCTCGAACACCTGTTCGGCCGTGCCGCGGTCCAGGTTGCCCGTGGGCTCGTCGGCCAGCACGCAGGCCGGCTGGGTGACCAGGGCGCGCGCAATGGCCACCCGCTGACGCTCGCCGCCCGAGAGCTCAGACGGCCGGTGCCGCTCACGGCCCCCCAGACCCACCGAGACCAAGACCTCGCGGGCGCGGGCCTGCGCCTCGGCTTGCGGCAGGCGGCGAATGCGCAGGGGCATGGCCACGTTGTCGAGAGCACTGAACTCGGGCAAGAGGTGGTGAAACTGGTAAACAAAGCCCAGGTGCGCATTGCGGAGGCGCCCTTGCTCGGCGGCGCCCAGGCGGGCCAGCGGCTGGCCCATCAGGTGCACCTCGCCCCGGGTCGGCGCGTCCAGGCCGCCCAGCATATGCAGCAAGGTGCTCTTGCCCGAGCCCGAGGCGCCGACGATGGCCACCGTTTCGCCGGCGCGCACCTGCAGGTCGATGCCGCGCAGCACTTCGACGTCGAGCCCACCTTCGGCAAAGCGCTTGGACAGGCCTTGGGCCTGCAGCACCACATCTCGCAGGGCTGGCTCACTCATAGCGCAGGGCCTCCGCCGGGTTGACCCGGCTGGCACGCCAGCTCGGGTAGAGCGTGGCCAGGAAGGCCAGCACCAGGGAGATGAGCGCGATCGGCAGGATATCGGCGGACTGCGGGTCGCTGGGCATGGCGCTGATCAGGTAGATGTCCCGCGGCAGAAAGCTCGCACCGAGCGCTCGCTCAATGGCCGGCACGATGAC
>Ga0164293_10001845_pt1 | contig 17863 bp, 18 predicted proteins | sample GEODES118metaG_FD_111487 | JGI IMG/M metagenome (GOLD analysis project Ga0164293, IMG submission 111487) | Eutrophic lake water microbial communities from Lake Mendota, Wisconsin, USA - GEODES118 metaG | ecosystem: Environmental > Aquatic > Freshwater > Lake | place: USA: Lake Mendota...
AGATCGATGCCTCCGCGCTCGAGCCCATGATCACCTACGGGACCAATCCGGGCATGGTGGTTCCGATCTCGGGACAGGTCCCAGACCGTCGTGGCGATGCCGTGTTCGATGCAGCGATAAAATACATGGGGCTAACCCCGGGCGCGCCGATCACCGACGCGCCGGTCAACGTGGTGTTCATCGGCAGCTGCACCAATGGGCGCCTCGGCGATCTTCAGGCTGCGGCGAAGGTGTTAAAGGGCCAACGCGTCGCCCCTGGCGTGCAAATGCTCGTCGTGCCGGGATCCCAAGAGGTCAAACGCGAGGCTGAAGAGCTGGGTCTGCACGAGATATTCAAACAAGCTGGCGCCGAATGGCGCGAATCAGGTTGCTCGATGTGTCTCGGCATGAACGGCGACACCGTTGCCAAGGGTGAGTATGCCGTCAGCACCAGCAATCGCAATTTCGAAGGTCGCCAAGGTATCGGCGCTCGCACTTTGCTAGCGAGCCCCGAAACTGCGGCGGCATCGGCCATTCGCGGTCGTGTCACCGACCCGCGTGAGTTCATCATCTGAGGCCCACCATGGATCCGATCACCGTTATTCGCTCACGCACGGTCGTGATGCCCTCCACCAATATCGATACCGACCAGATCGTACCGGCTCGTTTTTTGACGACGACTACGAAGGAAGGTCTCGGTCAACAGCTCTTTGCTGACTGGCGCTACGATGCCGCAGGACAACCGAAGCCGGATTTCATTCTCAATCGCCCTGAAGCGGCTGGATGTCGCGTCCTCGTTGCGGGGCGCAACATCGGCTGCGGTTCGTCGCGTGAACATGCGCCGTGGGCGTTGGTCGACTTCGGCTTTCAGGCTGTGATCAGCACCGAGATCGCCGATATCTTTCGCAATAATTCTTTGAAGAACGGGCTGCTGCCGATCATCGTGGATGAGGCAACGCACGCTTGGTTGCTCGCTAACTCGGGTGTCGAGGTCGAAATCGATCTGACAACGTCCTCGTTGAAGCTTGCCGACGGTCGCAGCGTGACGTTCCCGATCGATGGCTTCGCCCGCTATTGCTTGACGAATGGCGTCGATGAGCTCGGCTTCCTGCTCTCGAAGGATGCCGAGATCAAGCGCTACGAGGCGAGTCGCCGCGCATGAAGGCGCATATCGCCGTGCTCGGGGGCGACGGAATCGGTCCTGAGGTCATTGCCGAGGCCTTGCGCGTGCTGCGCGCGGTGGCTGTGCAGCATCAACACGAGTTCGTGCTTCAGGAGTTGCCCTTCGGTGGTGTCGCCATCGACCAATTCGGCGACGGCTTGCCCGAACACACCATCCAAGGCTGTCTCGCGTCCGACGGCGTATTGCTCGGCGCCATCGGTGGACCGAAGTGGGGCCCTAATGCGCCAGTCCGCCCTGAATCGGCCCTGCTCCGTTTGCGCGCAGAGCTTGGGGTCTATGCGAACCTTCGCCCGATCAAGGTACACCCGACGTTGCGGGCGGCCTCGCCGATCAAACCTGAGATCATCGATGGTGTGAACCTGCTCTTCGTTCGGGAACTCACCGGTGGCATCTACTTTGGCAAAAAGTGGCGTGAGGGTGATCGCGCCGTCGACGAGTGTGCCTACACGGTCGGCGAGATCGAGCGCGTCACACGCATGGCGGGCCGGCTCGCCGTTCGCCGACGCAGCAAGATTACTCAAATCGATAAATCCAACGTGCTCGAAACGTCGCGTCTTTGGCGTAACGTGAGTGAGCGTGTCATCCGCGAAGAGTTCCCCTCGGTCAGCATCGATCACATGCTGGTCGACTCGGCGGCCATGCAACTGATCCGTAATCCGCGCGACTTCGACGTGATTCTCACGGAGAACTTGTTTGGCGACGTGCTCACCGATGAGGGCGCGATGCTGGCGGGTTCTTTGGGTGTGTTGCCTTCGGCCGCGTTGGGTGATGGCAAGCGTGGCCTCTACGAGCCAATCCATGGGTCGGCACCCGATATCGCAGGCAAAGGCATCGCCAACCCGATCGGCACGATCATGAGTGCGGCGATGTTGCTGCGGCATTCGCTGGGCTTGGACGCCGAGGCCGTGGCGATCGAGAAGGCAGTTGGCCGCGCTCTCGATGCCGGCGCACGCACGGCCGACATCGCAACGCCAGGTAGCAAACCCCTCTCGACGAGCGAGATGGGCGATGCGGTACTCGCAGCGCTCGTCTAGCGCAGTGGGCTAGAGTGCCTTTAGCGCCTGCGCGAGATCCTCACGCAGGTCGTTGACCGCCTCGATACCAACCGACAAGCGCAGCAGTCCATCGGTTAAGCCCGCTGCAGCGCGCGCCGCCGGATCCATGGCCGCGTGCGTCATCGTGGCCGGATGTGCCACGAGACTCTCGACGCCGCCGAGCGATTCAGCGAGAGAAAATAACTGAAGCTCACCGACAAATTTCTCGACGGCGGGCAAGCCGCCAACCAACTCGATGGTCACGATGGCGCCGAAACCATTCTGCTGCGCTCGCGCCGTCGCATGCTGGGGATGATCGACCAAGCCGGGATACAGCACGCGGCCGACGCCCGGCTGAGTCTTGAGCCAACTCGCGAGCTCATTGGCATTCTGCTCGTGTATCGCCATGCGTGCGTGCAGGGTTCGCAGACCGCGCAGCACGAGAAAGCTGTCGAACGCCGTGCCCGTCATGCCGAGCGCATTGGCCCACCAGGCGAGCTGGGTTGCATCCTCCGGCGTCGCGGCAACGACCGCACCGGAGATCACATCGCTGTGCCCGTTCAGGTATTTCGTCATCGAGTGCACGACGAGATCGGCGCCGAGCGACAAGGGCTGCTGCAGCACTGGCGAGAGGAAGGTGTTGTCGACGGCAACTTTCGCGCCGGCTGCATGCGCGACACGCGCGACGTCTCGAATGTCCGTGATACGCAGTAACGGGTTACTTGGCGATTCCACCCAAACCAAATCCGCGGGCGTGCTGAGCGCGGAACGCCAAGCGCTGTCATTACCGAAGTCGACGAACTCGACACGAAAATCTCCGCGTCGCTGCCACGCCGAGAAAAGTCGGAACGTGCCGCCATAACAATCGTGCGGCACGACGATACGGGCGCCTTGTTTCAGGATTTGCCCCACCAAGGCGATCGCACCCATCCCCGACCCCGTTACGACGGCGCCGGCGCCTCCTTCTAGATCAGCGACGGCTTCGGCTAAAAGATCGCGCGTCGGATTTCCGGAGCGCGAGTAATCGTAGCGACCTTTCACGCCGAAGCTGGGAAACGCGAAGGTGGAGCTCAGGTGGATCGGCGGGACAACCGCACCGGTGGTCGGATCGGATTCGAGCCCAGCTCGAACGGCGCGGGTTCGCGGATCATTGGCGGCTTGCGTCTTGCGATTCATGATTACCTTAAACTTTGCTCAAAAAATGGCCGAAGTTGCTGCGCTTCTTTCAAAAACGCATCGTGCCCGAAAATCGAGTGTATTTGCGTCAATCGACACTGCGGCAGCGACGCGGCGAGCTGTTGCATATCCGCAAGGGGGACGAGCTGGTCCGAGTCCACGGCTAGTGCCGACACCGGTACCGAAATTTGCCGGGGATCGACCCGATGCAAGTCGATGGATTCCGACAAGGCGACAAAGCTACCTGCCGCGTAGCGTACGGCGTACTGTTCACCACGAGCCATCAAATATTCTTCCACCGGGAAAACGGCGCCTTCCGGGTTATGACGGGCTTCCCCATCGAAACGCTGCAGGAATTCCTCCGGTGTTCGGTAGGTCGACATCGCAAGAGCACGCGCGAGCGCGAGGGCGGATCGCGTATCCCCGAGTCGATCACCGAGCCGAACGATACGACGCTGTACGCTGCGCCATGCGGTAGCCATCGGATGAGTGCGATGTGCCGCACTCAGCACGATCAGGCGTTGCAGCCGCTGCGGGTAGCGATCGGCGAAAGCAAGACCCACCATACCGCCGTACGAGGCGCCAACGAAGGCATGGATCGACTGGATCTCGAGATGACGCAGAACGAGGTGTAGCAACTCGGCCTGGTCGAACGTGGAAACACTCGGAAAGGCTAACGAGTCTTTCGGACCTGTCGTGTCGCCACTGCCTCCGAGATAGTCGAAGGAGAGAATCTGGTATCGATCTGTCGGGATCGGCGCTCCCGGCCCGACGACCGTACTCCACCAACCGGCGGCTGCGTCGCGTTGATCGCAAACAACTCGATGCGCAGAGATGCCGCCGAGCGCGACAACCACCGGGTGCACTGGGTCACCCTCGCAGCGCCAAGCGATATCTAGCGATGCGATTTGGCCGCCGTGGTGCAAACAGAACGGTTTGCCTAACGACAAAACTCCTTCACGGACGTTACGGGCGATCTGGGACGACATGTTCGAGTGGTGTTCCGAGTTGCCATGGCTCACACCGATCAACCCGCTCGACGAGTGCCCGCGCGCGGCGGGGACCGACAGCCATCTCCTCGCGGAGCCATGTCGGCACTCATCTGACCGCAGTATTGTGCTGCGGCAGGAGTTGGCACCTTCACGGTGTGGTTGGCACCGTTGGTTGCCCCGGCTTCGTCGGGCCTGTCCCTCTGCCGGTCTCGATGAGGCGGCGGATGGTAAGTGTCGGACCGGACAGGCGTCAAGTTGCACCTTGAGCTTGCGACCATTTTGTACTATCGTACTAGCACGTTAATACATTCAAACGGTCCCCATGAAGCCCCACCCCACGGTCTCGCCTCGCCAAGAGGCCCGCGCCGAGAAGCACCTCTATCAGGCGATTTTGACCCTCAAGTCGGTCGAGGAGTGCCGCGCGTTCTTTCGCGACCTATGCACTCCCGCTGAGCTCGAGGCGATGTCGGATCGCTGGGCCGTTGTCGAGTGGCTAGAGCGCGGCGTTCCCTACCGAGAGATTCACAAACACACGGGTGTCAGTGTGACCACCATCGCGCGCGTCGCGCGCTACGTCGGCGACGGCAACGGCGGCTACGAGCTTGCCCGTCAACGCTTGCAGGAGAATCGATGATGTCCGCCGCTGACCCCAATCGTTTGAAGCTCGCTGTGCAGAAATCCGGCCGCTTGACAGAACATTCGACCGACCTCTTGGTTCGATGCGGGCTCAAATTCTCGCGCGGCAAGGATCAACTTGTCGGCTTTGGCGAGAACATGCCGCTCGATCTGCTCTTTGTCCGCGACGACGATATTCCAGACTTGGTCGAAGAAGACGTCTGCGACTTAGGTCTGGTCGGGCTCAACGTGCTCGAGGAGAAGCGCCTCGAGTGGATCGCGCGCGGACACGAGCCCAAGTTCACCATCTTGCGTCCACTCGACTTCGGGCGTTGTCGGCTTGCCATCGCCATACCCGAGGAGATGGCCTGGACTGGGGCCGCCTCGTTGCAAGGTAAGCGTATCGCGACGACCTACCCCTATGTGCTCGGGCGATTCTTGCGCGAGAGAGGCATCGAGGCCGATATCGTGACGCTCTCCGGAGCCGTGGAAATTGCACCGCGTTTGGGACGCGCCGATGCGATCTGTGATCTCGTTTCAACGGGGTCGACATTGCTCGCCAATCGGCTGCGCGAAGTGGAAACCGTGCTCGAGAGTCAGGTTGTCTTGATCCGAACACCCGTTGCCATCGATCCCATCAAGACCGAATGGGTTGAGCGTTTGCTGATGCGTATCGATGGCGTGCAACAAGTCCGCGAAAGCAAATACATCATGCTGCATGCACCGCGCAGCGCATTGCCGGCGATTCGCCAGCTGCTGCCTGGCAGCGAATCACCGACCATCATTCCGCTTGAGGGGCATCCGGATCGCGTCGCCGTGCACGCGGTATGCCGTGAAAATGTGTTCTGGGAAACGCTGGAGAGCCTGAAAGCGGCTGGTGCCAGTGCCTTGCTCGTGTTACCGGTCGAGAAGATGCTCGCATGATGTTACCGATTCTCGATTACGCCGCACTCGACGCCGCCGCTCGGCGTGACGCTTTGTCGCGCCCAGCAGTGGCCGAACGTGCGCAACTGGTTTCACTCGTTCGCGAGACGGTGGCTCGAGTGCGTGCAGAGGGCGATTCGGCGGTGCTCGACTACGCACGACGTTTCGATGGTGGCGAGCCGGAATCACTGCGCGTGTCCGTCGATGATCTCGATTCGGCGTTGCAGTCTCTAGCCCCGATCGAACGACACGCGCTGGAGCGCGCGATCGACAACGTGCGGCGTTTCCACGCAGCACAGTTACCAGCGCCGCTATCGGTCGAGACCTCGCCCGGCGTTCGATGTGAGCGCATCACCCGACCGATCGATTCGGTAGGACTTTATGTGCCAGGTGGGTCTGCGCCCCTGCCCTCCGCCTTGATCATGTCGGCCGTGCCAGCTGAACTCGCTGGCTGCCCGCGCCGGGTACTTTGCACTCCCGCGGCTCGCGGTCAGCCGATACACCGTTCAATACTCGCGACGGCGCGTCTCCTTGGAATCACTGAAGTATTCGCCGCAGGCGGCGCGCAAGCCATTGCTGCAATGGCGTATGGCACGCAGACAATTCCCAAGGTCGACAAGATCGTGGGTCCTGGTTCCGCCTGGGTAACGGCAGCTAAACAAATCGTGGCCGAAGACGCCGCGGGTGCAGCACTCGATCTGCCCGCGGGTCCCTCCGAGGTGTTGGTCATCGCCGACGACGCAGCAAATCCCGCGTTCGTTGCGGCAGACCTGCTTGCGCAAGCTGAGCACGATCCGCTGTCGCAGGCGATTCTACTCACCACATCCAGAGAATTGGCCGAAGCGGTCCGAACGAGTGCACTGGCACAGCTTCCGAAGCTCTCGCGTCGCGACATTCTCGATCAGTCGCTGCAGCGTAGCCGATTAATCGTGGTGAGCGATCTTGCGACGGCATTACGCATCTCGAACGATTACGCACCGGAGCACCTGATATTGCAGTTGCGTGACGCGCGTCAGCATCTACCGGCCATCACCTCTGCAGGCTCGATTTTCTTGGGCGCTTGGAGTCCAGAACCAATGGGCGATTACTGCTCGGGCACAAACCATGTTCTGCCGACTTACGGTTACGCGCGCGCGTACAGCGGTCTGTCGGTACACGACTTCCTCAAGCGCATCACCGTGCAGGAGCTGACGCCCGATGGTCTGCGCGGCCTCGGCCCAACGGCCAGCGTGCTTGCGGGTATCGAAGGTCTCGATGCGCACGCACTCGCCGTCGATTTGCGTTTGGCGGCTCTATGATCACGAGCGAGATCGATGCCGTGTTGTCACTGGCGCGCGAGGATATTCGCGCGTTGAAAGCCTACGAACACGCGCAGTGGCGACCAGAGCTCGAGCGCCTGCATGCCAACGAGTCGCCGTGGCCGCCACTCTCGTCCAACGATGGCCTCGCCCGTCATCACTACCCCGAACCGCAACCCGCCGAACTAGTCGCGGCGATGGCGAAATACTATGGCGTCGCCGCCGATCAGGTGTTGGTCGGGCGTGGTAGCGACGAAGGCATCGACCTTCTCACGCGAGCGTTCTGTCGCGCTGAGCAAGATTCGGTCGTCGTCTGCCCGCCGACTTTCGGCATGTACGCCGTCGCTGCCGCGATTCAGGGTGCGCGCACCGTCTCGATCCCCTTGCGAGAGAACTTTCAGCTCGATGTCACGGCGATCGTCACCGCTCTGCAGGCGCCGAGCTCGCGCTCGCCAAAGTTGGTCTGGCTCTGCTCGCCGAACAATCCGACCGGCAATAGTCTCGGGCGCTCGGACATTCAAGAAGTCATCGACGCTGCGCGGGGGCGAGCCATCGTGATCGTCGATGAGGCCTATGCCGAGTTCGCCAAAGAACCATCGTGGATCGCATCGCTTCCCCATAATCCGCATCTTGTCGTGCTTCGAACGCTCTCGAAAGCGCATGGTCTTGCCGGCTTGCGCATTGGCGCGGTAATCGCCCATCAAGGCGTGATCCAACTACTGCGCAAGATCATTCCACCCTATGCATTGCCTTGCGACAGTGCAAACTTAGGCACGATAGCCATGCAACCGCCGGCGCTTGCCATCACTCGTGAGCGTATCGAGTTGTTGCTGCGTGAGCGCGAGCGACTCGGCACAGCCTTGTCGAGCAGCCCACTACTGACCCGCATCTGGCCGAGCGAGGCGAACTTTCTTCTGGTCGAAGCGCGAGATGGTAAAGCCGTACTCGACCGACTGGCTGCCGTTGGTCTTATCGTGCGTGATTTTAGGGGCAAGAGCGGCCTCGGCGAGGCGATCCGAATCACGATCGGCACGCCGGCACAAAACGATCGAATCATCCGGAGTTTGTCATGAAGGTCTTGTTCGTCGATCGCGACGGAACCTTGGTCGAAGAGCCATCCGATGAGCAGGTGGACTCGCTCGAGAAAATCCGTTTTCTACCGGGCGTTTTCGCAGCCCTCACTGAATTGCAGGCGGCCGGCTTTCGCCTTGCGATGGTGACCAACCAGGATGGTCTCGGTACGGACTCCTTCCCAACGGAGCACTTCGAACTTCCGCAACGATTCATTCTTGACGCTTTCGCGAGTCAAGGCATCACTTTCGATGCGATCTTCATCTGCCCTCACAAGAAGTCGGATGGCTGCGATTGTCGAAAACCCTCCACGAAGCTTGTCGATCAGTGGGTGCGTGAAAAAGGTGTCGATCTGCGTCAGAGCGCCATGATCGGTGATCGGCAAACCGATCTCGACTTTGCCAACAACCTCGGCATCCGAGGCTTGAAGGTACTTGCGAGAGGTGAGACCGCTTACAGTTGGCCCGCCATCGTCAAAGAACTCACGGCGCGGCGTGCCACTGCCCATAGAAAGACGCGCGAGACCGACATTCTCGTCAAGGTCGATCTCGATACCGAGGGACCGATCAGTGCCAAGACAGGCATCGGATTCTTTGATCACATGCTCGAGCAGCTTGCCAAGCATGGCGGATTTTCACTGCAATTGGAGTGTGTCGGCGATTTGCATATCGACGAACACCACACCATCGAGGATTGCGCAATCGCCCTCGGTGAAGCGCTGAAGACCGCCCTTGGCGACAAGCGTGGCCTACACCGTTATGGCTTCCTCTTGCCCATGGACGAGGCGCGAGCGCAGATCGCAATTGATCTATCGGGCCGCGCTTTCTCGGTGTTTGAGGGTCGTTTCGGTCGCGAGCAAGTCGGGACGATGCCGACGGAACTCGTGCCGCACTTTTTCCGCTCGCTCGCCGATAGTGTCGGCGCGGCGATTCATGTGTCCGTGGTTGGTGATAACACGCACCATATGATCGAGGCGTGCTTCAAGGGAGTCGGTCGCGCACTGCGCGAGGCGCTCCGGCGGGAGGGACATGATCTGCCCTCGACCAAGGGCACGCTCTGAGTGGCAACATGAGCATCGTCGTCATCGATTCCGGCGGGGCTAACCTCGCCTCTTTACAATATGCGCTGCAGCGCCTTGGGGCGGACGTGACCGTGAGTCTCGATCCCACCGTCATCCAACAGGCCGATCGCGTATTGCTGCCCGGTGTCGGCGCCGCCGGCGCTGCGATGCAGCGGTTACGATCCGCAGGTCTCGTCTCTATCTTGCGTGATCTGCAGAAACCATTGCTCGGCATCTGCCTCGGCATGCAGTTGCTCTTCGAACACTCGGCCGAAGACGACACGGAAACACTCGGCTTGATGACGGGCCGTGTAGAGAGGCTCCCTGCATCGCCCGACTTGCCCGCGCCACACATGGGTTGGAATACTTTGACTACACTGCGTGCCGAGCCGCTACTTGCGGGGCTGCAGCCGACCGATCGCTGCTATTTCGTACACGGTTACTTTGCATCCGGTCGACTACCCGAGGTCGTCGCCACGAGCGAATACGGTCAATCGATTGCTGCCGTGGTGCGACGAAACCACGTCGCCGGCGTTCAGTTCCATCCCGAGCGATCTGGCATCGTCGGCGCCGCCATTTTGCGCAACTTTCTGAACTCATGAGTCCGAGTACGACATGTTGTTGATTCCCTCCATCGATGTCCGCGGCGGTCACTGTGTGCGATTGTTCAAGGGTGACTTTTCGGCCGAGACGATCTACGCGAATTCGCCGCTCGAGATAGCGCAAAATTATGCTAGTCGCGGCGCACGTTGGTTGCACCTCGTCGATTTAGATGGCGCTCGCGATGGCGAGCTCACCAATCGGTCTGCGCTGACCCAAATGGCAGGTGTTGCCGGTCTTTCCGTACAAGTGGGTGGTGGCGTTCGCCAACGTGCCACCGTTGACGAGTTGCTGTCACTCGGAGTGGCGCGCGTCGTCGTGGGAAGTGCCGCCGTTGAGCAACCCGATGAAGTTGCCGCCTGGTTGCGCGCCTATGGTCCCGAGCGAGTGTGCCTCGCCTTCGATGTACGCCTCGACAGCACAGGTCTGCCGCAACTGCAGACTCGAGGATGGCGCGAAGCGACGACCGTCAGTCTCGTTGAGGCGGTAGAGCGCTTCGAGCAGCACGGGCTTCAACACGTCTTGTGCACCGACATCGACCGCGATGGTGCTCTCGCCGGACCTAATGTCGAACTCTACCGACAATGTGCAGCTCGTTTTCCGACGATCTCCTGGCAGGCCTCGGGTGGTGTGCGCGACAGCGCCGATCTGCAGGCGCTACATGACGCCGGCGCTGCCGCGGCCATTAGTGGCAAAGCCCTGCTCGAAGGTCGTATCGACGCAGACCAAATGCGCCAATGGTTGAAGGGCTGAGCATGCTCGCCAAACGCATCATTCCCTGTCTCGACGTCCGCGACGGCCAAGTCGTCAAGGGAGTGCGATTTCGTGACCATCGAATCGTTGGTGACATCCTGGAGCTCGCCACGCGTTATCGCGACGCGGGTGCCGATGAGCTCGTGTTCTACGACATCACGGCGAGCCCCGAAGGTCGTTCGGTCGATCGCAGCTGGGTCGAGCGCATTGCCCGCGTACTCGACATCCCATTCTGCGTCGCGGGTGGCATTCGCAGCGTTGGCGACGCCGAGGCCATTCTGAACGCCGGCGCCGAGAAGGTCTCGATCAACTCGCCCGCACTCGAGAACCCCGCACTGATCGACGCTTTGGCGCGCCGCTTTGGCTCCCAGTGCGTTGTCGTTGGCATCGATAGCGAAACCACCACTGAGGGCTACCGCGTCCATCGCTACACCGGTGATCCGAATCGCGCCGGTGACGCGGGCAAAGACACGCTGAGTTGGCTGCGCGAGGCGCAGGATCGCGGCGCGGGCGAAATCGTGCTCAATTGCATGGCGAGTGACGGCGTACGTCGGGGTTATGACCTCACTCAACTAAAGTCGATACGCGCCAAATGCCGTGTGCCGCTCGTCGCCTCCGGTGGCGCTGGCAGCGTGGCGCATTTTGTCGATGTATTTCGCCAAGCTAGAGTCGATGCCGCACTGGCCGCTAGCGTTTTTCACAGTGGCGAGATCGCGATTCCCGATTTGAAAAAAGCCCTGCAGCTTGCAGAGATAGAGGTGCGGTTATGACCTTGCAAGAGAACCACATCGACTCCTTGAAGTTTGATGCCGCTGGGCTCATCACGACCGTCGTTCAGCACGCGCACAGCGGTGAGGTATTGATGGTCGCGTGGATGAATCGCGATGCGCTCGCGCTCACTTTGCAGCGACAGCGACTCGTCTTCTGGAGTCGGAGCCGCCAACAATTGTGGGAAAAAGGCGAAACCTCGGGCAACACTTTGACGCTCGTCTCGCTCACCGCCGATTGCGATCACGACACCCTGCTCGCTCGTGCCTTGCCGGCTGGCCCGGTCTGTCATACCGGCAGCGCCACGTGCTTTGGTGAAGCAGACTCTGGGGTTGGCTTTCTCGCGAACTTGCAGCACATCATCGCTCAGCGGGCGAGTGAATCACCCGAATCGAGCTACACCGCCAAGCTGCTGGCGGCTGGCACGCAGCGCGTGGCGCAAAAGGTCGGAGAAGAGGGCGTGGAGCTCGCGCTTGCTGCAACGACGAACGACCGTCAAAAAATCATCGACGAATCAGCCGATCTTTTCTATCACACACTTGTGCTGCTTCGAGCCAAAGACGTGAGCCTTGAAGAGGTTACGGCTCGCCTCGCAGAGCGACATCAGCGCAGCAATAACTCCTCGGCTGCTGAACGCAAGTTGTAGTTCGACGCCATCGAAGCACCATAAGCGCCCGCGGTGGCGATTAGCAGCACGTCGCCCTCGCCGGTGGACGCGGGCAATGCGCGATCATGACCGAGAACATCGCCGGTTTCGCAAATCGGTCCGACGACATCAAAGATTCCGTCGGTCGCCTCCGCGAGTCGCGAGAGATTGACGATATCGTGATGTGCGCCATAGAGCGCCGGGCGGATGAGCGAGTTCATACCCGTCGCAACGCCAACATAGCCCGCTGCGCCCTTCGTCTTGGTTTGGGTCACTTTGGCAAGCAGTACGCCCGCCTCGGCGACAACGTAGCGCCCGGGCTCCATCCATAATTCAACTCCCGCTTTCGTGGAGTCGATTGACCGTAGCGCAGCGTCGAGCCCCGCGATGTCGAAGGCTGGGCCGCCGTGGCGATCTGGCACACCGATGCCGCCGCCGATATCGATCACGCGCACCTGCGGGAAAATATCGCGCAGACTGAGCAATAAGCGTGTCGTGCGAACCCAGTTGTCGATATCGTGCACGCCGCTACCGGCATGGGCATGTAAGCCAACGACCGTCGCTCCTGCTAATTTGGCCGCCGCCGCAAAGCGCGATGCATCCTCCTGCGCCACACCAAACTTGGAGTGGATGCCACCCGTGCGCACGTGCTGATGGTGGCCACGACCGCTACCCGGATCGATCCGAACGAAAACGCGGCGCCCCTTGAACAACTCCGGCCAGTGCTCGAGCGGATGCAGGTTATCGAGCGTGACGTGTACGCCTCGATCCAAAGCGGCGGCGTATTCCTCTCGCGGTGCGAAGTTCGGGGTGAACAACACCTCCTCCGCCCGTAGTTCCGGAATAGCCTCAAAGGCGCGCTCGACCTCGCCAATCGATACGCATTCGATTTTGAGACCGCTCGAATGGATCACCCGCAACAGTTCAGGACTCGAGTTGGCCTTCATTGCGTAAGACACCCTGGATAGCGCCTTCATGCTTTGCAAACTGGCACAACGCTGCAGAACGGTCGCGACGTCATAGACGTATGCGCAATCGCGCGCCCGCATCAGCTCGAGCAGAGCCGATCGACGCACTTGCCACCACGGCTCGGCATTCGTCTCGCTCAATCGTCGGCCGCTACCGAACAACCGCTCCCAGGTCGGACCAATGACCGCGTCATCCCGTACCGGTCGAATCAAAAGTTCGTGCAGACCTTCGACGAGGCGATCGCCCTGATTTTCATCGACGACGAACGTGAGGTTCAGATCGTTAGCCGCTTGGCTCACGAGATGGATACGCTGCTCTTCAAAGAGCTCCAGCGCACCGCCCAACTGGTGCAGGATGCTCCGAATATTGCGTCCGACCACACTGACCGACGCGCAGGGTCCGATCAGATCGGCCCGACAGAGCGGCTTCAGATCGGCCTGCAACTGCGCGAGTACCGCGTTATCGAGTGCATTGGCTTGCGGGTCGAGCGAGACCGTGACGTTAGTTTCGGAGGTCGACACCAGATCGACCGAAAGGCCGTGCTTCTTGAAGATCTGGAAGACGTCGGCCAGAAAGCCGACTTGGTGCCACATTCCCGGGCTCTCGAGCGAGACGAGCGTGATTCCTTTCTTGACGCAGATCGCCTTGACCTGCGCCGCATCGCTACCCGGTGTAGATGTAATACGCGTACCGCGCAGTTGTGGCACCTGGGTCGCATAGACGAAAAGCGGAATGCCGTACTGTCTGACCGGCAGCAAACAACGCGGGTGCAGCACTTTGGCACCCGCGGTGGCGATCTCTTGCGCTTCATCGTAGGTGAGCTCGAGCAGTTGACGTGCCGTCGGCATCGAACGCGGATTCGCGCTGAACATCCCGGGAACGTCGGTCCAGATCTCGAGCTGCTGCGCGGACAGTAACGCAGCAAAATACGCGCCTGAGGTATCCGAACCACCCCGACCCAACAACACGGTGTCACCCGCAGCATCACTGGCGATAAAGCCCTGCGTGATCACCACATCACCGGCTGCGGCAACTTTCGCGCTCGCTTCGGCGCTGGGTGCAAAGTCGCAGGTCGCTGATAGATAGCTCGCCTTGATGCTAGCCGCTTCGCGCTGCTCCGCTCGCAACACACTGCGTGCGTCGAGCCAAGCGGCCTCGACGCCTTGACTGCGCAAATAGCAGGCGCCGATCTCGGTCGCTAGCAACTCGCCCATGGCCATAACGCGCGCGCGCGCCTTTTCGGTCACTTCACGAATCAACGCGATACTGTCGATGAGGTGCGCCAGTTCGTTGAACCATGGCTCAAGCGCCTTTTCAACCTGCGGCGCAATACCCAGCGACAAGGCGAGTTCAGCGTGACGCTGGCGCAGTGCCGCAAGCGGCTCGAGGTGTTCACCGCGTAAGGCCGACTCAAGCAACTTTTCGAGACGATCGGTAACGCCGCTCAGCGCCGAGTGCACGATCAAAACACGTACACCGTTGCTACGACGCTGCTGGACGATCTCGCAGATGTGTCGCCAATTGGGCTCGGAGGAGACGCTGGTGCCTCCGAACTTCAACACGATCCAAGGGAGCGAGGTACCCATGGTTGACCGTGCCATCAAAGTTCGTCGTCGTAGACTTCGCGTAGATCCTTGGCGAGTTTCTTATCCGCCATGACTTCTTCAACCTTGCTCCAGGCCGCCTTGCCGCGTTTGCCCGCCACGGGTTTTGCACGACGTTCGACGCGGTCCAAAAACCGGTCGTAGTCGTTGTTGTCTTCCTGACTACTAACCTCGCCCAGCAGGTCTTCGTCGATTTCGAAGCTCTCGGTGTCGCGTTCGGACATCATCAATGCTCTCTTATCCTTAAGAATCAAGGAGTTAGAAACGACCTCCCCGGTCGGAGCCGAGCACTATAACGAAACCACGTCCGGGCGCAAGTTCAGCGTTTGCCCACGGCATCCCGCAACACGACCGGAGCTCAACGGGATAGGCCGGGCGCATCGCAGGCGCGCCCTTCGGCAACCGCAATCTCGACGACACCGAACGAGTTAATGAGTGCGATCGGCTGCCCGGGTGCCACGTCACCGTAGGTTCGACGCAGGGGCAAGATCGATTGACCGATATGCACTCGCGGCTCCACCCAGCGCTCGAGCAGCGCCACTTCAATGTTCGTCAGCAGATTGCCGAAGTGATCGATCGTGATCACCACACCTGCAATGCTATCGAGACCTAACTCAGGTTCATCGACCCACGCTGGAATCACCGACTGCACCCGCTCGCCGATGATCTCGGGCTTCCATCGACCCGCAGCCAACTCCGCCGCCACCGGCGCGAAGATGTCGCGGCCGTGAAAGGTCGAACTGGGTTTGGGTAGTCCGAGCGCTTGCAAGCGTTCATTGTTTAAACGCCAGATACGCGCCGCGCGATCGTGCTCGACGATCGGTGCCAACAAACCGTTATCGGGTGCGAGAAACCAGTGCTGATGCGACTCGATCAAGACGATGTCTCGCGCCGTTCCAACGCCCGGGTCGACGACGGCTACGTGTACTGTCCCGGCGGGAAAATACGGGAAAGATCGACGCAACCAAAAGCCGGCCTCTGCGGGCCAGTGCGCTACGATTTCATGCGTGAGATCAACGACCTTCGCCAATGGGAAGTGACTGTAGATCCGCCCCTTCATCACGCCGACGAATGGATCTTTCAAGCCAAAATCCGAGGTGAGTGTGATCACGCCACTCATGTACGACCACCAAGCTGCACAGACGCCCCTGCATTTGAATCGATCCACATTACGTTATCATCCTTGCATGAGCGACCCCATCAAAAGCTTTCGTCTCGACGGCAAAACCATCCTGATCACCGGCGCTTCCAGCGGCATCGGCGCCATGCTGGCGCGTCAGTTTGCAGCGGCGGGCGGCCGTGTCGCGCTAGCGGCGAGACGCGTCGAGCGCCTGCAAGCCCTCGCTGACGAATTGAGGGCAACAGGCGCTGCAGTGACCACCGTTGCGCTTGATGTCACGCGTGCCGATATGATCGCAACCGCGCTTGCGCAGATCGAAGCGGAGCTTGGGATCGTTGACGTACTCATCAACAACGCCGGTGTGGCTCAGCCCGCGTCTTTCCTGAAGACCTCCGCCGAGACGCTGGAGTCGACGATGGCCACCAACTTCACCGCGGCGTGGAACCTCACAGCCGAGATCGCCAAGCGGCTAGTCGCCGCCAAGCGCGGTGGCAGCGTGATCAATATCGCCTCGGTGCTCGGACTCGGTGTTGGTCCGGGATACTCTGCCTACTCCGCTTCCAAGGCGGCACTGATTTCTTTGACCCGAAGCCTCTCGCTCGAGTTCGTTCGCTACGGAATTCGCGTGAATGCACTTGCGCCAGGCTGGTTCATCACCGAGATGAACGAGGCCTATTTCGCCACCGATGCGGGTCTCGATTATTTGAAGCGAATTCCACCGGGTCGGGCAGGTCAGCTGGGAGAGCTCGTCGGGCCAGCCCTGCTACTCGCCTCGGATGCAGGCTCATACGTCAACGGTGTCGTGTTACCCGTTGACGGGGGGCACCACGTCGCCTTGGTTTGACTCCGATTGATTTGAATCGGTTGGCGCTGGCTCTTCAGACAGCAACTCCAACCCGATCATCACCGGGATGCCGCGCGCATCGCGCAGTGCTTCGAGCGCGATATCCCAATTGATCACCACCTCTGACTCGCCCAGTAGCGCATCGAGTCTTGCCTCAAACAGGTCGAGCGATACCGCGACCGCACGCCCTTGATCGTCGATCGGCGGGTGCACCTCAAGCCACACCTCACCATCGATCTTCGTCATCTTGACCGGTTCGTCGATCAACGTGACCTTGGTACCGACTGGAACGCGCTCAAACAGTGTCGCAATGTCCTCGGGATACATGCGCAAACACCCGTGAGTCACCGCCATCCCAACGGCATCCGGATTGTTGGTGCCGTGAATGAGATAGGCGCCCCCGGGGATCGAAAGGCGCATGGCATGAGCCCCTAATGGGTTGTCGCGACCCGGCGGCACAACCGCTGGCAAGGGCGGCTCGCCCAGTCGTCTGCGCTCTTCATGCACTGACTTGGGGGGCGTCCAGCTCGGATTTTTTTGTTTGCTGACAATCTTGGTAGACCCGATCGGCGTGCGCCAATCCATCTTGCCGACACTCACTGGGTAGGTCAGCACGGTGGCGGGCTGATCCATCTTGGGCTTCGGAAAATAGTAGAGACGATGCTCGGGCAAGTTGACCACGATCCCCTCGCGCTCACCCGGCGGCAATAAGCGCTGCCCAGGGATCAGCACCAGAGTCCCCTCGCCCGGCAACCATGGATCGACACCCTGATTGACGCGCAGCAACTCCTCGTAGCCGAGACTGTAGCGGCGGGCGATCTGGATCAGCGTGTCTTCGTAACGCGTTCGAATGCGCTCGACCTGTCCAAAGATGTCCGCGCCATCGTCACGCAAGGGGTACTCATCCGCCCGAGCTAACCCGAAAGACCCAAAGGCGCAGATCAGAAAACAGCCAAATCGGAGCATGGCGCTATTCTAGCCAAACCCCCTCTAGAGCAGCACGCGATCGAGCGAGCCGGCATCACCCGCGATCTGTTGCAGCACATAGGGCAGATCGAGGCGGAACAGGCCGAGTCGCTGACAGGCGCGTGAAGCCGTCAGTTGCCGAGCCAAGTCAGCAGGCTCACCGCGCAGCTCTGCGAAGATCATCGCTGCGTGCAACAGATCGGCAAGCGTTGCCTGACTGCGCAATGCTTCATCTGCTTCATCGTGACCGGTGACCGCCTC
>Ga0164293_10001846_pt1 | contig 17862 bp, 10 predicted proteins | sample GEODES118metaG_FD_111487 | JGI IMG/M metagenome (GOLD analysis project Ga0164293, IMG submission 111487) | Eutrophic lake water microbial communities from Lake Mendota, Wisconsin, USA - GEODES118 metaG | ecosystem: Environmental > Aquatic > Freshwater > Lake | place: USA: Lake Mendota...
ATAATCTCCATAACTTGGTTTTCACCCAGGTTCTTGAACATTCCAGACTTCATCTTTAAGCGATGAGCTTCATCAACAATCAAGGTATCAAAACTGGATTTCGCGGTTTCAGTAAAGGAGCCAGAACCACTAAACAGACTTCTAATGTCTGCTTTTCCAAATATCTTCTTCAACCTAGCCTCAAATACTGCGCGCGGTGCAGCATTTGGCGTTACATATTTAACATTTAGCCGCTGACTTGTTAAGCGTGCTAAAGCATTAATTGAAATGACTGACTTACCTGTGCCTGGGCCTCCGTTGATTATAAGCACGCGCTTTTGGCCGGTTAAGGATTCATTCGTTGCGTTAATTATCTTCTCGAGAACTGTCTTCTGCTCATCAAGTAAAACAAATTCCTCATGGCCTTTTAGCATCGATCCAACCGAATCTGCCAATTGTTGTGATGGGCGGATTACCGCGGCATCGATTCGCTCCAATAGATCTGTGCCAGTTCCGACAGAAATATTGGCTTTAATCATCGAGCGCATTTGATCGCCCTGCCCTTTGATGTAGACAGGAACTTCCTTTAGCTTTTGTTCATAGCGCGATGAGGTAACGACCGACGAATCTTCACAGTTGTGTAGATAGGCACATGCATTCACCGACACCCCTGTGTCATATATGTACTCGTTGTACATCTTGAGATGGCTTAGATAACTCCAAGCCTGATAAGACGGATGTGGCGTATCCCTAACTGCACCGCCCACAAACGTACGAACATGTTCTGTCAGATCTGAAAAATGAATATCGGTCCACTGTTTTAGTTCAATGATTACAAGGGACTCATTGCCAGCAGGACTCTTTCCGGACAACATAAAGTCGATGCGAAATGCTCTCCCATTAACTCGGTACTCGATCGCGATGCCTGCATCTCCAGGAATATCAGTTGTGTTCATCGCGTGATACATGGCGTTACCTAAAGAGTTTCGCCATGAAGCGTATTCGGCGTCACCTACATTGTGTCCAAGCTTCCTCTTTACTTCAGCTTTAACTTTGTCTTCGATTGAGGGGGCATCCAAGAGGAACTGATCCTTGGTGGCTAGGTAGGCGAGCATTGTTAAAGGCTAATGCCCCGGCGCGACTCTTGTCAGGTTATTGCCTAAACACTTTAATATGTCACATATAACTGCTTAGCTTGTGGAATGGATTTAAGCAGAAGAACATACGGCTGGTCCGGATCCGTTCGATGTTTTCTTGATGAACCAACAAGTTTGGTCGAATCGAAACTCCAAGAGCACTTGCTCGGATTGCTTGGTATGCATGCATCTAACTCACAAGTTGAAGCGTGGTTAGAAGAAATAGATGCACTTAGAAAATCATTACGTGATCTCGCAATTGCAAGAATTGATTCCCTCGAATGGTCCCTGATATTCGAATTCGAACTACCTCTAGAAGGTGGACGTCGGCCAGACGTGATTGTTTTGGGACCAGGTCGCATCTTTGTTCTTGAATTTAAACAAGATCCAATTCTGAATCGATCTTCACTGGATCAAGTTGCTGCATATGCCCGAGATCTTTCCGAATACCACTCTAAATCTCATGGAATTGAAGTTATACCTTTTTTAGTTCCAACTAAGACATCAAAGAAGGCTGAAGTTAGAGATGTTGTTCAAATTGTTTCTCCAGATAAAATAGCGTCCGTTTTCGATGGATATCCATCTGGTCCGAAAATAGATCTTGATGACTGGCTAGAAGGGGACTACGCACCGCTTCCCACATTGATAGCAGCTGCAAAAATGATTTTTAGTAACGAACGGCTACCTGCAATTAAACGTGCTGAATCGTATGGGGTTGCCCGAGCTGTTAGTCGGTTGAAGGAAATTGCCAATGGCTCACTACAAAAATCTGAAAGATCGCTTGCTTTCGTGTCTGGCGTCCCTGGCGCAGGCAAAACACTGGTCGGACTGCAATTTGTGTACGAGGAATCAAATCAATCTTCACAAGCGATCTTTCTGTCAGGAAATGGACCACTTGTTGAAGTCTTGCGGGATGCACTTCAAAGTAAGGCATTCGTAAGCGATTTGCATGCATTTATAAAAAGCTACGGTGTGACGTCTAAAGTTCCAAAACAAAACATAATTGTTTTCGATGAAGCACAACGAGCTTGGGACTCATCGCATATGCTGCTTAAGAAAGATATCCCTTATAGTGAACCTGAACTCCTTATTGCGATAGGTGAGAGAATTCCTGGGTGGGCGACCTTGGTTGGCTTGATTGGGCATGGGCAAGAGATACATACGGGTGAAGAGGCTGGTATTGCTGGGTGGTTCGATGCTTTGGAGTCGAAACATGCCACCAGTGACTGGAAGGTTTATGCACCTCCTCGCTTTGCGAAGGAGTTCCCTGGTAAATCAGTTATCGAGTATCCAGAACTCGATCTCAACCATACATTGCGATCAAAACAAGCTGAACATCTGCATATGTGGGTTCATCATCTCTTAGAAGGGCAATTTGCTGAGGCGTCGACATACGCGCAGAAAATTTGGGTTCAAAACTTTCCAATTTTTATAACACGTAGTTTAGAGCAAGCTAAGCAATATGTGACTTCAAGATTTGAAGGTGAATTAAGTAAAAGATATGGAATTCTTGCATCCTCAAAGGACCAAATTCTTCCTGAATTCGGTATTCAAAATGGATTTCAAGACACCAAGCGCGTCAAGAATGCAAGGTGGTATAACGAAAACTTAGGAACGCCAGGATCTTGTTGCAATATGCAAGAAGTTGTGACGGAGTTTGGCTGCCAAGGTCTAGAACTTGACATGGCTATCGTTGCCTGGGGGAATGATTTCAAGTGGTCAGGCAAAGAATGGGAATTACGTAAGATGCGAACAAGGATTCCACAAGCTGATCCTCATCAATTACGACTCAATAGCTACCGCGTACTGCTGACCCGAAGCCGTGAAGGCATCATTATCTTTATCCCTCCGAAATCTGAATTGGATGCAACAGAACATGCATTATTGGCTTCTGGGGCAAGAGTCCTTGAGTATCAATTGCCTCTGGAAGAAATTTCGTGAATATTCGTAACCGATAAGGATTTCCTAAAACGGACACTAACTCATTGCAAGGATTACAAGACTCCTAAGTCTTATGAAATGATTTCCAATCGGACCAATCTCCTTTTTCTGTTTTGGCCCAATCGTAAACTTCCTGATTATGCAGAAGGATGTCACGTGATTTCGGAATTACAAATCCACCAACTAAAGGACGTTTTTTGCTTGAATTAATCTCTACAAATTTATATAGCGCTTCAGCTTTAGCAGTACTCATGGCTATTCCGTCAGGATCCGTTGCGCTTTTGACTTCATAAATTCCAATAGTTCCATCTATGTGTTTAACTAAATAATCAGGATAGAAGGTGTGTACTGTGTCTGCTGGATACTCATATCTGATTCCGAAATACTCTCTTGTACTTACTCCGTTCTTCCACCACCAAGCTATGTCGCCATTGCTCTCCAAAAATTCTTCAAATTTTCTCTCAGGGTTGGATCGAGCTTTTTCCAAAAAGCAAGGTTGTAAAATTGATTTTTTCATTTGTACTTCTTCGTGCGTAAAATGATTGAAATATATTTCAGATGGAATTTCAAATTCATAAATAATTTCACTTGACAATACTCTTTGCAGAACTTCGAGCTTCTTAACTGCCTCATATCTCGCAACAGCAAGTCCTAATACATTCGAAAAAACTGCATAATTATCTGAATGACAAAATATTTTCTGTGTTTGCAAAGTTGAATTCTGCCAATTCTTTGAGCCCAGATAATTTCGAAACCATATATAGATTGCAGATTTAATAATCGGCACTGATCGCTTAATGTTTCTAAAGGAGCCCATATTCAGCTTGATACATGTTTCGTACAAGGATAGAAGGTCATTTTCGGCTAAGGCAAAACTAACATGATCCTTTACTAGAACCTCACCTATTTGATCGTCTAATTTCCGCATTGACATGGCTGCATTCAAAACTAGTGGCTGCCTAAACTCATCGATTTCTAGGGTAATTCCCTTCTTTTCAACTTTCCTTACATTATCTGTAAATTGTAAATCCTTACCTTTTATTCCGAAATATTCATTTGCAGTTTTTTCAAATTCTGGAATAAAGGAAGCGGTAATATCGCCATAGTCGGCTCTTGATTTAAAGAAAGAGGTCAGGGTGATGTCTGCATACTCTTTCTGCCGCGAACCTTTCAGGTGTTTAATAATATTTGGGTTATAGTCTTCTTTGGAAACAATAATGCTTTCAACATTTGTGAAAATATAACCTTTATTCAGTGCCTCTATTTGATAATGCTTCTGTTCTGGCATTCGCAAAATTCTGCCAACAGTTTGAATTTCAAATGTTTCACTTTTGACTTCTCTAAACTTCACAAGGATGTGCGCCCGTGGACAATCCCATCCCGTATCTATAGCCTGTTTAAAAATCAGAAACTCAATTTCACTATTATTGTTTGAAATACGATCAATGTTTTCAGCTTTAGGCTCATCATCCAGCCAAATGGCTAACTTTCCATTTCCATTATTTTCATCTTGAAGCGATATGTCTTTACTCGCAAGAAACTCAATAGCTGCAATTCTTTTTGCATTTCCAGGATCTGAATCCCTGTTGGGCAATTGAATTAGTACAAGTGGATTGATCGGGACTTCTAACTCCTTGAAATATTCGAGCAATTCGAGTCGCTTCTTGTATGCGGCTTCAAGGACTGCTGACTGAGAATCAGCTTCGGCCCCAACTAAATCATCCAAATTCTCATTTATGATTATTTCTTTTTTGATCATTTCTTCATCGATTACTGATTGTGAATCAATCGGCACATAGGCGGCAATCCCTAGCGCCATATCCTTCGCTGAAGGTTGAAACTTCGGTGTTGCACTCATTTCTAAGACAATATCAGCGTCTATCTCATCTCGAAGTTCTATGGCACTCTCAGAACTCGCAGCAAAGTGACTTTCGTCGATGATTAAGATTATCTTGCGTCTTGAACGTGTATTAGCAAGGACCTGGCGAAAATTTGTATTCTCACCATTTCGCATGACAACATTCTTCCAATCACCTCCGCGATCTTTAGTTCTAAGCTTTTCCCAATTGACAACTACGACCTCATTTCGGGCTATTTCTGGCTTGCTCCCACCATATTCGTCCTCCAGTAAAAGCACCTTAGGAGCGCCTTCAAAATATTTTTCAAGAGCCTTTTTACTTTGCTTATGAAGATTTCCTTTTCCAATACTTACCCAAAGAAAACATAGATTCTCATCAGGCTGTCGTTCAATCAAATCTTTGATGAACATTGCCGTCATTACCGTTTTACCGCTACCTGTTGGAGCTTGGAAAACTAGCAATTTCTTAGTTGCTGTATTCTTGAGCAGCCGAATTGAGGCATCTACTAATTGCTCCACAGCTTGCTCCTGATATTCTTTGAGATTAATTGCCACAATTAGCCTCCATTCTTAAAACCACTTCGATAGGCAAGGTCTTAACGGCGATAGATTCCCAACCGTAAAGATCAAAATTCTGCAGTCCCTGGTGATCTAAGGATGCAACATAGGCAGTCAAGACACCGTCTTCCTTTAGTAAGTTTGTCTTGAAATCTTCTAGCCCACTACTGTCAAGAGAATGGTAGATCCCAACAGATTTATTTTGTGATTTACAAATTTGATATAGATCAGTTTCTACAATCACTTCGTAAGTTTCTTCAATCAGATTAACATATGGAATAATCACATCCAAAAAATCAATCAATTTTTCATCAATATTTTCAGATTTGGGCATTACATTAACTTTGAAATAATCAAGGCTAAAATCTAAACCTGTAATTTCTTCGTACCCAGAAGTTTTCTTACATATAGCTTTTAACCTCTTATATGTGACATTTTCAGCAATACCATTCTCATTATTCGTGCATAAAATAAATCTACGTGTCCCGCCATCCTCGGAGTTTAGAATCTGTACCGCGTGTCCGGTAGTCCCAGATCCAGCGAAGAAATCCAAAATAATTGCATCTTTTCGCTCCCTAATAACAGGCGCAATGCAATCATAAGTAGTCCAAACTGATTTTGGAAAATCGAATCCATTATTGGGTACTAGGGCTTCCACCAATTTTGTTCCCCACATATTGGCATCGTACCTAGGGTCACGCCACATCGTTCTTACAGTCTCGAAAGGTCTTCCAATCTCGATTTCAGTTCCCTCGTTCGTTTTCTTCACTCTCAAATGTTGTCGAATTTCCTCAACAGATTGCCGTGCGTATCTCCACTTCCTTTCTATCCCATTTTTGTCGATTGGATAGACATGGATTTGCTCTCCATTCTTTACATTCTGGTCAGGGTGTTCGCTGTCTAATGAGACATCACCAAAACCCACGATTTCTTCACCTTTAATAATTACAGGATAGAAGCAGTTTTTTGCATCAGATCTCTCTGATTCGCCACCCCAATTTCGAAAATTACTCCACTTCACTTCATCTATGGGGATTCTTCTATCTCCTATAACTTTCTGACCTCGCTCAAAGGAGAAATACGCATATTCGTGGGTATAAGAGAAATTCCTACCCTGCACGCCTCTGGGATTATGCACAATTGTGATGCAATGATTCTCATGATTTGAAAATATCTTTTCTATCAAAAGTCCAAGTCTTGTGAATTCATTTTCATCAATTGCGCAAATCAACACGCCATCTTCCTTTAATAACACCTTTGCCAACTGCAGTCTATTTTTCATCATTGAGAGCCATTTACTATGGCGATAAGTGTCATTGCTATCTACATAATCGTTGTTGTAAATCCAGTCTTTTGCACCGGTGTTATATGGAGGATCAATATAAATGCAATCAATTTTCCCCGCATGAGTGGCGGTTAGAGCAAGGAGTGATTGGTAATTATCGCCTTCTAACAAGATATTTCGCTCAGGTCTGTTCTTACGAGAAAAAGACTTTTTTTCATCACGCACTGGGTATGGCAGATTTTTCTTAGAAAATTCAACAATTTCCTCAGGATTATCTTCCCAAACGAGGCCGAATTTAGTTTTCAAAGAGTAGGAATGGACCATCTCCACAAGCTCTTCCCTGCTTAGCTTGTCATAATCGTTTGCCATGCATTCACCCCCGAAGTCTCTCAAGGGCCGACATTACATGCAGGCACTGTCAAAATGCATACTTCACGAATAGTACTTATTGTATTTGGGCTCATTTGGGTGACGACTGCGCAGCACACATTGAAGTCAGATCAAAGAAGATTCAGAGAGTCATTCAAGTGGCCGTAGACAAGTTTTGGCATGTGTGAAGGGGTTGTCTTTATAGGCTTAGCGCCTACAGAATGTCCTTGTGGTCGCGATCAAGATGGAATCTCCAATACCAACCCTCGAAGGAGAGGCTGCTTCTGCGGTCAGTTACCGCGGTGGGCATATCCAGATAATCGCAAGTGCAGGATCTGGAAAAACAGAGACTGTCTCCCAACGTATAGCTACCTTGGTTGCAGAAGGCGTGGAACCCTCTGAAATAGTCGCCTTCACCTTTACCGAGAAGGCCGCGGCGGAATTAAAGTCGCGAATTCGTGACAGAGTTGAAATTTTCGCGGGTCAGGCGGCTGCAGACAAGCTAGGAAATATGTACGTGGGAACTATTCACGGTTTTTGCTTTCAGCTATTAACACAATATGTCGGTAAATATGAATCCTATGACGTCATGGATGAAAATCAGCTTGCAGCATTCATTCAGCGCCAAGCCCACTTTCTGAAGGTAAAAGAGTTGGATCCCAACGGTAAACAATTCAAGGGTATATCGAAATTTCGTGAAAACTTAGATGTTGTTGAAAACGAAATGCTAGATACTGATCAGCTTCCAGATAATCTAAAATTTAGTATCGAAAAATTCTATGTGATGACTGATGAACATAGGCTCTTAACTTTTGGCCAACAAATTGCTCGAGCTGTTCAAGCACTTGAGGATCCTGAAATTCATGCGACTGTAGCGAATAACATCAAACATCTGATCGTTGATGAGTATCAGGACGTCAATCCTGCCCAGGAACGCTTAATCGAACTTCTTGCGAAACCAAAAGGCTCTGCAGACTTGGTTGTTGTTGGTGACGATGATCAAGCAATTTATCAGTGGCGTGGATCAACAGTCGAAAACATCACAACTTTTGCAAAACGTTACAAAAAAGTTAAGCAATTTAAGTTGTTGGCAAATAGGCGGTCAAGACCGCCAATTGTTCATATTGCAGATGCTTTTGCGAAAACCATCTCAGGTCGAATTACAAAAGAAATGTCAGCTGCGCGTGATCACAATGGGCCTGCCTTAGACATCATCTCCAATTACGAAACTGAGGAGCAAGAAGCTCTTGAGCTTGCCGCCTCCATTAAGAAGCTTGTTCAAAAGGGCTTTGAGTATCGAAAAATTGCGGTCTTGGTGCGAGGTCGGACGGCATATCCAGCAATTCTCAAAGCTTTCGAAGCGCACGCCATACCAGTACAACCTGGAGGGCGAACAGGTTTGTTTGAGCAACCAGATGCAGATTTCTTGGGCCGCATATTTGCATGGATAGCCGATTATGATTGGCGAAAGCGATTCGAATACACACGTGAGACCGTTACGTTGGAAGATCTTGAAAGTCTTGCTCGAAGTGTGTACAAACTAAATGACAAATCTTGGGTCGCTTTGAAAGACTACATAGTAGATTTGAAGAATTCAGTGGGCATGGATTCCCGGAAAATTTCCTTAATTGAGAATGTTTACGCAATATCTGCATTACTGGGAGTAGCTAAGTGGGATGTAAAAGATCCAGTTCTTGCCTCTAGATTGGGCACTATTGCCAGGTTCCAAGGATTTATTGCAGACTACGAGGCGGTCCAAAAACGATCCAGGCAAAATCCTGAATCGGTAGAAGAGCAAATTGGTGCATCTGACCAGGGTAGGTACTATTTTATAAATCTTGCATCACTCATGGTAAATCTGGCCGTAGACGACTACTTGGATTTTGAAGGCGAAGATGACGTAAGTACTGATTCTGTAGAGCTCATGACGGTACATGCATCCAAAGGCTTGGAGTGGGACGCAGTCTTTCTACCTTCCCTAACAAAGACGCGCTTTCCAAGTAGTCGCTCAGGTAGATCGCGAGATTGGTTAGTTCCTACTGAACTCTTTGATCGCCATAGATATGAGGGCTCAGACGGTGACGAACGTCGACTTTTTTATGTTGCCATGACACGAGCGCGCGAGTGGCTTTCACTTTCGGCCCATTTGAAGGTGAAGCGTGGAAGCGCGCAACCGTCTCCATATATAGATTTCATTGAGAGCAAATATGAAGAAGAGCTTGGACATCCACGTGAATGGGCTGCATCCAAGAATGAAGGTGCAAGTGAAGATCTACAGATTTCCTATAGTGACATTGCTGCTTATCTCGAGTGCGGCCATAGCTACTGGCTCAGAAACCTAATTGGTTTTCCCCCAGCAATAATTGAAGAAATCGGTTACGGCAAAGCAATTCACCACCTAATGCGGTCTATTGCTGAACAGACGACGGCGAAAGGAAGACCCCTGAAGCCAATTGATATTGATCGAATTTTGGCTACAGACTTCTTTTTGCCTTATGCGAATAAGGCAATTGCAACAAGATTTCGCCAAAGTGCCAGGAAGCTAGTGCTTGATTACATGAAAAACCACGCTGACGATATGACTCGAGTGTGGGAAGTAGAGAGGCCATTTGAACTAGCCCTGCCGGGTGTTGTTGTAATTGGACGAGCAGATGTCATTCTCGATAAACACGATGGAAAACCTGACAGTCTCGCGATAGTTGACTATAAAACAAGCACCGAAGGTAAAGAGTTAGATCTTCAGTTGCAGATTTATACTGTTGCTGGAAAACGAGAAGGCCTTGATGTCCAAGGTGCGTTTGTGCATGATTTAAAGAATGAGAGCAGAGATTCTGTCGATACCTCACAACCAGCACTTGATGCAGCTGTTGCAACGGTAATCGCTGCAGCTGAAGGCATTAAGAATCGAATTTTTAATGCAGCACCAACAGTTCCGCGATGCGGCAGGTGCGATGTGAGAGCTATTTGTAAATCTTCTAAAGCTGAAAGTTAATTGAAGGCCATAATTCTGCCAGCGCTTTCTAGTGACCTCCAAAAAATAGAATGCGCTGCATGGCCTCGCCCAACTACATCAGGTTGCCCAGGTGCTTGAGTTGCCTCGGGAATGAAACTCGCCAAAGTCTTACCGACATGATCTCTAGTCATAATTATCAGCGCTACCTGGTGCCTAGACGCCATCACGCAAAGTCGACCAGTCTCTAGATCGAAATCACTCGGATCGATAACACTAGACAGAGGGTGCACAACAATCATTATTGGCCGCTGCAATCCTTGCCAGCGCTCAGGAGTATCAACGGAAACATCATTGTGAGCCGTACTTAAATTACGGCTTATCTCACCGTTCATGGACCGGTGAGTGGCGCACACACCTATATCCGAAGCTTTGAGTAGGCGAGTTTTCCCATCACCCAAAGAAATTTCTGCTTTAGCTGTAAGTAGATCATCAATGACCTGTGTAACTGATTTTGCCAATTCCGAATCTACTTCTAAAGCTGGCCCGTCATCAGGAGTAGGTAAGGTGACAATTACTGGCTGGCCAGACTTCAAGCTCATGAACAGAGAATTTAGAGGACTTTCGGAATTCAAGGACTTATAAATTATTTCTCGCTCTTTTGGTTTTGCATATGCTTCAAAATCAAATGAATAAAAAGGTTTAACAAATTCAACCGACTCAAACGGGAGACGTCGACACGCTGGTAGCGCTCCGATAAATGCATCTTTAACTAAATCCGGGTCACTCATTACAACTTCAGGCGCGGGTCTATGCGGTGGCCGTGGTGCTGTTTGCCAACGTCGTATGTCAATCGTGATAACTGGTGGAATCTGACCGGGATCACCAATTAGATAATAACGTTCACTTAAATTTGCACATTGCATTAAATCTGCCCAGGACATTTGCCAAGCCTCATCTACGGCCAGAAGGTCAAAGGGTGCTGGATCACGAAGAGTTGTCCACTTTGCGGTTGTCGAAATGTAAAGTCCTGAACTTCGCGAAAGATTTTTGGACTCAGTCTCCCAAAAAACATTTGCAGGGAAATTTGCTGGTGGAACACTGCTTCGGCTTCCAAGACGTACTGCAGGTAAATCTGGAAAATCATTTGACCATCTATGTGCAATATCATCAGCTTGTCGATTCGTTTGCGCTGCAAGTGCGACGCACAATCCATTTTCAACCAATTTTGAGACAACTGCTAGCAGCATATGAGTTTTTCCAGATCCAGGAGGTGCTTGCACGACCGCTAACTTGCGCCCTCCGAGCAACTCTTTGACAAGATCTTTCTCCAGCTTGCTATACATATCGTCAAGTTTGGACATTAATTTTCACCCGCCAGCTGTGTGATGTCATCAACTACGGATGGTTCAACCCCTACTGGAGCTGAACCGTGCGTTAGCCATGAACCGGGGCCATTTGCTGCATTCCAAACCGCTCTGCTTTTACTCTTATCAAATTCACTGCCGTCTTTAGGAACAAACATTACTCGATGTCCCACCCAATCAATCTCTACTGGTTTAGAGTTAATTGGATAGTCAAGAGGAACTGTTTTTCTCTCCACCCACTCCGCTACAACTTCAAGATTTTCTGAATCAATAATTTCAAGTGATCGCACTTGAATACCGTGGCCAGGCCCCATGAGTGGTGAGTATCGTTCCCCCTCCCGAATTCGTAATCTTTCTGCAATTTGAATTCGCATGGTCCAAATTGGGGTAGTTACTCTCCCGCTACCCAAATTTTCAACTTTAATGACTTCTGCAAAAAAAGCCTTTCCCGATGCGATGGCTTCAGCTTGTAGCTCTTCATCTGCATGCACCAGCTTCGCTATATACGCTGTATCTGCCGCCGTCATAACAAAATAGTTTGAGGCAGCAGCCGATCCGTGAAAGTCAGTTTCTGGATGTTGGGTATATGCAGGACCCAAATCAGGATCTTGCATATTTTCTTCAATACGCTGGAACTGACTATAGAAACTCTCCAAGGTCGCCTGGGTTAAATCCACTACGCCTGGATTGATCTCTCTTGTATCATTTGAAAAAATCTGGTGCGCGCTACGCATTAACTCCCAGCGCCGCTCCACTTCCGGTGCAAGATGTGCAGCTATCTTCTTATCTATTGACTTCGTGTCTTTATCTTCAGAGACGAGTTTGGCTCTTGAAAGTAATAAAGGGCTGAGGACTTTGCTATCAATCTCTGGATCAAGAGTTGGTGAATCGCGAAGTAAGGTTGCTTCTCGCACTGCATATCTTGCACTTCTTAAATCTTCATGCTCACTAAACCACTCAATACAAGTGCCTAAATGCCCAAGACTTGTTGAGTCTGCTGGGAATACGAATGAATTCCTAAATAGCTGCGCGACATCAACTATCGATTGTTGCCCCAATCGGGTGCTTTCACGAAATATCCAACCTGACAATCTGGCAAACACAGTCAAGGGTTGTGTTCGATCATCACCTTTACGCACACGCCAATACGCATATTGAAGATGGTGAAACATCTCAACATGTCGTGAACTAGGAACCCAGATCTGTGGAATCTCACCTGTGCCTAAATTCTCTTTCGTAATTGGGCTCCATGTATAGCCCGATACCCGAAAGTACTCTAGAAAGTCTCCAGCAAATTCTTCACACATCTCTGAAACAGCAATTCTGTTTCTTCCATCGGGAACGGAGAGGATGATTGGAGTCTCATCCTTCAAACGTCCATAAGCTATTGCCCATGGCCTGGATTCACCCGCCATACGAACAAATGCAACAAGCATTGGATTTGAATCAATTCGCATGTGCAAAGTTGAATATCTGTGAATAGGCCGAGCAGATTTCACCGCATTTAATTGTCGAACTAATTCTCGAAGGCTCATTTGTTAAGAGCTTCCCAATTTGATTCTTGGAGTTGTGCCTGCAACGATAATTCAAATTCAGTTTGGGGGTTAGCACCCTCCATAAGCTCAATCGCACGCATCACGGTTACAGTTCCTAGGATTCTTGACGCATCACGACCTAGAATTATTGCCCTGTCATCATCAATCGCAAGATCTTGACAGCGAGCAGCAAGATCACAGAAACTCCAACAACTTTCCTTGTATTCAGTTTTAGAGTGCGTGATCCATTCATAATTATCAGTTAAATCCTCTGGTTTCTTAGAAATCAACGCAGCTGCAATACCATCAAGTTTTTCAAAACCTTGTTCCGCTCTCAAGCTTTGAAATGTTAAATCCTCATTTGGGCGTATCACTGGACTATTTGAACCAGGCCAAGTGAAAACAAGGAACCCTAGGTGATCCACTTTAGGAGGGTTAGTTAGGTTTAAGGCTTGGACTGTAAGCGTTAGTGCGTGCTGGTAAACCCCAGCTTGCGCTCGGGCTGTTGAAATCTCTCCTGGGTCTGTATGTCCACCACGATCTGGGAAAACTTTTATTTCTCCAACTTTAATCGAATATTGATTTTCTAACTTAGTAATTAACGCCACATCGATTATTAAAGTTGCCTCAGGAAGCATGACGCCTTTAGGAATTCGAACTGTAAGGCCAGCTACGATTGATGGTGGGATGAATTCTTTATCATTAGCCAAACTATTTATCAGCTGGAGTGATTTTTCAATCGCTTCATCTATAGATTTAACTTTTGGCCCACCATTCTTGGTCAATCTAAAATCAGCTAGTTTCTTTTCATCTTCCTTTAAAATGCCTGACTTGACTAGTGAGGAATGTAGAACTAGTGCCTGATCCTTAAAGAGCCAGCCTTCAAATTGAAGCCCTCTAGTTATTGCAAATGGAGATTGTCCGTATTCTGGGTTATATCCGAGGGATTTTGCTACTTCGTTCATTTTGATGTTCAAAACTGCACTGAGGGTATTGGCTTCACACTTTGGATTCTTTACCCACTGCTCAAAACGTGCACGAGTATTGCGTTTATCGTCAATGCCAAGTTCATTGAGTTCCGGCACGTTAACCGCCTTTAACCTTTAAGTTTACTGATGAGAATTAAAGCATCTTGCTCGGACAATACAGGGATGTTGAGCTCTTGAGCCCTACGTATCTTTGACATTCCAGGAGCATTGTTGGCTTGGACTACGAAAGCTGTTGCTTTTGTGGGTGGCGTTTCGCGATACTCAAGTGCTACTTCACTGGCCAGTTTGCCAAAATCCTCTTTACCTACATCGGGAGTTCCCGTAACAACTACGAGCCTTCTTCCCTCAAACTGTACGCGCTTGAAAGCAATTTCGACTAGTTGAGAATTTGAATTCAAGGCCTGAAAGCGTTCGCGAGTAACGAGCTTGACTTCACTTAACTTAGTAATCTCAAAGGTAACAACTTGTTCCTGCATACGTTGAATAGATTCCTGTAATTCGTCACTCAACAGGGCTAATTCGGCAAATAGTTGAGCAGTAGCGCGAGCATCACTTATCGCCTCATGAGCGTGGGTTAGTTCAATTCCGAAGTAGTCACAAAGAGTAGATAATTGGTGATTAGGAACCTTGCTACTGAGAATCTTCCGAGACCACTCTAAAGTGCAGATAAAGGGGGGAATTTTTGAAACTGATAAATCAAATAGTTCATTACGAAGAACATTAATCTCATAAATTCTATTGTGCGAAACGATTAAATTTTGATTCAATCTAGATGCAAACTGAGGCCATATTTCCTTAAAACTTGGTGCAACTGCGAGTTCTTTTCTACTTATTCTGGAGAATGCCAGGGATGAAGACTCTGGTGGAACCGGCGGATTAATAAGAGTTTCAAATTCAAATTTTGGTGTCAGATCATTGTTTAACCCTACAAGTCCAATTTCGGTTACGCGCGATGAGGCTAGTTTGGAGGTGCCTTCGAAATCTAAGACAACTACTGATGACACTCTCACGAGACACCAAAAGCTATTTTCTTGAATTTATAGAAATCTCCAGTTAAAGGTAGGTCCATAAGCTTTAACGCACCACGAAGGCACGTCTTCTTCGTAACTGGCGTTCCTAAGCTTTTTAAGAAATTCTTCTGATTGCCTGAGGAAATAGAAATATTCCTTTCTTCCATGGCTTGAATAACCGCTTCCCAGTCCTTGAATTGCGTCGCATCGCCAAGTACACCTTTGATAGGAAGCTCGTTGCTTATATCAAGCGAAGTAAACATGAAGAATTCAAATCGCTTTACGATTTCATTATCCCCGCGGTTGCTAATCAGATCCAAAAGCTTAATGAGTTTTACACCCTCATCTTTGAGATCTTTTGCCCTCTCGCGTATTTCCCAGATGCATTTTTTCACATTCATCCATTCACCTGACTTGCAAGCAAGGTTTAAGCCAGAGATAAACTCGTCGGTTAAATTCGATCTAGACAAGCCATCCAGGACTATAAGGATTTTTGAATTCAGTGATTCAATCAGAATTTCTGCGTCTGGAATTGTTAGAAGATTACTAGTTCCAGCCAGTGTCACAATTCTTGCCCGATGAATTTCTAATTCACTTTCGAAGATAACACTGAGTACCTCGCGATCCATTTCACCTTCGACGACAATGATCTTGCTGATATTCTCCAAGAGATCGATTTTTGTGAAGCCAAGTGAGTGTGCTGACTCTCTGTTGATTCCCTGCCAATCACTCAAATAAGGCCTGGAGAATTCATCACGGGTACAGGCTTTGATTTGCTCAGCTGCGATAGCTAAGCGCATCGAGTGAGTTGAATAGATAAGTTTGATTCCAAGTTTAGTAACAAAGGGAATGACCCTCGTGGCAACGGTGTCCAGAGCCGTGGGATGTAAACCAACCTCTGGTTCGTCCCAAATGGCGATCTTGTATGGAGAATCATAATTTTCAATGACGGCTATTTGCCAAGCTCTATGAATCCAGCACCTCGCTGTCTCATTAAATTCACCTGTTACATCTTGAAAATTTTCAGTAACTGGATCGATTTCTAATTTCAATTCCCAATTCAAAATAGCGGTAACCGAGTAGATTACTTCCCATTCTGTGAGAATCTCAATAATGCGTGGCTTTAACTTCTCCCAGTTCTCCAAAAGATCGACTTTGCGGGTGCCTCCCCATGTCACGCTCTTTAGTGGAAATCCATAGAGCATTTGTTCGAGATCTGAATAAGAAGATAGATTGAGAATCTTGCTGTCTATTGCGGCAACAATTGGAAGGAATCTATCAAAGCTGATTAGATGTTTGGGTCTTTCTATTGAAATCTCGTTATACGACTCTAAGACTCGCTTTATGTCGTCGCGTACATCATCTTGATCAGCGCCTCCCCAAATCAGGAGTCCTCCAAGCGACCATGGCGTGAAATGTGGGTTGTCATAAATCGGAAATGTCGTCAGCGAAAACTTATCTCCTGTTTTTATCTCCACTTCGACATCGCGATGATGTGAGAATGAGTCCAGAAATTGACCGTAGGTTATTGGGTTTTCTGATTCTGAGAGTGATTTAAGGTAATTTACGTAATCATTCACGAGCAGATTCAAAGTTGCTGTGTCTTCATTTCTGAATACGACTCTAGAAATTGCCCAGCTGCTCTCAAGTGGGTCGTCTACAGGTCCTGTTGCACTATGTGCTGTTTGAACCCGTACTGGAAACAATCCAATTTCTGAGAACCTTTGCATCTCTTCTTGATAGGTTTCATACTCTGCAAAATAGTGATTATTGTTGAAATCTACTTCATGTCTATTGAAATTTGCAGCCAGATCAGAACCTGGTGGCGTGTATAAAAAGGAGAGAATTTCCCTTTCCATGCTGTCTGGATGATTTAGATTCAAATTCTTGATATTTCTCAATTGATTGAGAGGCCCGATGTAACTTGAAGGGCAACTTAAAATGAATCCTCCTCTCCAAAAAGGGAATTTGGATTGATTCATTACTTCATTTAGTGACTCATCTCGAGTTTTGAAATAAACATGAGCCCAAGGTCGTGCCGTGAGAGCCAATTCTGAGAGGATTGTGGACTTACCAGTTCCATTTTTACCAACAATCGAAATTGATTTACCAGCAAGCTCTAGATATTTCTTCTCCGCATCGCCGTCAGCATTTGTCATTCCATGGGTACTTAGGTAACCACAAATAGTTGGCGTCTCTGGAGCGAGATCAATTTCATTTTGTTCAAAAATGCTTTCCATTAATTATTCCTACTCATCATCTCAGCAAACTCCATGACATCCCATTCGAATCCATTGGCTCTCCCCCAGGGAAAGTCTTTTCCATTAGCGGTACCTATGTCTAGGGTTCGAAGGTAATACTTTCCATTCTGTTCAGTCAGGTTTGTAAGGCGAAGATTGACTTCAGCCTCTACTCGTTGCCCCTCGGCACAGCTTGGTTCGCAGAGATTTTCAGAGAAAACTCCAATTCCATTTGCACCATCTTTGCTCCAAGTGTTCCATTTGATCTTTTCAACATAGATTCCGCCATCAGCGCAGGTAAAGAAAATCAGCTCTGGCTTGTGTGTTTCTAGCTCGCAGTTCCAGGTTAAAACCTTGGAGGCGGGAAGGTCCGCAGGAATTGCGACTGGGGTTTGAATTGGCACTTGCTCAGGGGTGACGGTCGTCGATTCTTGGGCTGAAAACAAACTCACTGCAAGTGCGGTGGATAGGAACACCGCACCTGCAGTGATGGCGACTCTGGATTTACTCACCCTTGATGGTCTCTTCCAGGGTCTTAATTCGGCGACGGATCTCGTCGGCTTCTGTGACTCGACCCTTTGTGGTCAAGATGTTTGCAATCTCTTTCTCAAGCTCAATTGTCAGTTCCCAGTCTGTATCAATTGA
>Ga0164293_10001847_pt1 | contig 17860 bp, 15 predicted proteins | sample GEODES118metaG_FD_111487 | JGI IMG/M metagenome (GOLD analysis project Ga0164293, IMG submission 111487) | Eutrophic lake water microbial communities from Lake Mendota, Wisconsin, USA - GEODES118 metaG | ecosystem: Environmental > Aquatic > Freshwater > Lake | place: USA: Lake Mendota...
GCCGAAACCTGGTCGCTGCTGGGCAGCAGTGATCGGCTTTCCTTCTTCGGACCGCCGGTGATTTTGCGGCGCCTGGTCGAAGCAGGTGAGGCGACTACTCCGGATACGAGCCGTATGGGCACTGTCCTCGTCGGCGCGGCACCTGTCCTGGTCAACGACCTAGTGACGGGAGTCGGTGTATTCGGACCTCGCATCTGGAACGGCTACGGCCAAGGCGAGACGCCGTGCACCATCACGGCACTTGATGCACGGGCCATTGGCGAGGCCGTCGAGCAATCGAATCAGGATCTACTGCGCAGCGTCGGATTCCCACGAATCGGCACCGAGGTTCGCGTCGTCGACGCGGATGACCGCGATGTCGCTGACGGTGAGGCCGGCGAGATCATTGTTCGTGGTCCGACTGTCATGAGCGAATACCTCAATCGCCCCGAGGCGACCGCGGAAGCGCTCCGCGGGGGATGGCTGCATACGGGCGATATCGGAATGCTCACGAGCGGAGCGCTAACGCTGCTGGATCGCAGCAAGGATCTCGTCATCACCGGGGGCGCAAATGTCTACCCTCGCGAAGTTGAGGACGTTCTCATCGAGCACGCCGGGGTAGCTGACGTGGCCGTGATCGGAGTCCCTGACGAGGAGTGGGGGGAGCGCGTTATCGCCTTCATTGTCCCCACGCCTGCCTCCTCACACGAGGCTCCAGAACTCCAGCGAGCCCTTGAGGAGCACTGCCTGGAATCCATGGCCCGCTATAAGCGCCCCAAGGAGTACCACCTGGTGTCTCAGCTCCCAAGGAATGGTGCCGGAAAAGTGTTGAAGACCGAACTTCGAGCAACCCTGCTCACTACAGAACCCAAGGAGTGACTCGTGACCCACATCGACTTTCTCGACAGCACCCTGCGCGATGGGCAGCAGAGCTTGTGGGGCATGCGCATGCAAGCCGGCATGGCACTTCCAGTCGCGCCCATCCTCGATCGCGCCGGTTTCAAGGTCATCGACGCTGCTGCTAGTTCCTTCTTCGAAGTGCTGATCAAGTACAAGCGCGAGAATCCCTGGCAGGGCCTCGACATGATCATGGGATCCATCCGCCGCACGCCAGTTCGTGGCGGGATGAGATCGAATGCCTGCATCAGCTTTGGCACGACTCCCGATGCGCTGATGGATATCTGGATGCGCCAGCTCAATGAGCACGGGGTCCGCAGCTACTGGATCTACGACGGACTTTTCAACATCGACAAAATGGCGCGGCTTGCTCGCATCGCCAAGCAGTATGGCTCGGAAGTTGCCGGCACCGTGATCTTCGCAATGTCACCGATCCACACCGATGAGTACTACGCCGACAAGGTGCGCCGACTTGCAGCCGTCCCTGAAGTCGACACCATCTTGCTGTACGACACCGCCGGAGTGCTCCACCCTGACCGCCTTCGCACCTTGGTGCCCACCTTCGTCGCCAACGCCGGCGGCAAGCCCGTCGAGATGCACTCGAATAACTTGATGGGAATCTCCGGGATGGCCTACTGCGAGGCCGTGCGACTCGGGGTTACCGTGCTGCATACGACAGTTCGGTCAATGGCGAACGGTCCTTCGACGCCGAGCACTGAGAGCATGATCCGCAACGTCGAACTCATGGGCTACGAGCATTCAGTGAACGGAGCCCTTCTCGGTCAGGTGTCCGATCACTTTGAGCGAGTGGGTCGCCAGGAGGGCTACCTGGTCAATCAGTTCGCGGAATACGACCTGTTCAACATGCAGCATCAGATTCCGGGCGGCATGACCGGAACGCTGAAGGCCCAGCTCGAGCAGTACGGGATGACCGATCGAATGTCAGATGTTCTCGAGGAGACTGCACGTGTGCGTCGCGAACTCGGCTATCCGATGATGGTGACGCCCTTTAGTCAACTGGTCGGCATTCAGGCAGTGCTCAATGTTGTCACGGGTGATCGCTATTCCGTGGTTCCTGATGAGGTTGTGCAATATGCAGCCGGCTACTACGGGGAGACTCCCGCACCTATCGAGCCCGACACCCTTGACCGAATCATGGCCGCGCCTCGCGCCGCAGAGATCTTCGCGAATCCGCCGGAGCAGCCGACCGAAGATGAACTGCGCAAGAAGTTCGGCACCACAGATGATGACGAGCTGATCCTCAAGGCACTCGTCCCGCAGTTCGATCTCGATGCCATGCATGCGGCAGGCAATACGAAGCGCGATTATCCGCTTGCCAGCGATGAGATTCAGCAGGTTCGCTCGCTCGTAGCAGCAATCAATGCGCCATACGCACGAGTGGCCACCGAGTCAATGGATGTGGTCCTGCGAAGGCCGAATGGCTGACCCGCACGGGTCAGCCAAGCAGGTCGGCGCCCCCGTACACGAAGATGCTTTGTCCGGTGATCATCGAGGCTTCGGGCGACACGAGGAATCTCGCCGTTGCGCAGTAATCGGCAGCCTCAACGAGTCGCCCACTTGGGTTCTTGGCTCGAGCGGCTGCAATCACCTCGTCGGTGCGGTCGCCGAAGACAACGCGCAACGCCTCGGTGTCTTGCGTGCTCGGTGCCAGACCATTTACCCGAATCCCATGGGGCGCAAGCTCCACGGCAAGGTAGCGAATCAACCCGTCGGCATAAGACTTTGCCGGACCCACCGTGCCGTAGCCGGCCACGTAGGTGGCGCGACCCCTGCTGGTGAGGTACAGGATCGAACTACCGCGGCTGAGGTAAGGCCGTGCAGAACGTGCCAGCCAGAGCAGCGAGGTGGCATTCACGGCGAGGGTGTGCGCGAGATCCTCATCGCTGAGTTCCATCAACTGCCCGGGAACCACGCGGACCGTGCTGTGCACGGCAACCCTGATCGGCTCATCCAGTGCTGCGGCGGCAGCCACGAGCTCTTCGGCACCGGAGGGCGAGCCCATATCGGCGCGCACCGCTATCGGCTTTCGACCTTCGCGTTCCAGTCGCTCGCATGCCGCACGCGCGGATGCGTCATCAGAGCCGTAACCGATGATGACCGATTCTCCGGGCTCAGAGAGTGTCGCGGCAAGTTCCAGTCCGATTCCTCGAGTTCCTCCGGCAACAAGAACGCTCACGTCTTTCCTCTCGGTATGGTTCGCTGATGTCGGACCATACTCGCGGACTCCTGATCGGCTTCGCAGCGGTTCTGCTCTTTGGATTTACCGTCGTCATGCAAGCCTTCTTGGTCGAGGAAGGAATCCGGCCTTTCGCCGCAGTCGGAATTCGCTACGCGATCTCCGGCCTCGTCTGCCTCGTGATCGTGCTCGGTATGCGGCGACCTGCGCTTCCGGTGCGAGGTGAACGACTCTCAGCGATTCTCCTGGGTGCGATCGCGTATGGGCTCCAGGCTGTTCTCTTCTACGGGGCTCTCGAGCACGGCACCGTCGCCTCCGTTTCCCTGCTCTTCTATACCTATCCGGTCCTGGTTCTCGTGGCCTCCTTAGTACTTCGTCTTCGGGCGTGGGCGTGGCTTGCCGGTGCCTCGGCACTCATGTCAGCCATGGGCGCAGCGCTTGTCGTGGCCGCTGGTCGCGAGGTGACCATCGATGGCACGGGCGTGGCCATGGCTCTGGGCTCCTCGGCCTGTGTGATGGTCTTCCTGCTTGCCAACAGTCGATTGATCCCCCGCACTCCCGCACTCGCGGCGGCGGCCTGGGTATCCTTCGGAGTCGCGGCCTCCACCCTCAGCCTTGCGCTGATCCTTGGCGAGCTCGAGACGCTCTCCGCTCGCGCGTGGCTGGTGCTGGTGATCTCCGGGGCGACAACCGGGCTCGGCACTGCGGCGATGTACGTGGCGCTCGGGCTGCTCGGACCCGCCCCCACCTCGGTCATCCTCAGCCTGCAGACGGTCGTGGCCATCGTGGGCTCGGCTCTCCTGCTTGGTCAGCCTGTTCTCGTCGGCCAGATCATCGGCGGGGCTGCAATTTTGGGTGCTATCGCACTGTCTGCGGCAAGCAGCCGGCCACGAAAGTCCACTCGACCCGAACCCATAGGCGCCGAATAGCCGGAGTTCACGAGGAAAACGTCCGATGTCACGGGTCGGACGGTCAGTCACCGTCGGGCTCTGAGCTACCCCCGCAGTCCTTGCTGTGTCGCCGCAAGAGGGACACAAATTGCCGTACCGATTCGGTAAATCCCCCTCGGGAGTTCCATGAGTCGTGCTAGACATCCTATGTCTGGCGCCATGCATCTACGTGATGCCTCAGCACCCGACGAAGTTCGGCACCCAACCAGCACTGGCAGGAGGATCCATGAGTAATCCGAAGGTCCTCGACGACAAGTGGGGCAAGGAAGCGATGATGCCCACCGTCGAGTTCTATCACGCAGCAATCCGTCGCCGAGTCGCAGAGAAATTCACTGCTTCAGGCAAGACCTGGGAAGAGTTCGTGGTCGACCCCAGCCTTGAACTGACGCGCGCCGATTTCGAGGAAATCGAGAAGGAGCTGCTCGCCACGGGTTACCGCTTCGAGACATCGGCCCAGATCTCCATCATCGAGGAGCCGGACAAGTACAAGCCCCTTCAGGGTGTCGGAGACTCGGGCCAGCAGGGCAAGGATGCTCAAGGTCGCCTCATTGTCGGCACCGGAGACAACGTCTTCCAGGCTGCTGACCTGGAGGGCACCGCGCGCTTCGTCGGTACCGTCGATGTCGTCATGGACATGCTCATGAATGGTGTGCCCGAAGGCACCATCGCCATCATCGACGATTCGGGCGGAACGCTTACGGCGCCGATCCTGGAGAACTTCGCCGGAGTTGTCTGCATGGGCGGCACGATCCGCTCTCACCTAGGCATCTTGACCCGCGAGTACGGGATCCCCTGCCTCATGGCCTCGGAACTCGATGGCCTGGTCGAGGGCGACCGCATCGCCGTCGAGTACTCCAAGCCCGCCGCCGATGCCTACGCCGAGCGAGATGACTCCGCTCGTGCCCGAATCGTCAAGCTCGCCTGAAAGGGAGACAACACATGCCTTCGAACTACACCTACGCCCAGCTGCTCGAGGACAACGCCTGGATTCGCAAGTCCAGCGATATCTTCTACTGGCAGTGCACCACGCGTACAGTCCAGGAATCCAAGCTCTTCCCCGTTAACCCCTACATCGCACTGTCGTACTACAACTGCTGGTACCGCTACCCGGAGTTGCTGCGCAAGATCGATGCGGCAATGCCTGCAGAGGAAATCGGCGATCGCGCTCGAGAGGTCTCCACGGGCGTCAACACGATCATGATGGGCATCATCCAGCAGTTCTACTTGGGTGGCCGCCAGTTCCTGCTCGACATGGGGATGATCAATCCGACCGACGGCATCGACGACATGCGGTTCGTGCTCGACTTCAGCCGTCGTATCAACCTCGGATACCACCGCCAGAATTCGTACGTCCTGAACAGCGATGACAACTACAAGGGGCAGATCCACCCCGAGCGCACCCTTCAGGTCTTCGAGGCGGACGCACTTGGCTGCAAGCCTGGCGACAAGCTGCATACGTCAGTCGTGCGATTCCTCGCGACGGCATCTCAGTACGCCTTCTTGAAGAACTGCGAATGCCGACTGGGCATCAATAACAGCGGTCCGTACAAGGTCGGCAACAACGAGATGCTCGTTCGTGACTTCATCGACCTGGCTGAGGGCGACTACCCCTGGCTCGACGGCGTCACCTCGGGCATCGAGTTCAACAACCTCACACTGCCCGTGATCATGAAGGACACCCACTTCAATATCGTCGATGACTGGGGATCCTTCGAAGCGACGCCTTCCTACGATCACGACAACATGGTCGCCGTGGGCCTGTACACCTCGGATTACCTCTCCGATGGCTACCTGCCCGTCCATATGAACAACGCAAGCGACATGGCCGACTACCTCGACCATTCGCGCGACGCGATGGCCACGGCCACTTCCGAACTCTGGAAGGTCATCTCCGGCTGGACCCGGGATCAGATGATCGACGCAGGTGCCCTGGTCTACTACTCCGTGGCGAAGGATCTCGCTCACTTCGCCGGGGTCTACGAGCAGGACGATTGGTTCCTTCTCGAGGACCGTACCCAGCGCTTGAAGCCCATCATGAACGACGAGTACGGAAATCACTCGATTGCCGAGCTCGTCGGGTACATCACCTTGAGCAGCCAGCAGAACAACCCGTACAACATGAACAAGTGGTCGAATCAGTCCAATGACATGTGGTCGGCGATCCCGTACTCGGTGCTCGAGAATGACCAGTGGACCTCTTCGGTGGGCCCGATCCGCAGCGGCAGCACGTCGCTTCCGGCGAAGACCGCCAAGTGGACGACGACTCAGGGCAAGCTGACCCAGGCGGAAGCGAACGCAGCCGCAAAGGCGTTCACCTCGGGTCCGGTGTCCGCAGGTTCGAAGTACTACGACGACTCGTGGATCAAGTACAACTACGCGAGCCCTGAAGCAGATGCGCTCTACAAGGCCACCCAGGCCAACTCGCGTCTGCTCAAGGGCAAGGGTGCCGGCCTCTCTCGCGCTGATATCGATGCAATCCGCATCGCCTCCGGTGAGCAGCCGATCGGCTGATCTTTCGTATGAGTGAAGGGGCGGGGATGCCGGATCGGATCCCCGTCCCTTTTCTTGTCGCACTCCCGCACGTTGCTCCCACCTTCCTCCCTTACCCCTCATGAACCACTGAAAGGAATGCCTCCATGGGAATTCTCGATGGGCGAATCGCACTCGTTACCGGCGCAGGTGCCGGAATCGGTGCAGCCTGTGCCCGCGAACTAGCCAGCCGTGGCGCCGTGGTTAGTTGCGCCGATATCGACGGACCAGCCGCGCAGGCAGTGGCAGCAAGCATCAACGCCCTCGGCCAGCAGGCCAGCGCGGCCACTGTTGACGTGCGGGACCCTGATGCGCTTGTGAACCTGGTGAACTCGATCGTCGAGATACACGGGCGAATGGATATTGCCGTGAACAATGCCGGGATCAGCGCAGAGCAACTCCCGGTTGCGGACCTCACGCCGGCCCTGTGGCGCAAGACGCTGGACATCAACCTCGACGGCGTCTTTTTCAGCATGCTGGCCGAAATCCCGGCGATGGTGGCATCGGGTGGCGGCTCGATCATCAATATGGGATCCATCCTGAGCAGCATCACCTGGCCGAATGCCGCTGCGTACACCACTTCGAAGCACGGGGTTCTGGGCCTCACCAGAAGCGCTGCCCTTGACTACGCAGCCGCCGGTGTACGGGTGAACGCCGTCGGCCCGGGCTTCGTGAGCACGGATCTCGTGCGCAACGCCTTGAGTCCTGAGGTGTATGACCAGCTCTCAGGGATGCATCCCATCGGACGCATGGGCACGCCTGAGGACGTCGCCAAGCTCGTGGCCTTCCTGGCGAGTGATGATGCGTCCAACATCACCGGCTCCTACCAGGTGACCGATGGTGGCTTCTCGATTCATTAGTCGCGGTGCCTCTCACTCACGATCGTCACGAAGAGTTCAGGCCGCCTTCACCGCAGAGTAATGACGTGGTCGTCTCGGCAAGAGACTCTCTCCCCGTGGAAAACTTGCTCGGGGTCATGGACTTTCCCGCCAGTTGGTCATGCCCGAAATCCGGTGAGCTCGATCTAGAGACCGCGCTGAATACGAATGGCCAGGAGCTGAAGCGGGAGCACCGGGCGTGCGATCACATAAGTGACTCCGGCATCAAGAGCCGCCTTCATGCCCTGCTCCGTCGACATCAGTGAGCCCCGCACCGCTGCCTTGCCGGCTAAGGCTCGCTGAAGACCATCAGCATCGATCACCGAGCCCTCGTGTCCGATGCCAAAACCGGCAAGATCAAGATCGAAGACGTCGGATTCGAGCTCAGTCGAGCTCGTGACCACTGTCATCGGGGAAAGCTCAGCAGCCCACTCGGCAAAGCGGGACAGCCACGGATCATCCTCGACTCGCGTCTCCACCATGGGCATCTCGCCCTCGTATACATGTCCACCATCGCCGTCTACGGTCAGCAGTTTCCCCTCGAGACTGGCAGCGACACCATCACCAACACCCACGACGCTCGGGCGACCCAAGGCACGGGTCACCACGGCAGCATGCGAGGTGGATCCGCCTAGATCGGTGACCACCGCGACTGCCGCGATCATGCCGTGAACGTCATTGGGGCTCGTATTGGGTCGCACGAGGACGATCGACTCGCCCTCGGTGCTTCTGCGCTCTGCCTCATCAGGATCGACAACGCCGATCCCGCAGGCGACACCGGGACACGCAGGCTCACCGCTGGCGATAGGCCGCTGCCGCGCATCGGCAGTATCGAGCCTGGGGAGAAGCACCGTGTGCACCTGCTCGGGAGTCACCCTGACCACCGCTTCCTCGGCCGTGATGACACCCTCATCGACGAGCTCCACCGCGATACGCACTGCCGCGCGAGGGGAACGCTTTGCCGTGCGGGTTTGCAACAGGTAGAGCCTGCCTTCCTCGATGGTGAACTCGATGTCCTGCACTTCGCCATGCTCGCGCTCCAGCGTGGTGGACCAGCCCATAAGTTCAGCATGTGCATCAGGCATTGACTTCTCAAGGGTGACCATGTCCTGCACTGCGTGAGTGCCGCCCACGACGTCATCGCCCTGCCCGCCGGGAAGCCACTCGCCGTAGGGCAGCGCCGCGCCTGAGAGTGGGTTGCGGGTGAAGAGCACGCCGGTGCCGGATTTCTCACCCAGGTTCCCGAAGACCATTGCCTGCACGGTGACAGACGTGCCACCTGCATCCTCAATACCCCAGTGACGTCGATAGGCCTTGGCCCGAGCGGAGTCCCAGGAGTTGAAGACCGCGCAGATCGCGCCGCGGAGTTGTTCGAAAGGATCCCGGGGGATCTCGAGGTCTGTGTCATCGAGAACCATCACCCGGATGTCATCCGCAGTGTGTCCGGCCGCATAGGTATCCAAGTCGGCCTTGTAGACGATGTCCCCGTATTGGTGGCAGAAGCGTGCGTGGGTGTCCCGCGCATACTCCGGATTTCCGGTTCGGCGCGCGAGTCCGGCCTCGACCTCATCGGTCACGCCCAGATTGAGGACGGTGTCCATCATCCCAGGCATGCTCACCGCAGCTCCTGAGCGCACGGAGACCAGCAGCGGGGAGTCAGGGTCGCCGAATCTGCGACCGGATACGGATTCAAGGTAGGCGATTCCCGTGAGCACGTCAGCCCACAGCGCATCATCAAGCACCTTGGAGGAGTCGAGATAAGCCCGGCATTCACTGATGGGCAGGACGAATGCGGGCGGGACACGCAGACCCAGGTTGAGCATGCGGCCGACGCTCCAGGCCTTGTTGCCGATGAGATCTCGTGACGGCAATTGCGTTCCGTCAAGATGGATTACCCGAGACTGGTTCACGACTTACTCCTGACGTGTGCGGCCGAGCATGCGAAGCAGGTCTTCATGCAGCTCGAACCACACCGTGTGGTAGCTGTCGATTCTCACGCCGGACACGTAGTCAAGATCACCGGCTAGGACCTTGTCGTAAGCCGATTCCAGGCGCGCGAGGTATCGGCTTAGTCGAGCCTCGGACTCGGCACATCTACCTACGACGCGCTCGGCCTTCTCATGCAGGTTTCCGAGTCGATCGATGATCCCTCGGTCGTACTCCTTGTCGCTGTGGTCATTGGGCACCCGAGTCGTACCTGCGGGGATGGTCTGCCAATCCGTGAAAAGTGCGAGTAGGTCGGTGTTCACTCGCTCGAAACGCTCATAAGCGGCGGTGAGAGCTCCGTCTTGCCGAGCGTCGGCGTAGCGAACCGGATATTGCTCCGCGAGCCAGGCTTGCCCGGTGGGCGCAACCATGAACATCCCTCGCGCTCCAGCGACCAGCCCCTGCTCACCCAATGCATCAAAAGCGGCGGTTACCGCCTCCTCATCAACTCCCAGCAAGTCGGCCACCGCAGCCGGACCAGCAGCTTTCCGTACGGCAAGGCCGTGAATGGCCAGGAAGTCGATATCAGGCATGGTTTCAGCTCCTACTTTCACTCGCTGCCCCGAAATTGGGGCAAACATAGGATGAATCAAAGTGACCGGGAAAGACCCGATGTTCGGCTCATGGTAGGCGGCTGGACGGCAAATACCTCGTAAATGGGCAAATTTCCCGCAACATTCGCACTGGCGAGGGCGGTACGAACGCCCAACTCGATTTGTGAAAATGTGAAGATTGAACTGATGTCTAATCAGGGAGTGACGTCAGGCCCCAGAGCGAGCCCAATTGCAGCAGTGACTCGATGAGCAGATCTGGCTCCGCGTCCCGGAGCTCCTCACCTGAGTGCAGTCCGTGGGAGATCCCGACGGTCATGGTGCCCGCCGCCCGGCCGGCCTTGATGTCCACGGGACCATCACCGACCATCACCGAACGCTCGGCAGTCGCGTGGAGTTGTGCCAATGCCGCCAGCACTCCCTCGGGATCCGGTTTTGCCCGAGTGACATCGTCACCGGTGACCACCATGTCGAAGGCACCCACGAGTTCGCAGATTTCCATATCCCGATCCATGCGAAGACGGGTCTTCGAGGTCACCACGGCAACAAGCACCCCACGCTCCCGTAGCGCCTTGACCAATTCCACGCTGCCCTCCTGCGCAGTGATGTGATCGGCGGCGAGAGCAAGGTACGCGTCGGTGAAGCCGTCATCGAGTGCACGAACAACCTCAGGATCATCACTGAGCAAGGGGAAACTGTCAGCCCCCCGCATGGAGAGGAACTTGCGCCGATCTTCTTCAGTGATGGGAAATGGTGCCCCGAGAACACGCGTGGTGACCTCATGCCAGCAGGTCAGCAGGATGTCACCGCTGTCAATCAACGTGCCATCCCAGTCGAACAGCACCGCTTGCGGAATGTCCTTGATCGCCTCGGCTCTATTCCTCATGTCGCGCCTTTCCGATTCCTCGACTCCATGGATGTCCCGGATCCTTTCGCGTCCTGCTCACCCAACTCGCTTGCGTGGCCCTGAACGTGCCGCGAGCAATTTAGCCGCGAGTTGCACGTAGATCGCGCACAGTTCCTCGATCGTCAACTGACCATCGGGGCGAAACCACGTCGACACCGCAACACCCATCTGCAGTATTGCGTACGTCGAGACACGAATATCGGGCGATTCGAAATCACCGTCACGCACCCCGGCTTCGACGATATCGCGCAGGGTTGCCTCGTACGACGCCCGAAGCTTGACCGCTTGACGAAAGTGCGGAGCCGACAGTGCACCCAACTGGCCGTTGACGACGAGCGCCTGATTTCGGTTGCTCGCATGGTAGGCAACATGCGAGGACACGAAGGCAGCAAGTCGCTGATCATGGCGGGCATCGGCCGAGAGCCGAGACAGTGCCTGCTCACAGCCCGCGGTCAACTCGTTCAATGCAGTAAGCGTCAGATCCCACAGCATGGCCTCTTTAGAGCCAAAGTGGTTGTAGAGACTGGCTGCCTTGATGCCGACATTTCCCGCGATTTCTCGCATGGTGGTCGCTTCATAGCCCACTGAGGCAAACTGTTCCAGCGCTGCTAGGCGAATCTCGTCGGCCGTAGCCGACCCTCCTTGGCTACTGCTGCGGAGCATACCGACGAAGTTCACGACGGGCGATGCTCATCTTGTGAACCTCATCAGGGCCATCGGCAATGCCGAGCATGCGCGATTGCGCGTAGAGCTCGGCAAGCGGGTAGTCCTGGCTGACGCCGCCACCGCCGCACGTCTGGATCGCGCGATCAATGACCCATTGAGCCATGTTCGGAGCCGCAACCTTGATCGCGGAGATCTCGATCTGTGCTCCACGGTTGCCGACGGTATCCATGAGCCAGGCTGTCTTGAGCACGAGCAGGCGCACCATCTCGATACGGATTCGCGCCTCGGCGATCCAGTCCTGGAACACGCCCTGCTCGGCGACTGCCTTGCCGAACGGGAATCGGGTCTGGGCCCGCTCGCACATGATGTCGAAGGCGCGCTCGGCCATGCCGATGAGGCGCATGGCATGGTGAATGCGACCAGGGCCAAGTCGAGCCTGGCCGATGGCGAAGCCCTCGTGAAGCGTGCCCAGGAGGTTCTCTCTCGGCACCCAGCAGTCGTACTCGATCTCCGCGTGACCGCCATGGCCGCTGTCGCTGTAGCCGAACACACTCGTCGAACGCAAGATGGTCACGCCAGGGGTATCGAGCGGAACCACGATCATCGAATGACGACGGTGGCGCTCTCCGTCAGGATCCGAAAGACCCATCACGATCGCTACCTTGCAATGCGGGCTCATCGCGCCGCTTGACCACCACTTGCGCCCCTTGACCCGGAAGCCGTCGCCCTCCTCGGTGATGCGAAGGCTGATGTTGTTCGCATCGGAGCTCGCCACCGCGGGCTCGGTCATCGAGTAGACCGACCGAATCTTGCCGTCAAGCAGCAGCGGCAGCCAGTGCTCGCGCACGTCTTCGGTGGCAAAGTGGTAAAGCACCTCCATGTTGCCGGTGTCCGGGGCGGAGCAGTTCATCGCCTCAGGGAGGATCCATGGGCTTCGTCCTGAGATCTCGGCTAGGGGGGCATATTCGAGATTCGTGAGGCCGGCGCCACGGTCACCGGGCAGCCAAAGATTCCAGAGGCCCTGGCTGCGAGCCTTCACCTTGAGATCCTCGATCACCGGCGGCGTATCCCAAGGCCCGATCTCGAGCTTCTGCGCCTGGTAGACCGGCTCCGCGGCCAGAATCTCTGAGTTCAAGAAGTTGGTCACGCGCTCCTGAAGGTCAACGACCTTGGGGCTGAATTCGAATTCCACTGAATGCTCCCTGCGGAGGCCACGTCCCGATTCTGCAGACCTGGCGACGGATTAACTAACGCGTGTTAGTCTAGCGGCTTCGAGGCACCTTGAGAAGCCTCTCGGAAGAATTCGAGCGAGGGATCATGCGCAGAAGGCTCTACAACGAGGACCACACCGCATTCCGCGAGAGCGTCCGTACCTTCGTCGAGCGAACCCTCGAGCCGAGTTATCACGAGTTCGTAGAGAACAAGGAGATCGCCCGGGAAGTCTGGCTCGAAGCCGGTCGTAATGACCTTCTCGGGCTCGAGGTACCGGAGGAGTTCGGCGGTGTCGATGCTCAGGACTACCGCTTCAATGCGGTGCTCGGCGAAGAGCTCGCGCACGCGTCCATGGCCTTCAACTCATGCTTTCAAATGCACTTCGATGTCACGATCCCGTACATCGTCAAGTACGGCACAACCGAGCAGAAGCAGCGCTGGCTGCCTGGCGCCTGCTCGGGCGAGATTCTCTCGACCGTTGCCATGACCGAGCCATCCGGCGGTTCGGACCTCGCGGCCCTGCGCACGAGTGCCGTGCGCTCGGGAGACGACTGGGTGCTGAACGGATCGAAGACTTTCATTACCAATGGATATACCGCAGATCTCGTCATCGTCGCCGCGAAGACAAGCCCGGAGAAGCGGGCAAAGGGAATCACCTTGTTCGCTGTCGAAACCGGAATGAAGGGATTTGAGCGCGGTCGCAAGCTCGACAAGGTCGGCCAGCCGGAGGCAAACACCGCTGAACTCTTCTTCGAGGACCTTCGGGTACCGAATGAGAACGTCATCGGCGAGGTAGATCGCGGGTTCATCCAGATGATGGAGCAATTGCCTCAGGAGCGTGTTGGCGCAGCAGTGGGAAATCTCGCCCACGTGGTGCAGATTCTCGATGAGACCCTGGTCTACGCGAAGGAACGCCAAGCCTTCGGCCAGGCAATCGGAACCTTCCAGCACAACAAGTTCCTGCTCGCGGACCTCTACACCCGAATTGACGTCACTCAGGCCTATGTCGACGCATGCGTCGAAGCACATGCCGAGGGCGAGCTGTCAGCTGTTGATGCGGCCAAGGCAAAGTACTGGACAGCGGAGATCCAAAATGACGCCCTTGATGCCTGCGTGCAGCTGCACGGCGGCTACGGCTTCATGCGGGAATACCGCGTGGCCCAGGCCTGGATGGATGCGCGAGTGACCAAGATCTGGGGTGGAACGAACGAAATCATGAAGGAGATCATCGGCCGCGACCTGGGTCTGTGATTCAGAGTACTTCAGTACACGCTTGGTAAGGGAAATCACCGAAGAGGAGAGCACATGTCGAATATTGCCTTCACGTTTACCGGCCAGACCGTGATCATCACGGGCGCAGCGCGCGGAATCGGACTCGAGCTTGCTCGCTTTTTCGCAGATGCGGGTGGGAACGTGATCGCCGTGGACTTCGACGGCGATGTCCTTGAGCAAGCGTGTGCTGAAGTAGGCGCAACCGGGGTCCAGGCAGACGTGAGCAACACCGACGACGTCCAGCGAGTGATCGACACGGCCATGGCCAAGTTCGGTCGCATCGATGTCCTGGTGAACAATGCCGGAATCCTGCGCGACGGCGTCGTGTGGAAGATGTCGGATGACGACTGGGATGCGGTGCTGAACGTGCATGCCGGCGGAACCTTCAAGTTCACCCGTGCCTGCGTACCGCACTTCCGTGCACGTGGATATGGCCGCATCATCAACGTCACGTCCTACTCAGGAATCCGCGGCAACACCGGACAAGCCAACTACGCGACCGCTAAGGCCGGAATCATCGGATTCACGAAGACTGCCGCCAAGGAGCTGGCCCGTTTCGGCATCACCGTCAACGCCATTTCGCCGAACGCCGAGACTCGCATGGTGGCGGGAATACCGGCCGACAAGCTCGCGGAGATCGCCGCGGGAATTCCGATGGCCCGCTTTGCTCATCCGTCAGAGATCTGCTCCGCAGTCGGTTTCCTGGGCTCCGAGGAGGCCGGCTACGTCACGGGCGTAGTGCTTCCGGTCGACGGTGGCATATCCATGTAAGTTTGCCCCGCCTGTCGAGTTAGTCGACGAGTGCGGCACGCAGTCGGGAAATGACGTCGTCACCAACGCCCACGGAGCGAAGGAAATCCGCGCCTGAGCCGAACTGCTCCACCAGCCCATCGAGGAATCCGCCGATGGTCTCTGGGCGTGCGTCCATAACCTCGGGGGGCTGGAGGTTGATGTACTCGCCGTAACTTGGCAGTGTCTCTAATCGTGCATGCACCTGCGGATAGAACTCACGGGTACGCACGTAGTCGTCGATGATCGCGGTGCGCTCTACTCCCACAGCGTCAAGGAGGACAGCCACCACGACGCCGGTGCGATCCTTGCCCGCGGCACAGTGCACGACAGCCGGGATCCCATCAGCGGCCAGAGTCTCGGCGATCACGCGGAACTTGTCAGCGCTCACCTCCAGGAAACCCACGTAGTGCGGAATGTGCATATCCGCCGTGATGAGCGGAACCGCTGTTCCCGGCACGGAGAGATCAACGCTGATGAGCGGAACACTGAGATGACGGACAGACGGTTCGCCTTCGAGCGCTCCGCGACCTTCTCGAACCACCTCGCCTGCAAGTCGCAGATCGACAATGGTGCGCAGGCCGACTTCGTCGGCGAGCCGCCGAGCGTCTGCCTCATCAACCTCTTGGAGAGTGTCGCTCCTGAACAGTCGACCAGGACGAGTGAAGCGACCGTCAACGGTGGGGAGTCCTCCCAGATCGCGCCAGTTGTAGGCACCGGAAGGCTTCCAGGAAGTATTCATCCTCATCAGCATACATCTGATGTTTGACTGCGGGGGGCAAACTACTTCACTAGACTCGGAGCCAAGAAAAGTCAGCGTTGCGGTGAGATTCAAGGTCCAAAAAGGCTACTAGCGGCGAGCTGGCGTAGCCTAAGTCGCTAGTGACGTCAGTGGCAACATCGGATGTCTTTCGTTGCACAGTGACATGGATTCCTGGCCTTCACGTGACGGGGCGCCAGGCTGAGTAAGAGGAGCTACACATGCGCGACGCAGTCATCGTGGGAGCAGTCCGATCGCCCATCGGTATCGGGAAGCCGGAGAAGGGAGTTCTCAGCGGAATCAATCCCGTCGATCTCTCCGCCATGGTTCTCCAAGGCCTCGTAGAGCGCACCGGCATCGACCCTGCCGTCATTGACGACGTGGTCTGGGGTTGTGTCTCTCAGGTGGGCGAGCAGTCCTTCAACGTCGGTCGCAATGCGGCTCTCGCAGCCGGGTTCCCAGAATCCGTACCGGGAGTAACTGTCGATCGCCAGTGCGGATCCAGTCAGCAGGCAGCTCACTTCGCTGCTGCTGGAGTGATCGCCGGTCAATATGACGTGGTAATCGCAGGCGGAGTCGAGTCCATGTCGCGCGTGCCGATGTTCTCTAACACCGTCGGCGGTGACGGTCCCTTCGGCCCGCGCATGCTGGCACGCTACGAGGACCAGCTCGTTCCCCAGGGCATCAGTGCCGAGATGATTGCCGAGCGCTGGGGTCTTAGCCGCACCGATCTTGATCAGCTCGCCGTCAACTCTCACGCTCGCGCGACCGCCGCCACCGAAGCAGGACTCTTCGCTGAGGAGATCATCCCTATCGTCACGGCAAATGGACTGGTCACGGCAGACCAAGGCATCCGAAGCGGTACGAGCCTCGAGGGGCTTGCCGCCTTGAAGACCCCGTTTAAGGAAAACGGCGTCGTAACGGCTGGCAATGCCTCGCAGATCTCCGATGGCGCCGCTGCGCTGCTCATCACCACGTCGGAGAAGGCTGCTCAGCTCGGGCTCACTCCACTCGCACGATTCCATACCTTTGCCCTGGCCGGCGTCGACCCGATCATCATGCTGACCGGGCCCATACCCGCGACCAAGAAGGCACTGGAGCGCAGCGGCCTCTCCCTGTCGGATATCGGCGCCTTCGAGGTCAATGAGGCCTTCGCCTCGGTGCTCGGAGCCTGGCTCAAGGACACGGGAGCGCCAGTCGAGTTGACGAACCCCAATGGCGGCGCCATGGCGCTCGGTCATCCGCTCGGCGGATCCGGCGCACGCGTCATGACGACACTCGTGCATCACATGCGCCGCACCAACACTCGTTACGGACTCCAGGCGATCTGCGAGGGCGGCGGCATGGCGAATGCCACGATCCTCGAGTTGCTGAACTAGTCCGCAGCCAACCGGCTCAGACATAGGGAAAATGAAAGGGAGCCGACATGGCAGGGAGCACGTTGCGCATCGATGCGAATATCGGCACGGGGTCCTACGGCGGCCTCGCGGATATTCGGGCAGCTGCTTGCGCTGCAGAGGCTGCCGGCTTCGACGCACTGTGGTCATCAGAGGCGCAGCACGATCCGATCCTGCCGCTGCTCGTGGCAGCTGAGGTCACCACACGCCTGGAGGTTGGAACGTCTATCGCGGTGGCATTCGCTCGGTCTCCAATGACGCTTGCACAGACGGCTTACGACATGCAGCTCCTCACTGAGGGTCGATTCACCCTCGGACTCGGCAGTCAGGTGAAGCCGCACATCACTCGCCGATTCTCCATGCCCTGGAGCCCTCCAGCTGCGCGGATGCGGGAGTACGTGCAGGCCCTAAAGGCGATCTGGGCGGCGTGGCAGGACCAGACACCGCTGAAGTTCGTCGGCGAGCACTACCAGCACACGCTCATGACTCCTTTCTTCTCCCCCGACCCACATGAATTCGGCTCACCGCCTGTGTACATCGCTGCAGTCGGCCCCGACATGACACGGGTGGCCGGCGAAGTGGCAGAGGGCGTAATACTTCACGGCTTCACCACGCGGCGCTACATCGAAGAGGTGTCCGTCCCCGCCATCGCCGAGGGAGAGCATCAGGCAGGTCGAGCGGCTCAATCTTGCGCGGTCAGCCTCATGGGATTCGTGGTCAGCGGTGACACTGACGAAGAGATGGAACACGCTGCCACCGCAGTGCGTCAGCAGATCGCCTTCTACGGCAGCACTCCTGCTTATCGTCCGGTGCTGGAGTTGCACGGCTGGGGAGACCTCGCCGACTCCCTTTCCGAGCTCGCCCGCCGGGGCGGCGATGCGTGGGCCACC
>Ga0164293_10001848_pt1 | contig 17853 bp, 18 predicted proteins | sample GEODES118metaG_FD_111487 | JGI IMG/M metagenome (GOLD analysis project Ga0164293, IMG submission 111487) | Eutrophic lake water microbial communities from Lake Mendota, Wisconsin, USA - GEODES118 metaG | ecosystem: Environmental > Aquatic > Freshwater > Lake | place: USA: Lake Mendota...
CTGCTGGAGAGTGGTGGTCATGAGAACGAGAGAAGAGTGGAAACCCAGGGCCAAAACCCCGGAAGACCGGTTAAGTAGGGCGGGCGCCGGAGGGCCGGAAGCCTGCCGACGGAATCCCGTCGCGTCGAACTGTAACGGAAGATTGCGCCGTTTGTGAAGAAGCTGGGCGGATGGCTGGGGTCGCCGACCGAGCCGCTGGTTGAAACCCCTTGCCGCTGCTAGGAGTTCGGTCGCAGGCACGACCGCAAGGCCCACTCCGGCATGGCTCCCTCTTCCACCCTGTTTCGCCTCCCGGCCGCGGCCCTGGCAACCGCCGTTGCGGCCTCAGCCCTGGCGCTCAGCGGCTGTCAGTCCAAGCCCAAGGCCAGCAACGAGCTGTTGCAACTGCAGCAGCGCCAGGAGCAGCTGGAGCTGAAGCTCCAACAGCTCGAACAGAAGCTCAATGCCCCCACGCCACGCGACGCCGCCGACCGCAGCGGCAAGCCTCCAGCCGGGCCGGTGAAGTCGCTCACCTACCGCAGCGGCACCAGCGACGACCGACTGCGCATCTACTGGGCCGACGGCAGCTCCAGCGACCTGCCCTGTACCGAGGAACAGAACACGCTTGTGTGCGGCTGACCCGCCTTGACACCGCCGGGCGGAGGGGGCTGTTGTAGGCACCATCCGAGCTTGATCCCATGCGCTCCGCTCTGGCCCTGCTCACCGGCCTCCTCGCGGTGACAACACCGCTGCTCGCCGATTCCGCACGCGCCCAGGACAGCGCGGTTCCCTTCAGCGCCGTGCGCGCGGTCAACCTGGCGCGGGGCACCGCCATCGCCCAGAACGGGGGCCTGGGCGTGTATCGACCAGCCCAGTGCATGTACGAGACCGCCAGCGGTGGCAACCAGTGCCTGATCAGCAACGACGCCGAGGGCTATCTATTCCGGTTTCTCGGCGGTGCTCCGGGCTGGCAGCAGCTGGGGCTGCCCGCCACGACCGAGACCGAGATCCGCATTGCCCCGGATGGCCGCTCCGTGGTGGGCGTGATCTACAACGGCGCACCGCGCTGAGCAGGGACTCAGCCGGCTGATTCAGCCCCCATCAGCGCCTGCAGGGCCTCTAGCCAGCCGTGCTGCACGGGCCAGAGCTCACGCTGGGTGAGGCTGAGGGCAATGCCCTTCTCGCCGTAGGCCGCCTCATTCACAAACACGGGCCAGACCGGCCCATGGGCCCTTTCGGGCGGTGCCGTGTAGGGCAAGACCTCACCATCGGCGCGGCAGAACAGGGGATCGCCCGACCGCAGGGGCCACCAGTCGCGGTGCTGGCGTCGGCCATCGAGGCAGGCCAGGGGGGTGCCATCGGCGCAGCGGGGGAGATCCAGGCTGCCCAGGTGGCGATGCACCAGCAGCCGAGGGGGCAGCCGCAGCACACCTTGGGCAGCCTGGGCCAGCACGGCCAGGGCCGCCTCAAGCGCCAGTTGGGTCTGACGGCAGATTCGCTGCTGGATCACCCCCTGGGGCACCGGCCCCACCTCGACCACCAGGCCACAGGGCCAGCGCTCCACCAGAAAGCCGGTCTGGGCCTGGTCAGCCTCGTGGAGATACACCGGTAAGCCCAGTCGGTGCTGGATGCCGGCTGCCAGGGCCAGATCCTCCGGCCGGCGGCCGTACACCACCAGGGAATTGCCCATGGCGCTGGTGGTGCTGTGCAGATCGAGCACCGCAACGCAGGGCTGCTGGCCCTCGGGGCCATGGGCAGCCAGCAACTGCCGGGCCCGCACCACCTCCCGCTCACAGCGGCTGGCATCGGCCAGCAGGGTGGGATCGAAACTGCGATTGAGGTCGCGGTCGAGGTAGCGCCGGTTGCGGGTGTGGGCCTCCGGGTTGCCGATCACCAGGTCCAGATCCAGACCGGCCGTGGCCAGGCTGCCGGGATGGGCCCGCCAGTGCTCCAGCAGCCATGGCCCATTGCGCTCATTGCCATGGGTGCCCGCCACCACCAACACCCGTGCCCGCTGCTCGCCCACTGCTCTGGCCGCTGGATTTTGGGGTCAGCCTGGCGCAGAGTCGGACCGGTGCTGCTGCTCCCCCATGGCTCCTCCTCCCTTCGTGGTGCAAGCGGCCCGGGGGCTGTGGCACTGGCAGTGGCTCCAGTTGATGGGCGGCCTGGGCCCGGCCGATCCAGAGGGCAACTACCGCCGGCCCGCCTCCGCCTTCGCCAGCACGCCGCCGCTGCCTGCCAACGCGGCGGCAACCGACGCCCACGTGTTGATCGTGGGTCGCAGCTGCCCCTGGGCGCATCGGGCCTGGCTGGTGTGGAGCCTGCGGCAGCTGGCGGGCAGCATCACGCTGCTGGTGGTGGAGCCCGACCCGAAGGCGGGGCGCTGGCGGTTCAGCGAACCGTTTGAGGGCTGCCTCACCCTGACGGATCTCTACAGACGCTCAGGGGCCCGTAACCCCGAGGGCGGCCCCTTGCGGGCCACGGTGCCGGCGCTCTACTCGCGCAGCCAGGGGCGCATCCTCGTGAATGAGAGCGCCCGGGTGATCGAGCTGCTCAACCAGTGGCCCGCTCCCCAGGGCGCCCCCGACCTGGATTCCGCGCCCCAGCGGCAGTCCACGCGACTGTGGCGCGAGCGGCTGCAACACGACGTCAACGACGGCGTGTATCGCTGCGGCTTCGCCCGCAGCCAGGCGGCCTACGGCCGCGCCGAGGCAGCGCTGTTTCAAGCCCTGGAAATGGCCGAGGCAGCCCTGGGCGCAGCCGAGCCTGACCGTGTCACCACCGGTTCTGGTGCGGAGGGGAGCGGCACAGGCCCCTGGCTGGCTGGCCCTGAGCTCAGCCTGGCCGACGTGCAGCTGTTCCCCACCCTGATCCGGCTGGAGCTGGTCTATGCGCCCCTGTTCGGCGTGAGCCGCAGGCCGCTCTGGCAGCTGCCGGCCCTGTGGCGCTGGCGCCAACGGTTCCACAGGCAGCCGGGGGTGGCAGCCACCTGCTGGCCCGAGGCCTGGCGGCGCGACTACTTCGGCGCCCTGTTTCCACTGCACCCTTCGGGCATCATTCCGGCCGGCCCGGAGCTGGCCACACTGGTGGGCGAGCCGCCGGCCCTGCCATGAGCGATCCCGATTTCCCAAGCGGGCCAGCGCCGAATCCGGTGCCCGACCAGGTGTTCCAGGGGGTCTACGGACCGTTCACGATCACGGGCCGCGACCGCCGCGAGGTGCTGGGCTACCGCCTGGCCCTGCTCACCGCCGCCATCGCCCAGGCGGCACTGCTGGCCCAGTGGCACTGGCTGGGCGGCAGCTGGATCTGGCCGTGGCTGCTGCCGCTGGTGGCCGGGCTGGGCCTGGCCCTGCGCTGGATTCACATCTATCTGCGCCCCCTGCACCGGGCCCTGCAGCTGTTCTGGCTGCTGGGGTGCGCGGGGCTGGTGGCCCTGGCGGTGACCGCCGGACCCGCCGGCATGGCGGCAGCCCTGCGCAGCGATCCTCGCTGGATCTGGGCGATCGGCCCCCTGTTCGCCGCCCTGGCCGGCATCGGTTTCAAGGAGTTCTTCTGCTTCCGCCGGCCCGAGGCGATCGGTGTGACCCTGCTGTTGCCGCTGGCCCTGCTGGGGCGGCTCGCGGGGCTGCTGAGCCAGGGCGCGAGTGGCGGGTTACTGGCGATTGAAGCGACCCTATTACTGGTGCTCTGCCTGCGGAAATTCCCCATGCCGGCGGCAGCGGATGTGGGCGACAAAAGCGTGTTTGCTTATCTGGAGGAGCAGCGCCGAACCGCCAACGCGTGAGCCTGATCAGCCTGGTGGGAGTGCGCAAGGACTTCGGCGTGCGCACGCTCTTTGACAACCTCGACCTGCACGTGGGCGAGGGCGACCGGCTCGGGCTGATCGGCCCCAACGGCGCTGGCAAGAGCACGTTGCTGAAGGTGCTGGCCGGCACGGAGCCGCCAGGGACGGGCCAGCGGCGGGTGGCGCCCCAGTCGCGCATCGTGCTGGTGGATCAGGACCCCCAGCTCGACCCCGAGCTCACGGTGCTGGATGCGGTGTTTGCAGGCAGCGGCGAAAAGATGGAGCTGCTGCGCCGCTACACCGCGGTGAGCGAGGCCCTCGCCGCGGCCCATCGCGTGGGGGCAGACGACGGGCCCCTGCTGGCCGAGCTCGACAGCCTCAACGGCCGCATGGACCAGAGCCAGGCCTGGGGCCTGGAACAGCAGATCCGCGAGGTGCTGGAGCGGCTGGGGGTGCACGATCTGGGGCGACGGGTGGGCGATCTCTCCGGGGGCTACCGGCGCCGGCTGGCCCTGGCGGCAGCTCTGGTGGCCGAGCCGGACGTGCTGCTGCTCGATGAACCCACCAACCACCTCGATGCCGATTGCATCCAGTGGCTGCAGGGCTACCTGGGTCGCTTCGCCGGCGCGGTGGTCCTGGTGACCCACGACCGCTACGTGCTCGACCAGGTCACGCGGCGGATCGTGGCGGTGGACCGGGGCGAGGCCCGTCCTTACGCCGGCAACTACGCCTACTACCTGGAACGTCAGGCCGACGAGGAGGCCGCCGCCGCCGCCAGTGAGGCCAAACTGCGGGGGGTGCTTCGGCGGGAGCTGGCCTGGCTGCAGCGCGGCCCCAAGGCCCGAAGCACCAAACAAAAAGCCCGCATCCAGCGCATCGAGGCGATGCAGGAGCTGCCGGTGCGGCAGGGCCGCGGCCAGCTGAGCCTGAGCACCAACCAGCGGCGGCTGGGCAAGCGGGCCATCGAAGTGGACAACCTCTGCCTCTGGGTGAACAGCGTGAGCCGAAACGCCGGGGATCCGCCGCTGCTTGAGGACTTCTCTTACAGCTTCAACCCGGAAGACCGGGTGGGGATCATCGGCCCGAACGGCTCAGGCAAGAGCACCCTGCTCAATGCGATCGCCGCCCTGGCCGGTAGCGGCCGTTCAGGCAGCACCGCAACAGGAGCGGCAGGGGTTGAAGCAGCAGCCAGGCAGGTCCCCGACTTCGCAGGCAGCCTTGAGCTCGGCTCCACGGTGAAGCTCGCCTATTTCGACCAGCACAGCCACGTGCTGCTGGCCGAGCGGGATGCCGCCGGTCGGGAACGCAAGCTGATCGACGTGGTGAAGGAAGCTGCCAGCAGCATCGAGCTCGACGGCTCGACCCTCAGTGCTTCCCAGCTGCTCGAGCGCTTCCTGTTTCCACCGGCCCAGCAGCACCAGCCGGTGAGCAGGCTCTCCGGCGGCGAGCGGCGGCGGCTGCACCTCTGCCGATTGCTGATCGAGGCGCCCAATGTGCTGCTGCTCGATGAGCCCACCAACGACCTCGACGTGCACACCCTCACCGTGCTCGAGGACTTCCTGGAGGACTTCCGGGGCTGTGTGGTGGTGGTGTCGCACGACCGCTGGTTTCTGGATCGCACCGTGGACCGGCTGTTTGCCTTCGAAAACCGCCAGCTGCAGCGCTTCGAGGGCAACTACAGCACCTACCTGGAGCGCCGTCAGCAGCTGCGCGCCGCCGAGCGCGACCGCAATGCCGAGCGCGACCGCAACGACCAGCGGGATCCGGGCGCCCCCCCCCCAGCTTCAACGCCCCAGGCCGCCGCAACGACAGCGACCAAGCGGCGCCGCAGCTTCAAGGAGAACCGCGAGCTGGCCCAGCTCGATGCCGACCTGCCCCAGTGGGAGGAGCAGCGGCGACAGCTGGAGCAGAGCCTCAGCGCCGCCGGCAGCGACTACGCCCGACTGGAGACCCTCACCGCCGAGCTGGCCGCCCTGAGCGACCGCATCGAAGCGGGGGAGGAACGCTGGCTAGAGCTCAGCGAGCTGGGGGGCTGAGCGGCGCCGCCGCCGGGGATGGGGCATTTCAATCCCCCCGGCCTGGGCCGGCCCGCGCCGCGGTGGCAGACCACACACCGGGCCGGCGGGATCCGGCAACAGCCAGGGCTGGCGGCGGCGGCGCGCACCGGCCGCCTCGGCCCGTTTCATCGCCGTGGGCTTGTAGTCGTCGAGGCTGCGCTGGGCCGCCATCTGGTCACCCATGCGGCGCAGATACACATCCTGAAACCACTGCACCTGGGCGTGCTCGAAGGCTTCACAGGCCGCCTTCACGGAAGGGAAGCGCTGTGAGACCAATCCGATGGGCGCACATTGTTTCCAATCCAACACATCATCGAAGCTGAGGCCGCGGCGCCAGAGCCGCTGCTCGGAGAGATAGCAGTTGGTCTCCGGACCGTTGATCCAGTAGAGACGCCCCTGCTGATCCATGAAGTGGCGGCCCTGTCGCTGCACGATGCGCGTCATCCCGGAAGCCTCCGCTGGTGCCTACCCGGCTCTTAGCCACGGATCACAGAAATTCGCAGCTGATCACACGCCTGCCCAGCCGCATCCAGCGCCCGTATGGTGGGCCCGATGAGCTCCGGTCTTCGCAAGCCGGCACCCGCATGAACTCCATCGACGAGCACATCCAGAAGGACAAGGCCGAGATCGAAGCAGCCCGCGCTTCCGGCGACCAGGGCAAGCTGCGTCATCTGGAAGAAGAGCTCAAGGGCCTGGAGGCCTACAAGGCCCAGCATCCCGAAGACAACCATGATCCCAGCCCACTCGAGGTGTTCTGCGACATGAACCCCGAAGCCCCCGAGTGCCGCGTTTACGACGACTGAGCCCCTGCAGCTGAAGCTCTTCAGGACCTTTCAGTCGACGTTGATTCCCAGCTCCTGCCAGACAGCGGCCAGCAAGCGATCCAGATGGCGATTGCTGGCTGCTGAGATGGTCAGAACCTCGCGCCCATCGCTGCTCAGATGCTGTTCGAGCTGCTGGAGGCGATCCGCCAGCTCTGCCTCGTCGAGCAGTTCAATCTTGTTGAGCGCCACCAGCCGCGGCCGCTCCGTGAGCCCATGGCCATAGGCCTCCAGCTCACGGGTGACCACCTGGAAATCAGCCACCACGTCATCAGCGCCGGCGTCGATCAGGTGGATCAGCAGCCGGGTGCGCTCGATGTGACGCAGGAAGTCGTGGCCGAGCCCCGCGCCCTGGGCCGCGCCGGCGATCAGGCCAGGAATGTCGGCAAACACGGTGCCGTCGCCACTGGGGCGGCGCACCACGCCCAGATTCGGCACCAGAGTGGTGAAGGGGTAGTCGGCGATCTTGGGGCGCGCGGCTGAGAGCACGGAAATCAAGGTGCTCTTGCCCGCGTTGGGCAGGCCGATGATGCCCACCTCGGCCAGCAGCTTGAGCTCCAGCTGCAGCTGCCATTCCTCCCCCTCCTTGCCCTCGGTGCACTTCTCCGGGGCGCGGTTGCGGTTGCTGAGGTAGTGGGCATTGCCGAGCCCGCCGCGTCCGCCCAGGGCCACCAGCAGCTCATCGCCCGCGGCCGTGAGATCGCCCAGCAGGATGCCGGTGCGGGCGTCGCGCACTTCGGTGCCGCAGGGCACCTTGATCAACAGCGGCTGGCCGCTGGCCCCGGTACAGCGGTTTGGGCCTCCCCGCCGACCGTCGTCGGCGGCAAAGATCCGCTTGTACTTGAAGTCGAGCAGCGTCTGCAGGTTGGCGTCAGCCACGAGCAGCACATCGCCGCCACGACCGCCATCCCCACCGGAGGGACCGCCCGCCGGCACATACTTCTCGCGGCGGAAGGCAACGATCCCGTCGCCACCCCGGCCCGCCTTCACCGCGATGCGGGCTTGGTCGATGAACTGCATTGCCTTCAAACCTAGGATCACGCCGTCGAGGCAAAGGTTTGGCCGCCGTCCGTTTTCACCAGGTGAGCAAGATCTACCCGCCCCGGCGGGGTGGAGAGCCCGTGCAGGTGCTGCGCCAGCTGGATCTGGCCATCCGCGACGGTGAATTCCTGGTGCTGGTGGGCCCCTCTGGCTGCGGCAAGAGCACCCTGCTGCGCCTGCTGGCCGGCCTGGAGCAGCCCAGCAGCGGTGAAATCTTTGTGGGGGAGCGACCGGTAAGCCGGCTGCGGCCCGCCCAGCGGGATGTGGCGATGGTGTTCCAGAGCTACGCCCTCTACCCCCACCTCACGGTGGCCGGCAACATCGGCTTCGGCCTGCGCCGCAGTCGGCCCCGCACCCCACTGCAGCAGCTGCAGGACAGCCTGCACGGGCTCAGCCGCAAGCTGCCTGCGCCGCTGCAGGTGCCCTCTGCGCGGGAAGCGCGGATTGCGGCGCGGATCGCCGAGGTGGCCGAGATGCTGGAGCTGGGGCCCCTGCTGGAACGGCTGCCCAAGGAGCTCTCCGGCGGCCAGAAGCAACGGGTGGCGCTGGGCCGCGCCATCGCCCGCCAGCCGGCGGTGTTTCTGATGGATGAACCGCTCAGCAACCTCGACGCCAAGCTGCGCACCGGCACCCGCACCCAGATCGTGGAACTGCAGCGGCGCCTGGGCACCACCACCCTCTATGTGACCCACGACCAGGTGGAGGCGATGACCATGGGTCACCGCATTGCCGTGCTTCACGCCGGAGCGCTGCAACAGCTCGGCACGCCGATGGAGCTCTACCAATGGCCCGCCAATCTGTTCGTGGCCCAGTTCATCGGCAGCCCGGGCATGAACCTGCTGCCGGTGGAGGTGGTGGGTGCCAACCAGTTGCAACTGGGGCAACGGCGCTTCCCGGTGGAAGGGCCCCTGGCCGCGGCCCTGGCCAGCCGCATCGGCCATCAGCTCACCGGCGGCCTGCGGCCCGAGCATCTGCAGCTCGCTCCGGCCACCAACCGCAACCTGCGGGCCACGGTGAGCCACTGCGAGGCCCTGGGCAACGAGCAACTGCTCACCTGCCGGCTCGACGACGGCGACCACCTGGTGCAGCTGAGGGTGCCGCCCCAGGAACAACTGCCGCCCGGCAGCACGGTGCATCTCGACATCAATCCCCAGGGCTGGCGCCTGTTTGATGCCAGCGGCAAGGCGCTGGGTATGCCCCAGCCACAGGGTCAGGAGCCGGTGCTGCCGCGGCTTTGACCACGGTTGTGACTGCAGTTGTGGCTGCAGTTGTGACTTAAGCCCGGCCGATCATCCAGGGCCTACTTCACATACACCACGCTGCAGCCAGGGCCGCCATCGCCCTGGGCCGCGTCGCTCACCCGCTCCACATAGGGCACGGTGGCCAGCCAGCTGCGCAGGCCGCGCTTGAGTTTGCCGGTGCCGATGCCGTGGATCACCCACACCGGGCCATTGGCCCCGCGCAGGTGCTCCTCCACCGCCGCCTCGGCCTCGTGCACCCGCAAGCCGCGCACATCCACGGTGTTGCGCTCGGTGCGCACCTCGGGGCCGCGGCCGCCCACGCCCCGCTGGCCCTTCACCTGCACCCGCACCTCCGGCGGGCTGGGCTTCTCGCCGTGGAGCCCCTCGATGCCCTCCAGCGGCACGGTGAGCCGCATCACGCCGCAGCGCACGCTGAGCTCGCGGCCGTCGTCGGCCAGGGCCAGCACCTCGGCCGCCTTGCCAAGCGAGAGCAGCCGCACCCGATCCCCCACCGCCGGCATCCAGCCGCGGTGTTCGCGGCGCTCAGGGGTGGGGCGGTGCTGCTGCTCCAGACGCTTGAGCCGCTGGCCGGCCTGGCGGGCGGTTTCGCCCAGCTCACTGCTGGAGCCGGGGCGGCCACCGGAGCGGCCCGCCTGGCGGAGGCGACGGATCAGGCGGCGCACCTCCTGCTGGCCCTCGCGGATCGAGCGCTCCAGCTGCTGGCGCCGCTGCTCCTGCAGTTCGGCACTCTGTTGCTTCTGCTGCTCCCAGCGCAGCAGCAACTCCTCGTGCAGCAGTTCGGTGCGGGCCAGCAGGGCCGCGGCCTCTTCAGCCGCCTCCTGCTGGCGCTGCCGCTGGTCTTCCAGGCCGGCGATCACCTGGTTCACCTCGCCGCTGCCCTGGGGCTCCAGCAGCGCCGCCGCCCGCTCCAGCACCGGCTCTTCCAACCCCAGCCTCCGGGCGATCGCCAGGGCATTGCTGCGGCCGGGGATACCCCACTGCAGCCGGTAGGTCGGGGAGAGCGTCTCCACGTCGAACGCCACCGAGGCGTTCTCGAAGCGGGAGTCGCTGTATTTGAGGGCCTTGAGCTCGCCGAAGTGGGTCGTGGCGATCGTGAGCCGGGCCCGATCGGCCAACTGCTGGAGCAGGGCCGTGGCCAGGGCAGCCCCCTCGGCCGGATCGGTGCCGGCGCCCACTTCGTCGAGCAGCACCAGCGAGGCACCGGCAATGACCGCCCCAGCGGCCTCGGACCCGCCAACACCCCCGGGCAGCGCCGCCAGGATGCGGGCGATGCGGCGGATGTGGCCGCTGAAGGTGGAGAGGTTCTGCTGCAGCGACTGCTCATCGCCGATGTCGGCCAGCACCTGGCCGCACCAGGGCAGTCGTGGCGTGCCGCTGCAGGGCACAAACAGCCCGGCCCGGGCCATCAGCGCCGCCAGTCCCAGGCTCTTGAGAGTCACGGTCTTGCCGCCGGTGTTGGGGCCGGTGATCGCCACCACCCGCAGCTGCGGCCCCACCTGGATGCTCACCGGCACCACCGGCTGGCCGCCCTGGCGCTTCTGCTGCCAGAGCAACAGGGGATGGCGCAGGTCGCGCAACACAAACGGCGCCTCCGGCTCGCCGCAGAGCTCGGGCCGCACGCCCCCCAGCCAGGCCCCGTAGCGGGCCCGGGCCAGGGCGACATCGAGACGCACCAGCACCCGCTGCAGCTCAGTCAGCGCCTCCGCTTCAGCGCCCACCAGGCCGCTGAGCTCCTGCAGCACCGCCTGCTCCAGTTCGCGCTCCTGGCCCTCCAGTTCGCGGATGCGGTTGCCCAGGGGGATCACCGCCTGGGGCTCCACAAACACCGTGCTGCCCGAGGCCGAGCTGTCGTGCACCAGGCCGCTGACCTGGGCGGCGGCACCGGCCTTCACCGCCAGCACGGGCCGGCCGTTGCGCTCCGCGATCACGGTGTCCTGGAGCAGGGGTGCCAGACGGCGCATCAGCTCCGCGAGCCGCCCGCGACGCTCGGAGCGCACCCCCTGCAACTGGCGCCGCAGGCCAGCCAGGGCCGGGTTGGCCCGGTCGGCCACGCGGCCACCCTCCTCCAGGCAGAAGTGCAATCGCTGCTCCAGCTCCGGCAGCGTGCGCAGCTCGGCCACCAGGGCCGTGGTGGCAGGCCGCAGCTGGGGATCATCGATCTGGCGGCGCAGGCGCCGGGCCGCCGCAAGGGTGCCGGCCAGCTCCAGCAGGGCCTCACCGCCAGCGGTGCCGCCCTTGGCGCAGAGCTGCACCAGGCCCTCGATGTCGGCGGCGCCCAGGAAGCTGAGGCCGCCCTCAATCAGGCCGTCGAGGGCCAGCAGCTCGGTGGTTTCGGCCAGCAGCACCTGGCTGGCCTCAAGCGAGGCAGGCAGGGGCAGGGCGCGGCAATGGCGCGTGCCGGCAGCCGTGCTGGCGAAGCTGGCCAGATGGTCGGCCAACCGGGGCCACTCAAGCAACTCGAGCGTCTCCTGGCCGATGCCAGAGCCGATCGCGCCGGTCACGGGCGCGGGTCCATCAACCGTCGCGCAGCCAGGCGGCCGCGTCGCAGGCGTGATAAGTGAGGATCAGATCGGCACCGGCCCGCTTGAAACAGAGCAGGGTTTCCAGCACCACGGCCCGCTCGTCGATCCAGCCCTTCTCGGCAGCCGCCTTCACCATCGCGTATTCACCGCTCACGTTGTAAGCGGCGATCGGCTGCTCCGATTCACCACGCAGGCGGTGAATGATGTCGAGGTAGGCCAGGCCGGGCTTCACCATGAGGATGTCAGCCCCTTCGCTCTCATCGAGCTGGGCCTCGAGGATGGCCTCGCGGCTGTTGGCCGGATCCATCTGATAGGTGCTCTTGTCTTTCGGGATCGGCTTGCCGGCGGCAGCCCGGGGCGCGGAATCGAGCGCCTCGCGGAAGGGGCCGTAATAGGCGGAGGCGTATTTGGCCGTGTAGCTGATGATCCCCACATGCTCGAAACCCTCTTCGTCGAGGGCTTCGCGGATGGCACCCACACGACCATCCATCATGTCGCTGGGGCCGATCAGGTCGGCACCGGCGCGGGCCTGGGCCACTGCCTGCCGGCAGAGGAGCGCCACCGTTTCGTCGTTGAGCACCACACCCTCGTTGCTCACGATGCCGTCGTGGCCGTCGCAGGAGTAGGGATCCAGGGCCACATCCGTCATGATCGCCATCTGGGGATGGGCTTCCTTGAGCAGGCGGATGGCGCGGGGAATCAGCCCGTGCTCGTTGAAGCACTCGGCGCCGTCTTCGGTCTTGAGGCCGTCGGCCACCTTGGGGAACAACACCACGCAGCGGATGCCCAGATCCCAGGCGCGGCCCACCTCCTGCACAAGCCCTTCCAGGCTCCAGCGGTAGCAGCCGGGCATGGCGCCGATCGGCTCGTTGGTGGCCCCCTCGTGCACAAACAGGGGATAGATGAAGTCGGCGGCGCTCAACTGGTGCTCACGCACCATCGCCCGCAGGGCCGGGGTGCGACGCAACCGGCGGGGACGGTAGGTGAGCTCCATGGCGACGTCTTGGCTGGTGCGGATCCTACGGAGCGTGGGCCTTACAGCCGTGCCGCCTGGATCCAGCCGGCGCGGGGATCGGCGCTGCGGGCGGCGCGCAGCTGCTCCAGCAACTGCTGCTCCTGCAGGCTGAGCTGGTCGGGCAGCTTGAGCACCGGTGTGAGCAGCAGGTCGCCACGACCGCCCTGCACGGGCCAGCCCTTGCCCTTGAGCCGCAGGCTGCGCCCGAGGGTCATGCCCGGGGGCACCTGCACGGTGGCTTCGCCATCGGGCGTGGCCACCCGCACCTCACCGCCCAGGGCCAACTCATCGAGGCTGAGCGGAAGCTCGGCGCGCAGCTGGTCGCCATCGAGCTTCCAAACAGGATGGCTCTGGAGCTGGAGATTGAGATAGAGGTCCCCCCGGCGGCCAGTGCCCGGCTGGAGGTTGCCCTTGCCCTTGAGCCGCAGACGGCTGCCATTCTTCACACCAGGGGGAATGCGCACCTGCACCCGCTCGTCGTTGACGGCCAGGGTGCGCTCGCAACCGCGGAAGGCCTCAGCCAGGGTGAGATTGATGCTGGCTTCGGCATCCAGGTTGGGCGCCGTGGCACGGCCGCCGAAGCCACTGGCAGCGCCAAAGCCCCCAGGCCCGCCGAAACCACCGCCTCCCGCGAAGCCGCCAGGGAAGCCGCTGCCAAAACCAAAGCCGCCCGACGCCGCGCCAGCGCCGGGCCCAGCGAAGCGGCCGAGCAGGTCGTTGATGAAGTCGTCGAAGTTGCCGTAGCGGCCGAAATCCACATCGAAGCCACCCGTGGCGCCACCGCCGCCGGCCTGGCTCCAGTACTGACCAAACTGCTCGTAGCGCCGGCGTTTGTCGGGATCGGAGAGCACCTCGTAGGCCTCGCTGATCTCCTTGAACTTGGCTTCGGCCTCCTGATTGCCCGGGTTCACATCCGGGTGGTACTGGCGGGCCAGCTTGCGGAACGCCCGCTTGATCGCGTCCGCATCAGCGCCGCGGTCAACCCCCAGCACCTTGAAGTAGTCGCGGTAGCCGTTGGCGCTCATGGCCCCAGTGTCTCAGTTGCCTGGGCGGGGTGGCTGGGCGGAAAGCCGGACCAGGGGAGTGGATCGAAGGGCGACGGGCCAGCCCGACGCCCGCACCGAACCTGCCTGTGACGCCCCTGTGAAAACCGGTTACGGTCGGGCCTTCTGTAATCGGTTATGGCACCCCCAAGCTCGCTGCGCTCAGTGCTGCTGGTGGCAGTGAGCACGGTGGCCGTGGGGATCGTGGCCACGGCCACCGTGGCGGCCCGCAGCACCGGCGAGGCCGCCGCACCGTCGTCCTCACCCCATGTGGGCGAACCCCTGAAGCCCTCCAACGCCGAGCAGAACGGCCTCAGCGAGCACCTGCGCCAGCGCGGCGCAGTGTTCTACGGGGCCTGGTGGTGCCCGGCCTGCTTCATGCAGAAAAATCTGTTCGGCAAGGAAGCCGGCAACCGCCTCCCCTACGTGGAGTGCGACAAGAGCGATGCGGGCCGGGCCCGCTGCGAGGCGGCCAGCATCCGCGCCTTCCCCAGCTGGGACCTACCCGGCAAACCCCGCCTAGAAGGCGTACAGAGCCTGGAAACGCTCAAGCAGTGGAGCGACTTCCGCCCCAGGACACGTACCGCCAACTAGGGCAGGCTCCAAAGCCCTGCAGGGGATGGGGCTCGACGACGACGACTTGTATACATTGAGCTCCGTTGTCAGAGTTCCCCTTGCCTGCCAAGCGCTGCAGCTCCAGCCGCGACGGCAAGCTGCTGCTCTCCTGCTGGATCACTCCCGAGCTGCGCATGGCGCTCGACGGGGTGTGGGCCGCCAAGGGATTGCGCCCCCACGGCCGCACCCAGAAGGGGATGGAGGAGATGATCGCCGCCTACCTGGCGGCCCACACTGAGACCTGAGCTGTGGCAGGCATTCACGACGTCGATGGTGACGGGCATCAGGGCCATCAACATCACCACGACGGAGCTGGTCGGGCCTTTCGCTGGAGCATCGCCCTCAATTGCGGTCTCACCGCCCTACAGCTGCTGGTGGGCTTCGGCTTCGGCTCGCTGGCCCTGATCGGCGATGCCCTGCACAACCTCGGCGACGTGGTGGGCCTGGTGCTGGGCTGGGGCGCCGATCGGCTCAGTCGCCAGCCGGCCCGCGGCCGCTTCACCTACGGCTACGGGCGCAGCACCCAGATGGCCTCGTTGATCAATGGACTGCTGATCTTCGGTGCAGGCTCGGTGGTGGTGGTGGAGGCGATCGAGCGGCTGTTCAACCCGGTGCCGCTGATCGCCGGCCCGGTGGCCTGGGCCGCCGCCGCCGGCATCGCCATCAACTTCGGCTCGGCCAAGCTGTTTGGCCACAACCACCAGCACGACCTCAACCAGCGGGCTGCGGTGCTGCACCTGCTTACCGATGCGGCGGTGTCTGTGGCAGTGCTGCTGAGTGCCCTGCTGGTGGGCCTGACCGGCTGGCTGTGGCTGGATGCCGTGACGGCCATCGGAGTGGGCGGAGCCGTGATCTGGAGTGCCATGGGCCTGCTGCGCGAAGCCATCGCCCTCAACCTCGATGCGGCTCCTCGGGGTGTGGATCTGGGCGCGGTGGAGGCGTTGCTGCAGCAGCTGCCCGGGGTGCTGGCCGTGGAGGAGTTGCACGTGTGGGGGGTGAGCACCTCCCGAACTGCCCTCACCGCTCACCTGCTGATCAATCCGGCCGCACTGGCCAGCCACCAGCTCAGCCGTGATGACCTGGTTGCCCTGGCTCGCCAGCAACTTGCGGCACTGGGCATCCGCAAGTGCACCCTGCAGCTGGAGGCGGAGGGGCCGCCATGAAGTTGCTGGTGGTGGGAGACGCCCCCACCCTCCAGCAGGCCCTGCGGCGGCTGCTCGGGCAATGGGGCTACTCCGCCGAGACAGCCCCAACCCCGCAACAGCGATGGGCTGGCTGGACCAACATCAACAACGATCAGCTCGCTGGGATCGCTCTTCCATCACCCATGGCCTTCGCATCCCCGCGCCCCTACATGCTGTTGTCACTGGCAGCTGCGGTCGCCACCATCCTGCTCAAAACGCTGGCCTGGCACCTGACCGGCTCGGTTGGCCTGCTCTCCGATGCAATGGAGTCGGGGGTCAACCTGATCGCCGCCCTTGGCGCCCTCTGGGCGCTCACACTGGCGGCCAAACCTGCCGATCGCAACCACCACTACGGCCATTTCAAGGCTGAGTACTTCTCCAGCGGTCTGGAAAGTGTGCTGATCGTGGTGGCAGCACTCGCCATCATTCACGCCGCCATCGGGCGACTGCTGCAGCCCCAGCCGTTGGAACAACTGGGCATCGGCCTGGCCCTTTCCCTGGCTGCAACCGCACTCAACGGCCTGGTGGCCTGGGTGCTGCTGAAGGCGGCGCGGCGGTTTGATTCGATCACCCTGCGGGCCGATGCCCACCATCTGCTCACCGATGTCTGGACCTCAGCCGGCGTGGTTGCTGGCATCGGCCTTGTGAAGCTGACCGGTCTTGCAATCCTCGACCCCCTGATCGCGATCGCCGTGGCCGTGAACATCGTGTTCACAGGCTGGAAGCTGTTTCATGAAACCGCCTCCGGTCTGCTCGATCGCTCCTTGCCCGATCGCGAACAACGGGTGCTTGACGATCTGCTGTCTGCATACGAATCAGATGAGATCCGCTTCCATGCGCTCCGCACCCGCGTAGCCGGTTCGCGCCGCTTCGTTTCCTTACATGTGCTCGTCCCTGGTCACTGGACTGTCCAGGCAGGCCATGACCTCTGCGAAGAGCTGGAGCACAAGGTTGCAGCCACCTTGACCCGCGCCCATGTGCTGACCCATCTGGAGCCGATCGAGGATCCCAAAGCCTGGAAAGACCAGGGCTTCCGCTGGGAGCAGGGCTGATCTCACCGACACCTTGACCTGGCAGAACAACCTTCACCGAGTCCTGATTTCCTGATCACGTCATGGCCCGCCCCTACCAACCCTCCCTGCTGCGCCTGCTGCATGGCGCCACGGCTCTGCTTGTGCCGCTGGCCTGGCTCACTGGGATGCTGGTGTACTCGACAGCCGACGGGCGTTGGGGCCGGCTGCCCATCACCCTCCCCGGCGAATGGATCGACATCCACGGCACGGTGGGCGTTGCGCTTTGGCCGATCGCATTGCTGTTCAGTTTCTATGCCATCAGCGCCGGCCGGAGCCGGCTGCGGCAGCCCGCCAACGCCCTCGCTCTCTTGGCCCTGGCCCTCGCGGTGGGCAGCGGCAAGCTCATGGACGAGGGCTGGCTGCGCGACGGCCAGTTGCATCACCTCGTCTACAGCGTCCATCTCCTGGCCTGGCTGCTGATCACCCTCGCCGTGATCCTGCATGTATCGGCTGTGCTGCAGCGCGGTGGTTGGCCCCTGGCGCGCTCAATGGCGAGCGTTCGGCTGCGCTCTGGAGACCTGCCCGGCAACTGGTTCGATCAGATCCGCAGGTCCTTCAAGGCCAGAAGCTGACACCGAGCATCACCCCCATAGACGAAGCGCGCGATTCGGGGCCAGCGGCTCAGGGGTGAAGCTCAGCTGAGAGGTGTCGCAGGCTGCCAACGTCCAAGGCTGAGGCGTGCATCGCCGTCCTGATAGAGAAGGGTGAAGGATCCGGCTCCGCAGCTGGCAGCTGTTTTCTCCACACTGCTGCTGGGCCCCAGCAGCAAGCCGGTGCGTGCACAGGCACGGGCAACAGCTTCATCACTGGCCTGTCCAAAGGCCTTGCCTCGATTGAGGATCTCTGCCCGGCCGTGGGTATGGAGCTTGATCGAATACCAGGATTTCTCCACAACCTGGATGGGCTCATTCGACGTTGCCTCAGCTACAGCCCGTTCAGCCATGAGCAGGCGAGGTTGCTGAACCTGCTGGTGATAGGCCCGCTGCAGCGCCGGAGCCTGAAACAGCAGGAAGCAGAGAATGGTGCCCGCCCATAGCCCTGCCAAGGAGAGCTGGGGTTGCCTGGCTCGCCAGGCGGCCCAGCCACCAGCACAAGCCAGAAGCACAACACCAACAACAACGGAGCTGGAAGCCAGCTGGCCCCGCAACGCCATGCTGAAACTTGGATAGTTGCGACTGATTGGGATCAGCAGAGCTGGCAGCCAGGCCAACAGCAGCACTCCGATCAGCAACACCACAACGGTCGCTGCGAGGAGAGCCTGGCCCAGCCTGCGAGATCGGACGGAGCGGGGCCCTACGGGCCAGAAGAAATAGGCAGCGGCGATTGCCGTGGGTGGCACGCACGGGAGGGCGTAGTGGGGCAGCTTGGTGGAAGAGAGCGACAGCAACACCAACGTGACACCAATCCAGATCGTGCAAAACAGCAACAGAGGATCGCTGTGCACGCGACGTCGCCAA
>Ga0164293_10001849_pt1 | contig 17852 bp, 16 predicted proteins | sample GEODES118metaG_FD_111487 | JGI IMG/M metagenome (GOLD analysis project Ga0164293, IMG submission 111487) | Eutrophic lake water microbial communities from Lake Mendota, Wisconsin, USA - GEODES118 metaG | ecosystem: Environmental > Aquatic > Freshwater > Lake | place: USA: Lake Mendota...
AGTTGTCAATGCCTGAATAGTGTTGACCGTTATTAGGGTTATTTATTCACTTATTTAGTTCTCAACCTCAACTGAGTTAATTCAGCGCAGTAAGACTGTTTAAATATACTATATTTTCAAAGTTGACCGGTGTCTTTCTTTGTAAACCTATATGAGGTTTTTCAAAGTTATATAGTTTTACACTCCGGTCAACCTCTTTTTGAAGAGCTTCAAAGGTCTTTATATTCCTGTGAATAAGATAATTATTTTTAATCACCCCATTAATACGTTCTGCTTTTCCATTTTCCCAGGCATACTCACACATACTATTTTCCAGTTTGTTTTTACCGGTTAATTGAAGAAAATCTTTTTCATAATATTGACCCCCTCCATCTGAATGAATGATTAATCCAGTTAGATCAAGGCCTTCTCTGAGCTTTAAAGCCATTCTTAAAGCAGGAAGTGTAGTCTGACTGGTTAATAGTCTTCTGGATGTACTATGACCCACTATTCGTCTGGAGTAAGCATCAATGATGAAGGTAATGTAATAGAACTTGCCCTGAACATCAAAATAGGTAATGTCACTCTGCCAAACCTGATTGACCTGCCTGATCTCCAAGCCCAGAAGCAGATTATCAAAGCGGACCACACCAGAGCTATCGGTTGTTCTACGCCAGTTCCTGAACCGTTCTACCATCAGTCCTTCATCTCTACAGAATGCTTCAAAAGCATCCCTACCCATGTGCTCTACACCCAATTTATAATACATATCTCTACAGCCCATGGTAGGATGATCCTGACGTATCTGATTGACAATGGGCAGTAAATTGGCTCTCTCCTGTTCTTTAAGATAGTCGCGGTTTAGTTGCTGATGAAAAGCCTGCTTGGTTATACCTATGCTAGTGTACAGGCTGTTCATACTGTAGGAGTATCTTTGGCGGTGTCTCCAGAAGTATCGGGCTGCCTGGTAGAAAACTTTTTTTTTATATCAATCCCGTACATCTCCTCAGCGATATCAATCATCTTATCCTTGAAATCGATTAGAATCTGCTTTTGGCCGACGATCCGCTCCAGCTCAGCTACTTTCTTTTTTAACTCCAACAGCTCACGGGTGTCACTTTGCGTCTCAATGATCAGACGCTCTTTTTTATCTTTCATAAGTCCGAATTGGTCAAGCCAGCGATAAACGCTTGTATTACTGACTTCATACTGCTTGCAAATATCGGAAACTCTGGACTTTCCGGTCTCTATTTCACGGACTTTCTGAAGCTTGAAGCTATCACTGAAGCTACGGGTGTAACGCTCTGATTTACTTAATTTGTTGGTTTTTCTAACTGCCATTTTTTATACATCTTTAGGTTTAATTCTTGGAATTAAACGGTCAACGTATTTCAGGCATTAACAAAGCAATTTAAGATATTTTATCTTTCTATTCACCATTGCCAATTCCCTTCATTAAATTTTTGTTCGTTAGCAAATATCATAGTTGTCAACTGTCAACTGTCCATTGTCAACTAAATCTTAAATTCCTTTCATAACAGATTAATTATCATTAATTTTGATTCTTAATGAGATTCCTGTCGCCCGGATTTTTATTTGCCCTATTGACAATCGCAATTCCTGTCATTATCCATCTTTTTAATTTCAGAAAGTTTAAGAAAGTATATTTCAGCAATGTTCGATTTTTAAAAGACGTCCAGCTAAAAATATCTTCACGGCAACACCTTAAAGATAGGTTGATTCTGTTTACAAGGATTCTTGGTATTAGTTTTCTGGCTTTTGCATTTGCGCAACCATATATCCCTGCAGAAGATCAGAGGAATGTTTTTCAGCAAGAGGTTCTGAGTATCTATGTTGATAATTCCTACAGCATGGAAGCTGTAAATAAGGAGGGAACTCTGCTGGATGAGGCGAAAAGAAAAGCCAGAGAAATTTCATCAGCCCATGGTATCAGCGATAAATTTCAGCTGCTAACTAATGACTTTGATGGTAAAAACCAAAGGCTTTTAAGTTTTGAAGAATTTCAAAAGGCAGTTGATGAAGTGAAGATCAGTTCAGCTAATCGCACAATTGATCAGATAATTAGTCGCCAAAGGGAGGTATTTCTGAAGGAGCCAAACTCACTCAAAACAATCTACTTTATTTCTGATTTTCAGAAAAGTATTATTCCTAGAGATCCTATACCTGTTGACAGCTCAATTAAGATTCGGCTTGTTAAATTGAGTTCCAATTCTCTTCCTAATGTTTCAATTGATTCGGTATGGTTCGGCAACGCTATTCATAAGCCGGGTGATTTAGAGAAGCTCGTGGTTAGACTTCGTAATAATTCAGATGAAGAGGCACTAAATATTCCGGTAAAATTACAGGTTAACAAAGTGCAAAAAGCTATCGCCAGCATGACTATCAGTCCGCGAAGCATGGAGACAGATACCTTAAACTTTAGTGGTTTGAATTCAGGTTGGCAGCAAGCTGAATTGGAGATTACAGATTTCCCAGTAGTTTTCGACGATAAGTTTTATTTTAGCTTTAATGTTCAGCCTTCACTCTCTGTTCTTATTATTAATGGAGGTAAACAGAATGAGTATCTCAACTCGGTATATCGCTCCGATCCATTTTTTAAGGTAATTAATGTGGCATCCGGCAATATTAATTATTCAGGATTATCAGAATATCCTTTGATTATTCTGAATGAAGTAGCATCTATAAGTGACGGATTGACCCAGCAATTGAACAGTTACATCCTACGGGGTGGCAGTCTGATTGTTTTCCCTGATCTTGAAAATGATCAATCTGATTTAAAGAAATTTCTTACTAGGGTGGGTACAGACATCCCTATCCAGGTTTTGAATACTGAAAATAAAGTCACAGTAATTAATTTGGATCATCCAGTTTTTCAGGGTGTGTTTGAAAATGTCCCTAAGCAAATAGACCTTCCTGTTGCTAAAAAATATCTTCGATACAGTTCACAAAACACTAATAACCGTCAAAATTTACTAGAGATGCAAGGTAAAATCTCATTTTTTAGTGAATATAGGATTGGCTCCGGGAAAATATATTTGTCGGCTGCAACTTTAAACTCTGAAACGAGTAATTTTGCAAGACATTCAGTTTTTGTGCCCATCATGTATCAGACAGCGCTTTTATCACTACGAAATCAGAATTTATTTTTCAAGTTGAACCGTGATCAGCAAATTGAATTGCCAAAAATATCCTTAAACTCAAATCAAACTCTTAAATTGAAGAATGAGAAGTTTGAGGCAATACCTGATTTAAGGCAAAATGAGAATTTTTCTCAGCTATACATTGCTGATCAGATCAAAAAAGCCGAAAATTATCAAGTATTGAAAAATGATAGTTTGATAGCAGTGCTTTCTTTTAACGAATACGGTTCAGAATCTGATATGAGCTATTTAAACAATGGACAGATAAAAGAGCTATTTCCCAAACAGAAAATTGAAATTTTGAATACGGATCCGAGTTCTATATCAAATGCTGTAAAATCTATTGATCAGGGAACTTCATTATGGAAAGTTTGTCTGATATTGGCCTTATTTTTCTTTGCTGCCGAGATTTTACTCTTACGCTTTTACAAAGGAACTCAAATTAAACCTATAAACAATTGAAGAAATTATTAATTCAGTCTGCGAAAATTTTAGATCATCAAAGTGCATTCAACGGAAAGATTGCCGATGTATTAGTTAGCGATGGTAAGATAGCTGAAATAGGGAAAAATATAAGTAGCTCTAACAAGGACACACTCGTTGTTTCAGCAAAGGGGCAGGTACTTTCAGCAGGTTTTTTTGATCTTAATGTGAATTTTGGGGAGCCTGGTCTTGAAACTAAGGAAGATATGGGCACCGGATGTATGACTGCAGCTTCAGGCGGTTTTACAGGTATAGCTCTGATGCCCAATACTCAGCCTCCGATTCATTCAAAGGCAGAGGTTTCTTATCTGAAAAGTAAATCAAAGAATAATTTGGTTGATGTGTATCCCTTGGGCTGTATAAGCCACAAGCGGGAGGGTAATGAACTTGCAGAAATGTACGATATGCAACAATCCGGTGCAATTGCTTTCACCGATGGAAACAGACCGGTTTCCAATGCTGGTTTGATGAGTAGGGCCTTATTGTACACCAAATCATTCGAAGGGCTTGTTATTTCTTATGCAGAGGATCAGGATATTGCAGGCAATGCGAAAATGAACGAAGGACTGATGAGTACCTATCTTGGTATGAAAGGAAATCCTTCCCTTGCCGAAGAATTGATGATTGCTCGGGACTTATATCTTGCCGAATACAATGATGCCCGGATACATTTTAGCACCATCAGCTCTTTAAAAAGTGTAGATCTGATTAGAAAAGCAAAAAAGGCAGGAATTAAAGTGAGCTGTGATGTAGCTGCTCATTACTTAGTATTTACTGAAGATGAGCTCGAAGGGTTTGAAAGTAACTTCAAAGTTAAGCCACCCCTTCGGACAAAAAAAGATCAGAGTGCTTTAATTGCGGGTCTAAAGGATGGAACCATCGATGCCATTGTCTCTCAACACTCTCCACATGAAATAGAATTTAAAAATGTCGAATTCGAGATTGCATCATACGGGATAATTGGCTTGCAAACCGCATTGCCTGTTGCCCTGAAAGCTGGGTTAAGTTTGGAAACGATTGTTGAAAAAATGGCCATTGCTCCTAGAAATATTCTCGGACTATCAATTCCTCAGCTAAAAATCGGAAATTCTGCTAACTTTATTCTGTTTAATCCGGAAGAAGAGTGGGTTTTAAATGAGGAAAGTAATAGATCTAAATCATCTAATTCGCCTTTTTTCGGTAAAAAGTTGATTGGAAAAGTGAAACTTGTATACAATAATGGCCAGTACATTATACATTAATTTAGAAATATGAATACAAGTATAGATCACGCAATGAATGCTGCTCTTGCGCAATTTGCTTCGGTAAATAAGCAGGAATATAAATCCTTTTCAAAGGCTTTGACCGACGTTTTTAATCTTGAAAAGTCTTACCTCAATAAAGTAGAGGCGCTAGATCGCGTTTTTGATGACCAACCGGCTTTTGAACCACTGCGCGAGTTATTCTTTGATTTGCTGTTAATCAACTTTCTCAACGAAGATATCCGTAAACTTGAAGAAGACTATCTCGATTCACCTGAATGGGAAAAAATTGAAGAAAGTACAATAGACAGGGGTACTGAACTTCTGAATTTGCTACTTTATTTACAAGAATGCAAGGATGAAGCGATTGAACCTGAACTAGGCGATTTCTTGCGTGAATTCTTGCTTGTTGATGAGGATGAATTTCAGGATGAACATCGTATTTATGAGGAGGTGATCGCTAATCAGATTCTTGTAGAAAGTGATTTGAAAGAAGTGGCTCGTGTAACATCCGAATTATCCGATGATTCTGAATTGAAGGAATTATTTTATTCAATGATTGGCTTTTTTAGGGATACAAACCCTTCTGATTCAGATTTTAATGATTTTGTAAATCACAGTCCAAATCCGGATTTTGATTCTGCAGTATATTCACTACTAATTTCATATAATTCTTAAAACTAATTCAAACAAAAAAAAATAAAATTATGGAATTTTCAATAGAAAACTTAAACAAAGCCGCAAGCACTAATGGGCTGATTATTGGGATTATATCAACAGTGATAGGTGTAGTAACTTATTATGTTTTCCCTTCGATGCTCGGCTCAATTGGATTTGGAATTGGTGCAGGGGTAGTCTCTTTACTGATTTATATTTTTTTTACTATTGATCTCAAAAAGAAGATTGGGGGATTTTGGAATTTTAAAGAAGCGTTAAAAGGAATTTTCCTAATGTCTTTTATTGCTGGGATTATCTATTCATTGGCAAATGTAGTTTTTTATAAATTCGTTGAGCCGGATGCATTCGAAAAAATTGCAGGATTTATGGAAGCAGGGATGTCTAAGACTTTCGAGAATATGGGAATGGAACAGGAGCAGATCGATGAGGCTCTAGAAAAGCAAATTGAAGCACTTAAGGAACAGTACAATCCAACATTTGCACAATTTTTTAAGAACCTAGGTATAGCCATCATTCTTCAATTTGTTATGTCACTTATTTTTGCAGCAATCTTCAAAAAAGAAGCTCCGGTGTTTGCTTCAACAGAGGAAGTTGAAGAATAATAGTCTTTCTAATTTAATGAAAGGAAGTTTTTGTCAGTATTATTCATGAATTCGCACGTTTTTAATTATCAAATAATCAAAGTTCTCAATTCTCACATCTAAAAATGGATATATCTGTAGTTGTTCCTTTATTTAATGAGGCAGAATCTTTGCCTGAGCTTGTGAACTGGATCAACAAGGTGATGGCGGAGCATCGATTTAGTTATGAAGTGATATTGGTCGATGATGGAAGTAATGACGGATCATGGGAGACTATTGAGAAATTAAAAGAACAATTTTCAGTTATTGTAGGAATTAAATTCCGTCGTAATTATGGTAAGTCAGCTGCTTTGAATGTGGGCTTTGAAGCATGTCAGGGAAATGTAGTTATTACCATGGATGCCGATCTTCAGGATAGCCCTGATGAAATACCCGAACTTTACAGAAGAATTATTGAAGAGAAGTTTGATCTTGTTTCGGGTTGGAAACAAAAACGCCATGATCCTCTTTCGAAAACTATCCCCACAAAATTATTTAACTTAGTTACCCGCCGCATGTCGGGGATACATAATCTTCACGACTTTAATTGCGGTTTGAAAGCCTATCGTAAGGAGGTTGTAAAAAGCATTGAAGTTTATGGTGAGATGCACAGGTATATTCCGGTGATCGCAAAATGGGCTGGATTTAAGAAAATCGGTGAGCAGGTTGTAGAACATAGGGCACGAAAATATGGTTATACCAAATTTGGTTTCAGTCGCTTTATTAATGGTTTTCTGGATCTGTTGTCTATTTTTTTTGTTGGTAAATTTGCCAAAAGACCAATGCACTTTTTTGGTACTATGGGAGCTTTGAGTTTTCTGGCAGGCACTATGATTGCGTTATGGATCATTATCGAGAAGTTGTATCACATCAGTATGCACATCAAATATTCCCGTGAAATTGTTGATCAGCCACTTTTTTATATCGCCTTGGTGGCTATAGTTGTTGGATTTCAATTATTCCTTACTGGTTTTATAGCAGAGTTAGTTTCTAGGAACTCCCCTGAGCGTAACAGCTATCAGATTGAGAAATCTATTTAATTTTTTATCAGCAGGTACTAATCAAGATGTTTTTTTCAATCATCATCCCACTTTACAACCGGCCTCAGGAGATTGATGAATTACTCCACACGCTAACAAAGCAAAATTACCTTCAGTTTGAAGTTCTGATCATTGAAGACGGATCAAAAATTGATGCAAAGGCAATAGTTGATTCGTATACCGACCGACTGGATATCAGTTATTATTTCAAAGAAAATGCAGGACAAGGCTTTGCCCGTAATTTCGGATTTGAGCGTGCAAAGGGTGATTACTTTATTGTATTTGATTCTGATTGCCTGATACCTCCAAATTATCTGGAAACTGTAAAAAATTATCTTCTGAAGGAACAATTGGATGCCTATGGTGGTCCTGATGGTTCACATCCATCATTCACTCCCGTTCAAAAGGCAATTAGTTATTCTATGACCTCGCCATTTACCACGGGAGGAATAAGGGGAAATAAGAAACATATCGGGACTTTCCATCCGCGCAGCTTCAATATGGGTATCTCAAGGGAAGTTTGGGAGAAGACAGGAGGTTTTATTCTAACCCGTCTAGGTGAGGATATCGAATTTAGTATCCGTATTCATTCGCTGGGTTATAAAATTGGATTGATCCCTGATGCGGTAGTATATCATAAGAGACGAACAGATTTCGTTCAATTTTATAAACAACTGCATTTTTTTGGTAGAGCCAGAATTAATATTTATAAACACTTTCCTTCAGAATTGAAACTGGTCCATTTTTTTCCAGCTTTTTTTACTATTTTTTTGTTGCTAAGTTTATTTTTTAATTTGTTTGGTAGCGCATTAGCTGAATTATGTAATACCTTGCTGGCTATTTATATTTTGTTGATATTTTTCCATTCATGGAATGTGAACAAATCATCAAAAGTTGCATTTTTGAGTATCGCTGCTTCAATGGTTCAATTAACGGCTTACGGACTCGGTTTTATGCAAGATTTTTGGAAGAGAATTATTTTAAGAAAACAATAATATATGGACAAATCTTTGTCGGTGAATGAAATTTTGGCGGATGCCTGGCAACTTGCAAAAAAGAATATCGTGATTTTGCTGGGCTTCACTGCTGTGCAGTTTGCTTTCATTCTAATTGTTACTACTGTATTGACGAGCCTGTTAGGAGGTGCAAGTGGAGCAGGTGTTTTGATTCCGAATATTATTTTAAGTCTGTTCGATGCATTTTTTACAGTGGCTTTTTATCAGGTATTCTTTAAGCTGATTGATGAAGATTCGGATCCAGAATTTCCTGATTTCATACCAAATCTGGTAAAAGCTGTAAATTTCCTGATTGTTAAACTTATAATAGGTTTGGTTCTCGTGTTCATTATTGCAATAATCAGCTCCGTATACTTTTATAACAAACAGGATATCGATACTAGCAATCCATTCAGTTGGGATCTTATCCCGGTTTTTGCCCTTATTGCAATTCCGCTAATTTTTCTGACAATTAGACTTTGCTTTGTAGTTTGTTTTATTGTTGATCAGGAATCAGGTGCTTCAGAAGCAATCAGCCAAAGCTGGGCGATTACCAAAGGGCATTTTTGGTTTATGGCATTATTATTCCTGGTTATGCTGGGATTCAACATTCTTGGGGCTATGGCTTTATTTATAGGATTATTATTTACAGTACCGTTCTCAACTTTAATTCTGATCACAGCTTACCGTCATTTGGTAAATAACTATACTGAGGAAGAAGAGATTTTACTGAATGACCCAGAGAATTAAGCATGGGAATTAAATCCTGGTTAGCAAAACCCCTTGCAGCATTTGCGGTAACGCAAATTAATAAATGGAAAAATAATCCACTTGATGCACAGAAGCGCACTTTTATGCGTCTCATGAAGCAGGCAAAAGACACTGCTTTTGGAATTGACCATGATTTTGTCTCAATCAGAGATTATGATGATTTTAAAAATCGTGTTCCACTCGCTGATTATGAGGATCTTAAGCCTTATATTGATAGGGTAGTTGGCGGTGAACCTAATGTGATGTGGCCCGGCAAGCCTATCTATCTCGCTAAAACTTCAGGTACGACATCCGGGGTAAAATATATTCCAATTTCAAAGGAATCAATGCCAGAACACTTGAATGGAGCTCGAAATGCATTATTCTCATATATCCATGAAACCGGTAAATCAGAGTTTCTTGATGGTAAGCTCATTTTTTTGCAGGGCAGCCCTGTTCTTGAACGGAAGAATGGGATAAATTTCGGACGATTGTCTGGGATAGTTGCCAACCATGTTCCGGCTTACCTTCAAAAGAATCGTCTGCCATCTTATCTTACTAATTGTATTGAAGATTGGGAGAAAAAGGTCGATGCGATTGTAAAAGAGACAATAAACGAAGATATGCGACTGATATCCGGGATTCCACCATGGGTTCAAATGTATTTCGATCGGCTCAAAACAGCTACAGATGGAAAAAAAATTGGCGATATCTTTAAGAATTTCTCCCTATTTGTATACGGAGGAGTAAATTTCGAACCGTACCGTGCGCGTCTTGAAGAAAGTATCGGACGGAGTGTCGATTCTATTGAGACCTATCCAGCATCAGAAGGTTTCATTGCCTTCCAGGATTCTCAAAAGGAAAGAGGCTTGCTTTTACTTGTTGATTCAGGTATTTTCTATGAATTTATCCCAGCAGATGAGTATTATAACGAAAAGCCAGGCCGGATATCCCTTGAAGATGTTGAACTGAATAAAAATTATGCAATAATATTAAATACTAATGCCGGCTTATGGGGCTATAGTATTGGAGATACAGTTAAATTTGTCTCCAAAAATCCTTATCGGATTTTGGTCACTGGAAGAGTCAAGCATTTTATTTCTGCTTTTGGTGAACATGTAATTGGGGAAGAAGTTGAGCATGCTCTTTTATCTGTTGCTGGTGAGGAGGGTCTTGAAATTACTGAATTTACCGTGGCCCCGCAGGTAAGTCCTGAAGTCGGTTCTTTACCCTACCATGAATGGTATGTCGAGTTTGAGAAAGCTCCTCAGGATATGGATAGTTTCAGTTTAAAAGTTGATCTGGCACTTCAGAAAAAAAATACCTATTATTTTGATCTGATTGAGGGTAAAGTTTTGAGACCCCTGATCATGCATCAGCTCAAAAAGGACGCATTCATAAACTATATGAAATCGAAGGGTAAACTTGGCGGGCAAAATAAAGTACCTCGCTTGTCAAATGACAGGCATATTGCAAATGAATTGAATGAGTGGATCAGCAAATAGATTAGAAATCTCAAAAAATTAATATTTTAGATAATTTCAGTTTTAATTAAATAAATCGGCTTCGGTTTGATGGGAAAAAGTTTTAATAATGGTTTAGCATTAAAGAGTATCGCTATTCTGGGTTCAACCGGAAGCATTGGTACACAGGCTCTTGAAGTGATTCGTCAAAATCCGGATCGTTTCCAGGCCTTCCTTTTGACGGCAAACAGCAATGCCCTTCTTTTAATAAAACAAGCTCTGGAATTTAATCCGGAATATGTTGTTATTACCGATCAATCAAAGCTGGATGAAGTAAAAAGTGCGTTAAGAAGCACAAAAATTAAGGTTTTATGCGGACAAGATCAGCTCTGCTCTATTTTGGAGCAGCCTGAAATTTCTTTGGTACTAACTGCTATGGTTGGTTTTGCTGGACTGATGCCAACCCTTGCCGCAATCAGAGCCGGGAAGGACATAGCCCTTGCAAATAAAGAGACTCTTGTTGTTGCCGGAGAACTGGTTACAAGCCTTGCCAGAGCGTGTGGTGTCAAAATTTTGCCGGTCGACTCAGAACATTCAGCTATTTTTCAATGCCTTATAGGCGAAGAACAAAATCCTATTGAAAAGATATACCTGACAGCTTCAGGTGGTCCGTTTAGAGGTAAGGATAGAGATTTTCTGGCTAATATCACTCGTAAAGAGGCTTTAAAGCATCCTAATTGGGTAATGGGTGAAAAAATAACCATCGATTCAGCTAGTTTAATGAATAAGGGTCTTGAAGTAATAGAGGCTAAATGGCTTTTTGATTTGGATGTTTCACAGATTGACGTCATTGTTCACCCACAGTCGATCGTACATTCTTTGGTTCAGTTCAAGGATGGCTCGATGAAAGCACAAATGGGTTTGCCAGATATGAAATTGCCTATTCAATATGCCATGGCTTATCCCGAACGGATAGAAAACTCATTTCCAAGATTTAATTTTGCCGATTTTCCGAATTTGAGTTTTGAGCAGGCTGACAAAAAGACGTTCAGAAACCTTGCGCTTGCATTTGATGCTTTAAATTGTGGCGGGAATATGCCATGTGTAATCAATGCGGCTAATGAAGTAGTTGTGGCAGAATTTTTGAAAGAGAATATTAGCTTTTTAAAGATGAGTGATATCATCGAACAATGCATGTCTGAAATTGCGTTTATTTCAGACCCTACAATTGATGATTATTTAGAAACAGACAAGATCACACGAATCTTAGCACAGCAATTAGTAACAAATAGTAAATCATAGAGTTTAATTAAAAATATAAGAGTAAAGGTATGGATGGATTAGTAATGACAGGACAACTGTTATTGGGATTATCAATTTTAATCATATTACACGAAGCAGGGCACTTTTTTGCTGCCAGAGCTTTCGGAATCAGAGTGGAGAAGTTTTACCTGTTTTTTGATGCCTGGGGCTTTAAATTATTCAGTTTTAACTATAAAGGATGCGAATATGGAATTGGATGGTTGCCATTAGGTGGTTATGTGAAGATTTCAGGGATGATCGATGAATCGATGGATACCGAACAGCTTGCAGGTCCGCCTCAACCCTGGGAATTTCGCTCAAAACCTGCCTGGCAACGACTTATTGTCATGCTGGGTGGAGTAACGGTGAATATTGTGCTGGGTATATTCATTTTCTGGATGCTTACGCTAAAGAATGGAGAGACTTTTATTCCGAATGATAAACTTCCAGATGGCATTGCACCTGGAATTATCGGTAAAGAAATTGGCTTGCAAGTTGGCGACCGAATTACAGCTGTGAATGGTACTCCTGTTAAGCGATTTGAAGAATTAACAAGCTCTAAGGTATTGTTAGGAAATACAGAACTTACCGTTCAGAGAAATGGGCAAACTATTCCTGTGCAGGTACCGGGAGATGTTTTGGAAATGGTTTCAGATCTTGGAATTGGGCAGTTTGTTGAACCAAGAGTCAGGATATCTGGTGTGGCACAGATCGCCCCTGGTGGTAATGCCGAAAAAGCCGGACTAAAAGTTGGTGATAGTATTTTAGCAGTTAATGCCAAGCCGGTTACATTTTATGATGAATTTAAATCGGAGGTTCAGGCATCTAAAAATAAAACTGTCGCAATCTCGGTATTCCGTGATCAGCAGGCTATTGAAATTCCTACTCAGGTTTCTGAAGATGGTACTATTGGAATATACATTCCACAATATTTCAATATTCCACTCGAGAGCGTAAACTATGGTTTATTGGCGTCATTACCTGTTGGAGCTGCTAAAGCCTGGGGGTCTTTTATGGATAATGCCAAGGGATTGGGTAAAGTAGCTTCCGGACAAGTGAAAGCGAATAAAGCCTTCACCGGACCAATCGGTATCGCTACCATGTTTGGAGGTACAGTCAACTGGGTGAAATTCTGGAGTCTGGTTGGATTGTTATCGATGGCACTGGCATTAATGAACTTATTGCCTATTCCTGCACTGGACGGTGGTCATGCCATTTTCCTGTTGATTGAAATGGTGAAAGGTAAGCCACTTGGCGATAAATTCATGGAACGTGCTCAAATGGTGGGCTTCGTGATATTGATTACCTTAATGGTGTTTGTTTTTGGGAACGACATATTTAAACACATAATTAATTGAGAATGGACTCCCGATAGGTATCGGGATGACAGTTGAATTGGGAATTAAAATTAATTTTTTTATTTGAATAGGGATGTTATCCCTGCCTGCCGGTAGGCAAGGCTGACGCAGGAGGGAACTTAGCAAGTTTTAGTTAAGAATTTAAAATAAAGTGTTGGCAACACATAACTACCACCTTGAGTACTTCTCCATCCTAAAATCCTAAAATCCATTAATCCTATAATCCATTAATCCTATAATCCTAAAATCCTATAATCCTATTCCCACCGTGAATTATTTCGAGTTATATGATCTCCCTCTTAGTTTTCAAATTGACAGCGCCTTAGTCAAGAAAAAATTCTATGAGCTGAGTAAGCGCTATCATCCCGACTTTTATGTGAATGAAAGCGATGAAAAGCAGGCTGAGATTTTGGAGCTGTCTACTTTGAATAATAAGGCTTATCAGATTTTATCTGATCCATTGAAACGGATTGAATATGTTCTCTCCCTGAATAATATGCTTGCTGATGGTGATAAATATGTTTTGCCTCAGGATTTTTTAATGGATATGATGGATGTGAATGAGGCCCTGATGGAAATGGAATTCGATCATGATAAGTTGAAACTGGCAGAGCTAAGCGGGCAGATTGATGCGATGGAAATGACCTTGTTTGATGAGCTGAAGTCTGCTACGGATGAATTTGATGCGAAAACAGGGGAGGATGCTGATAATATCTTATTGATGATCAAGGATATCTGGTATCGTCAGAAATACCTCTTACGGATCAGGGAAAGTCTGAACAAATTCAAAGCCTAAACCCTTTAAGTTATTAAAATTTTATTTATGTTTGCATCCCGCAACGTGGAGCGAATTTTCGTAAAACGTTTAAACAAAAGCCCAGCTGGCGGAACTGGTAGACGCGTCGGTCTCAAACACCGATAGGAAACTGTGCCGGTTCGATTCCGGCGCTGGGTACATTAAAAGCTCTCATATTTGAGAGCTTTTTCTTTTATAATTGTTCCGGTTCGCCCCGATAGCAATCGGGAGGTAAAAAGCCTGACACGAATTGTCGGGATTTGTTGTTTTGGAATATATTGAAACGGGGTCTAAGACTCCTTGAAAATGAATAATGCTTGTCGCGTAAGACTATCCCAAGAGTATAATCGATCTTGCTTAAGAACTTATTTCAAGCTTATACCCCTTGCCCCGAACAACAACAATGTTAATATTTGAATCAATTCCAGTTTTTTTCTGAGTTTTGAGATGAACATATCCAGGCTACGCCCCACAATAACACCTTCATCTTCCCAGATCTCTTTTTGCAGTCGGCTTCGCGCAATGGTTTCGTTTGGTGATGATGCGAAAATGAGTAATAAACGGGTTTCCGTTCCGGTCAGTTCTATTGTATTTCCATTTATTAGGAGCTTTCGGTTCTTTGCATCGAAAAACACCCTGCCCAAATTGAAGGTGCTGGCAGACTGAACATCAGATAAGCCTTTCCGGGGCTTAGCAGATCTCAAAAAAATAAAACCAACAAAAGCTAAAAATGGCAGGCCGCCCAGCAGATATCCATTCTTTGCTATTAATATACCTTTCGGTTCGAACCTGATATTAATCATGTAACATGCTTTGGGTTGCTCTCTTCCTGAACATGCTACTATATCATCTTTCTTATTTCCGGAAATAGCAAAACCATAAGCTACACTGGCGTTGTTACAGTTTAGAACGTTGACAACATAATCACCTGATGAACCTGACGATAAAGATATGTTCAAGTTTGTACCAAGCTGGAACAAACAAGTTGAAGAACCTGGAAATGTATTTAAGATTTTTGTTTCCGGGGATGCAATGTATGCTGTGGCGGTGAGTGCGGGATGTTGAAAAAAGTTATTGTCTTTAGTCTATTGAAGCGGCTTTATTAAATTTGCCAGCTGGCTATTTGAGAAACGAGGCCTGATACGAAAGTATCAGGCCTCGTTATTTTGTCAGATATTGGAACGGAGTCAAAGACCCCTGGCAGCTTATTATACTTTAAGATCATTTTCCCACCCTGTTTCTTTTAGAGCTGGATCATTCTCTTTCTTTAAAAAATCTGCATTCGATAAGCTTTCTGCATCCCACTCTAATACAGCTCTATCCGGCACTACTTCTATGGGCGTTTTCCATGACGTAGATGTTTCATTATAGGCCAGGTTAGACTGCAAGGAGTAGCAGGAAATAATTGACCACCGGGGATGATCGGAAAGATTTGTCTCCGACCTATGTAGTAAGTTACTGTGAAAGATAAGTGCGTCACCTGCCTCTAACTCACAGTATACCAGATCCATGGTTTTAAGAGCATTTTCGACCATTACTATATCTGCTCCAACCTGTTCACCTGCAAAACCATGATTTACACGCCCGAGTTTATGGGAACCTTTTATTACCTGTAGACATCCATTTTCTTTGTTAGCTGGTGTAAGGGCTACCATCACACTAATTAACTGATCGGGGAACATAAACTGGTTCTTATACCAGTATCCGTAATCTTGGTGCCATTCCCAGGCTCCTCCTATTTTGGGCTCTTTCTGCATCAGCTTGGAGTGAAAATGGCAAACCGGGGCATCTCCATTAAGTAGCTGAGCAACTGAGCTAACCATCCGTTCACTCCTGGTGAGATAACCAAAAACATCATTGCCCGGCTTAAACCAAAGTGAAAGCCTGGTTTTTTTACCGGCCTGGTCGTTCAGATCGAGTGCATTTTTTGACATCGCATCATCCTTCAGAGCTACATCGTATAGCTTTTTGATCTCAGCCGGGCTGCAAAATTTTTTGATAACCAGGTAACCATCGTTATTATAACTTTTAATTTGTTCAGGATTTAGTTTCATAACAGGAATTTTTATTTCAAAACTACACAGCTAACCTCCTTCTGACTACTTTTATTTCGGTATAAACTGATACTTTTTTGTCTTAATTTAAAATACTTTGATATATTAGAAGATAAAATTAAACAATTTTATGAAGCCTATTCTTGAACATTTGCCACTGGATGCAGCTGAATCGTTTGTAGTAAAATACTTTGATTACAACTACTATCCCACACCCTGGCACTTTCATCCCGAATATGAGCTTGTTCTGGTTACAGAAAGTACGGGGAAGCGTTTCATTGGAGACCGGATCAGCGATTTTAAGCCGGGCGACCTCGTGCTTTTAGGTCCGTTTTTACCACATTTATATCGTAACGATGCCGAGTATTACGAATTGAACTCTTCATTACGTGCGAAATCAATTGTTATTCACTTTTTAGAAGGCACGTTTGGAGATAATTTTTTTGGACTCCCAGAGACGGAAAAACTTCAAGCATTATTCAATAAATCGAGAAGAGGACTGGATATTATTGGAGAAACTAATAAAAGAGTGAGCCGAAAATTGCCTGAACTGTTAAAATTATCTGGTTTGGAACGATGGTTAAAGCTGCTGGAAATCTTAAACCACATTGCGGAATCTGCAGAATACCGGTTCATATCCAGCCATGAAGTTAACGGGCAAAGTGAACTAGAATCCGACAGGCTGAACAAAGTGATGGAATTTGTGATCAATTATTTTCCCGAGGATATATATATTGCCGACGTTGCCAACCTAGTAAATATGACAGAGAGTTCTTTCTCACGATACTTCAGGCAGCGTACTAGAAAAACGTTTGCTTCTTTTGTTACAGAGATCCGTCTGAATAAAGCCTGTAAATTGCTGATTGAAAACACTATGAATATCTCTGAAATTTGTTTCAAATGTGGATTTAATAACCTGTCAAATTTCAACAGGCAATTCAATAAAGTTTATGGGGTTAACCCGCTTACATATCGTAGACAATACTGGAATAAAATGTGATAGTTTTATTTAAAGCTATCTAACTTTCCTTAAGACCTCATTAAAGCGATTTCATCTTTTTTAATTTTATCGGATTACCGTGCTCCAACGCTAAGAACAACATAACATTTGATAAAAATATGCTTTAACAAATTTCATAATTATTCTAATCCTTTGCAGATTACTTTATTTCGGGATTTTCTATGATTTGATTATATCGGATTGAAAATGATCCTCAACGTCATGACCCAATCAATAATCGACGATATAAACGAGAAAACCAAAGCCTGATAGACAACAATAACTAATACTCAATGATTTTCTGATGTTGTAAATCTAAGGTTAGAGTTTAACGCAGTGCCTCTTCGGATTATCCAATGGCAGGGAGTCCTCAGAATCCTTAAATGAATCATAGGCGCATATGTTGTTTTTTCAAGGCGATTAATCCCATCATAACGGCCTGGCCTGCTATCATGATTTTATTCATCCCTTTGTGTGATTGGAAAAATCATGATGGTTTCATACTATCATAATCATCAATTAATTATTGGCAAAAAAAGCCTGTTACGCTTTTTGAAACTCAATCTGTCATTTTTAGCGCTTTATAAAATCTGAATGCAATGAAAAAAAATAGAATTTCAAATGTTTTATTTAATTTAAAGAATTCAAACTCTTAATTGCACTGGCGATAAATGACTATTAAATCTACCCTGATCCTACTGATTGCACTTCTATTTCCTTATGGAGCCAGTAATTCAGCAGAAAATTTCGGGTTTAATCAAGAACATTATTATAAAGTTGAAGATTTTAAATCAGTTAAAAAGTTTGATACTCATATTCATATCAATACAGATGAGACTTCATTTATTGAAATAGCCAAAGAAGATAACTTTCAGTTTCTGGATATCGTTGATGACCGGCCATTTGGATTGCCCTGGATTGAGCAGCAGAAA
>Ga0164293_10001850_pt1 | contig 17849 bp, 12 predicted proteins | sample GEODES118metaG_FD_111487 | JGI IMG/M metagenome (GOLD analysis project Ga0164293, IMG submission 111487) | Eutrophic lake water microbial communities from Lake Mendota, Wisconsin, USA - GEODES118 metaG | ecosystem: Environmental > Aquatic > Freshwater > Lake | place: USA: Lake Mendota...
GGTTTTTAGACTTTTCGATAAAAATGAAGTTGAAAAGCCTAAATATTTGGAAGATATTATGCATTCTATTAAACGATTTTCTGCTTACGAAATCAACAAAATAATGAACAGATCGGGGCATTTTTGGCAAGTCGAAAGCTATGACAGATGGGTAAGAAATGACGAAGAACAGCACAGAATCATTGAATATGTCTTAAATAACCCCGTAAAGGCTAAACTTTGCCAAAAGCCACTGGATTGGAAATGGACTTTTCTAAATGAAAGATTTAAAAAAATATTCCAATAGGCGGAATAAATTTCCAATTTGTTAGAAAAGAAGTTCAGTCCAGCATTAACTTAATGCAAATTGAAAATTTGCACCACCTACACTTTAAACACCAATTTCTTTCTATCCAGAAAATACAAAATCACCGACCAAAAAGCTACATAACTAATAGCATACGCCAAAGAAGAATTCATGGGATTAGCAAAAGTAGGTACCAACAATTTTTCATAGAAATATTGAAGCAAAGCTAGTTCCTCTTTGCCATCCGGTATTTTGACGGCATTCAAAGCCCGAGGAATTATGCCTGAACCATAGAACACAATCATAGGATTCACACCCCACATAATCAAAAACTTCACCAAACCTTTTAGTTGACCTGATTTAAAAACAAGCTCTACCAATGCTAATATAATCATGGCCCATCCCGCAGCAAACAATACGTAAGAACTTGTCCACAAGGCTTTGTTTATTGGAAAAACCAATCCCCAAACTTTACCAGCAACAATCATTGCAAGCCCGATACCAAGCAACCATTTGAAAGATTCAGAGCCTTTGTTTTGAAGCAACCTGCCCGTCCATATTCCCAAAAGAGCCGTTACAATGGCTGGAAAAGTACTCAAGATACCTTCAGGGTCCCATGTTTTAGAAGTAACCCAAAGATGGCCAGGTAGCAAGTAGTTATCTATCCAGGCCGCCAGATTTGTGCCTACTTCATAATTTCCAGTTGCTTGACCAGGTATCGGAATCAGTGCCATAGCCGCCCAATAGCCAAAAAGTAAAGTGGCTCCTGCTATCAATTGTTTACGAAAATCAAAACTTAAAAATATCAAGGCAGCGAAAAAATATACGATTCCTATTCGCTGTAAAACTCCCGGAATTCTAACAGACGCGTAGGCCTCTATACCGCTAAAACACAACCCAATCATCAAAACTAAAAGCCCTAAAGCGGTATAAAACTTCGCTTTCACTTTAAAATTTCCAAGCAAAAGATAAGCTACTAAAACACTTATTATCAATTTAACAACTAGAAGCGAAACTCCTTCTAGTTCTCCAATTTTGATTTTTGAAAAGAAATTAAGGAATAATCCCAAATTAAAAATACGTAGTGAACGAGTGGCCATTTTTAGAAAGCTTGAACCATCCATGCCAGAGTTTTCATGGGTAGAAAAAGGCATAGCGGTACCCATAATAAACACAAAAAACGGAAAGACCATGTCTGTCGGTGTAGCACCGTACCATTCTGCGTGCAGCAAGGGTGCATACACGTTTCCCCAGTCACCGGGGTTGTTTACTATGGTCATGAGCATCATGGTGAGGCCTCTGAAAATATCTATTGAAGTTACCCTTTGTTTTTCCAAAATTCTGTTGCTAAATTGTTAACTGAAAAATCAAAGTTAAAAAAAATATTCGCTCATCCATGAAAAGTCTACTTAGTTTCACGTTTCTGGTCATTTTTGCGTTTTCTTGTGTAACCCAAAAAGTAAAAGTTTCTAAAATTGACCACTGGATTGATTCAACTCAAATAGAAAATAACAGTTTCGTTGGCATAAAAATATTTGACCCAAAAACGCAAGAAGTAATCTTCTCCAAAAACGAAAAAAAGTATTTTGTACCTGCCTCCAACACAAAAATACTCAGCCTATACGCTTCACTCAAAAATCTTGGAGATAGTATACCTGCCTTAAAATTTGCACTTAAAAACGACAGTTTATTCATCTCAGGAACAGCAGACCCCACCTTTCTACATCCTGATTTACCCAAAAGCAAGGTCTATGATTTCTTAAAAAATAGTACCGCCAAAACTATCGTTTTTTCTGATGCAAACTTCCGCAATGAAGTATTTGGCTCAGGCTGGGCTTGGGACGATTACAACGACTATTATCAGGTTGAACTTGGCCCCTTTCCCATTTATGGTAACATAGTTAGGTTCAAAAAATCATATAATACACTAGCTATCAATCCTCCCATGTTTGCTGACTCGCTATTTTCTAGCCAAAACTCCTTTTCTGAAATCAAGAGGAAGATCAACGAAAACATTTTTTATACCAATACAAAAATAGGTCAGAAAATAGAATTTGAACAAGATATACCTTACAAAACCTCTTCTGATCTTCTCCAAAAAATACTTTCGGATACGCTTAAAAAAGAAGTAACCATAGGTTCTTTTATGCCCGACAAAACGTTCAAGACGCTGTATTCACTACCCGTAGACACGGTTTATCGTAGAATGATGCAAGTCTCTGACAATATGCTGGCCGAGCAGCTGCTATTACTTTCCGGCGGGAAATATTCCGATACCATTTCTACCTCGCTTTCCATTAAAAATTTACAAAAAAACTTATTCAACGACATCCCACAAAAATTCAACTGGGTAGATGGCTCAGGTTTGTCGAGATACAATTTGGTTACGCCCGAGAGTCTGGTTTTTCTTCTAGATCGAATGCTAGAGCAATTCCCCAAAGACCGATTATTGTCATTAATGCCTATCGGTGGGCAAGCGGGTACTTTGAAAAATGCCTACAAAGCGGGCGTTCCTTTTGTTTTCGCCAAAACAGGAACTTTAAGTGGGGTTTACAACCAAAGCGGCTATATGATTACCAAATCTGGGCGGCTACTTATCTTCAGTTTTATGAACAATAATTTCACGGAATCTGCCTCCAAAGTCAGAACGAAAACGTCTGAAATCATTGCACTATTACACGAGAATTACTAAACCAAAATAAGGTTATCCAGATTCAAAAATATCCTTTTCTGCTTGATTAATAGACTTTTAGATATTCCTAAAAAAAGGTGAAAAATTCAAAAAACTTATAAACCATAAGTTCAAAATTATACCATGTTTCTACCCCTTGTTGGTTTTGGGTAAATAAAATTCGACTATTTTGCCTATTTTTGTGATGATTTATAAAAATCTTAGAGTATGTTAATCGAACAGTTAGAGTCTATAAAGGAGCGTTTTGAGGAAGTTTCGCAGCAGATAACCAGGCCCGAGGTGGTGTCTGACATGAACAAATTCAAGAAAATAAGCAAAGAATACCGCGACTTAGAAAAGGTTGTGGAAGAATATAAAAACTACAAACTCATCTTAGCCAATCTCAGCGAGGCTCGTCAGATTCTCAACACAGAAAAAGACGAAGAAATGCGTGAAATGGCCAAAATGGAGCTAGAAGAACTTCAACCCAAAAAAGATGCGATTGAGGATTCTTTAAAAGAAATGCTGATTCCGAAAGATCCAATGGACAGCAAAGATTGTATTCTTGAAATCAGAGGAGGAACTGGCGGCGACGAGGCAGCAATTTTTGCAGGTGACTTGTTTAGAATGTACCAAAGATATGCCGTTACACAAGGCTGGCAGTTTCAGGTAATGGACTTTACAGATGCGTCATCAGGCGGATACAAAGAGATCGTGGTGAGCGTCAAAGGCGAAGATGTTTACGGCAAACTCAAGTTTGAGTCAGGCGTGCATCGTGTACAACGGGTACCCGCCACCGAATCGCAGGGTCGCATACATACATCTGCTGCTACAGTGGCCGTACTGCCAGAAGCTGACGAAGTAGATGTGCAGATAAACATGTCAGATATCAGAAAGGACACTTATTGCTCGTCAGGAGCTGGTGGTCAATCTGTTAACACAACGTATTCTGCTGTGCGTGTTACGCACATACCTACGGGTGTGGTAGTGCAGTGTCAAGACGAACGCTCACAAATCAAAAACTTCGACAAAGCCATGACCGTACTGCGGTCAAGAATTTACGAAATGGAACTAGCCAAACACAACGAGGCCATAGCCGGCGACCGAAAATCTATGGTGGGCTCGGGCGATAGATCCGACAAAATCAGAACCTACAATTACCCGCAAGGCCGAGTTACCGACCACCGCATAGGTTTTACAGTGTATAATCTCCCGACCGTTATGGAAGGCCAAGTAGGCGAATTCATAGAAAAACTTAGAATAGCCGAAAACGCCGAAAAAATGAAAGAAGGCGTGGCCTAATTTATTTATTACCGCTAAGGCACTAAGTCGCAAAGGTTCAATTGTTTCACTCGTTCTCTCTAATGTATTTTCAATATCATTCATGGAAAAAATAGAAATCTGTCTGGCATCAAACAATGCCCACAAAATAGTAGAACTTCAGCAAATGCTGGGTGAAACCTTTTTGATAAAAACCATGAAAGACATTGGCTGTGAAGATGAAATAGAAGAATATGGCACCACTTTCGAGCAAAATTCAAGAATAAAGGCCGATTATATCCACAATAAATATGGCGTAAATGTTATAGCAGACGACTCTGGTTTAGAGGTTGAAGCCCTAGACAATCGACCGGGGGTTTACTCCGCACGCTACGCAGGCGAGCCCACCAATCACCAAGCCAACATTGAAAAACTACTTCAAGAACTAGACGGAAAAGAAAACAGAAAAGCCAAATTCAGAGCGGTGATTACGCTAATATTGAACGGAGAGCATCAGCTCTTTGAAGGAGAAGTTTCTGGTAAAATTATTTCAGAGAAAAGAGGTACTGACGGCTTTGGATATGATCCTGTTTTTGTGCCTGATGGTTATGAAACTACTTTTGCCGAAATGCCCGCCGAGCAGAAGAACAAAATCAGCCATAGAGCAGATGCGGTTGATCAAATGTTGGAATTCTTAAAACAAAAAAAGTAACGAAATCTACTTCCGTTACTTCTACACATTCTAGGTTTTTCAAGTAATATCGTCTTAGAAAGTCTCCGCTTTCTATAATCGTGATGCAAAATTGCACCAAAATAAATCATAAAACTATTATTATATTTTCCAATACTTATGCTATATTAACATCAAGTTTGTATTTTGTTTAATATAGATGTTAATCAAGCATGAAAATTGAGTTCGAAATCATAGCCCCAGACCAAGGTAGCTCGTTTAAACTAATAAATTGGCGGTCAGAAAATGATAGATTTTTCTGGCATCAACATCCCGAGTATGAAATCATTTATGTAAAAAAAGGCTCTGGGAAGCTGCATATCGGTAATCATCTCGGCGAATACCAAGAAGGGGAAGTAATGTTTCTGGGGCCAAATCTCCCACATACAGGCTTGGGCTATGGTGTCATTGGTGAACACGAAGAAATTATCGTCCAGCTAAAAGATATTTTTTTAGGAAAAGACTTCATGTCCATTCCCGAAATGGAAAACATCGGAAAGCTTTTTGAAAGGGCTGTTTTTGGTATTTCCTTTGGAGGAAATACCAGACAATTAGTAGCTCAAAAAATGGAAAATCTCGCCAAAATAACTGGACTTGATAGATTAATTTCTCTTCTAGAAATATTAAAAATATTATCAGAATCTAGCGAATTCAAGATTCTGAATAGCCGAGACTCCAGATACGACTTCCGCCACCAAGACGAAGAGCGAATTAACCGCATTTATAATTTTGTAGAAAAAAACTACACCAAAGAAATCAAAATAGAAGATATAGCCGAGGTGGCCAATCTCACAGTGCCCTCATTTTGTAGATATTTCAAAAAAATGACGCACATGACTTTTACAGACTTCCTTAACGAATTCAAAATAAACAATGCCTGCAAATTGCTACACACCAACATGGGCATTTCAGATGTTTGCTTTGAAAGTGGCTTCAACAATATTTCGCATTTCAACAAAACTTTTAAACATTTCAAAGGCAAAAGTCCACGCGACTACCGAAAAGAAGTTTTATTTGTGGGTTCATTAAATTAGATTTGTAATAAAAAACAGAATACCGATAATGTCAGCAATAAACTGGGTAACCGCAAAAGAATACGAAGATATTACTTACAAAAAATGCGATGGCGTAGCCAGAATAGCATTTAACAGACCAGATATCAGAAACGCCTTTAGACCAAAAACAACATTTGAACTATACGATGCCTTTGAAGACGCCACACATGACCCCAAAGTGGGCGTAGTTTTACTGTCCGGCGAAGGTCCCTCCTCAAAAGACGGCGGCTGGGCATTTTGCTCAGGTGGAGACCAAAACGGTCGTCAAAAAGGCGGATACCGTGCCGAAGATGGCCGCGATAGACTCAATATTTTGGAAGTTCAACGTCAAATAAGATTCATGACCAAGCCCGTGATAGCCGTAGTAACGGGCTGGGCCGTAGGGGGTGGTCATAGTTTACATGTGGTCTGCGATTTATCTTTGGCGAGCAAAGAACACGCCATTTTTAAACAAACCGATGCAAACGTAGCCAGTTATGATGCAGGCTATGGGTCAGCGTATTTGGCACGACAAATTGGACAGAAAAAAGCCCGTGAAATATTCTTTTTAGGCCGAAATTACTCGGCACAAGAAGCCTTAGAAATGGGTATGGTAAATGCCGTAATACCTCATGCCGAGCTAGAAGACACCGCTTACCAATGGGCAAAAGAAATTCTACAAAAAAGCCCGATGGCTATCAGAATGCTCAAGTTTGCCTTTAACCTCATAGATGATGGATTGGTCGGACAACAGATATTTGCAGGTGAAGCTACCCGACTCGGCTATATGACAGAAGAAGCACAAGAAGGCCGAAACGCATTTCTCGAAAAACGCCCACCAAATTGGGATAAATTTGAGCGGTATTCGTAATTGTATCGAATAGGATTTATTGGATTGGTTTGACTTTAGGATTGAATTGCTAAATATGATTCAATATATAGTCAGTGTCTGTGCCATCACTGACATTACACAGCCTAGGTCTTTAGAATAGGTCTTCTTTTGTAAGACACAGCCGAAAGCAATTTGATTATGGACAAATTCAATTGAAAATTGTTAAACCAACCGAACCCATTTTTAAAGTAATAACAATCCATCCCGAATTTTTCAATAAATTTGTCGTTCACTATTTTTCAGAAAACCTCATTCCATGAAAAAGCTCATAATTATTTTTGCAACTAGCCTTGCCTTGATTTCCTGTAGCTCTGCCGAAAAAGATGCTGCACGCTCAACAACAGACACCAAAAAAACGAACAATCATACACTAGTCTTTTTTGACAAAACTCAGAGCGTAAATGTGGACGATGAGTTCGTAAGGAATAAGTACCAAGCGGCTCTTAAGTCGCTTATTGACGAAAATATACAGTCAGAAGGAGATATTTTTGAGATTTATTATATACACGAAAACACCGCCAAGGCCAAAGTTTTGTCGCTGTCGGCTCGAACCATTAAAGAAAATTCGGAAGGCCTAAATGGCACTGACCTAGAAGCTGCCCAAACCAATTACGACATGAGCATCGGCAAAGAGCGTCGCATGATTCTTGACCTAGCCGTGCAAAAAATGCTCGAAAAAAACAGTGGGGCTTCAAATGCCGAAACCAACATTTCAGCCTCAGTTCCCTTACTTTCAGAAGCCTTAAATAGCAAAAAAGATGTAAAAGCATTTTATTTCTCTGACATGGTAGAAAGCCTCAAAAACGGCAGAGACTTTCATAAAATAGCACCCATCAGCCACGACCAAGCTCAGGAATGGGCAAAAACGGATGCCGAAAACTACAAACTGTATAACCTCACCAACGCCCAGATTTCTATCATTCTGCCGTTTTCGCCCAACAGCTCCTCCAAAGAAAATAACCCAAACGTCAGCGACTACTGGAAAGTGTATTTCGAGGCCTTGGGTGTTAGTGGTGTGAAGGAGATTTGAGGAATAACTTATTATTTGAATTCAATTTTTAAAATGTTAATAAAAAATTCTGCAGAGTTAGTTAGCAATTTCTGATACGGCTCAGCTGTTGAGGGCTAACGTTAAGGTATTAAGCCAACAGTTTACCTTTTACTCTGTTGCTAAGGCCAGGTTGAGTCTTCTCAAATACGTCAAGCCTTTGTTCGGCATTTTTTATTCGGTGAAAGGCATTTCTGTTTTCAAGCTGCAGCAGGTAGCGTTCATATATAGTTATGATTACGAATGCCAAATGGGGAATAGTTTCTAACAAAGCCTTCACCGTTTCTTTTCTTATGTATGATGCCTTGAGGTGCGTGAGAGCTTGAAGGTAGCAGGTGGAAGGTTGTTCTGAAACATAACTTGATATACCCATTCGCCCTCACCCAATATCCAGTGGGTTAAAGTAGATTCAGTTTCAGGTTCATCGTACGACAAACTCACGCAATACACCTTCGCTTATGTAGAATATCCTATCGCATATCTCGCCTTCGTGCAGCATTATGTCTTGCTCCTCAAAGCTAATTGGACTGAAGGAATTTTGAATTTTTGAAATTTCTGCTTCGGTAAACAGATTAAAACTCTTTAGAAATGGAGTAAACGGCACGATATTTTATTGGATTTTTTTTCAAAATTAGTGAAATTTTGTAAAATGCACAGTTCAAACTTTTTTTACCTTTAGACTTTTGCCAAAAAATTCATTTATCTTTGTTTCGCAAGACTATTATACCCCCAAAACAATGCTTTACTACCTTTTTAGCTACCTCGACCAAATGTTCGATTTCCCGGGTGCGGGTGTTTTTCGTTACATTTCGTTTCGTGCATCGGCAGCAACCATTTTGTCGCTTTTGATAGCGGCCATTTATGGCAAACCGATCATTCGCAAGCTGCAAATGTTGCAAGTCGGCGAGAGCATCAGAGACTTGGGTCTTACCGGTCAGTTAGAGAAAAAAGGGACACCGACTATGGGAGGTTTTATCATTTTAGCATCTTTGATGATTCCGGTTCTGTTATTTGCCAAGCTTGACAATGTGTACATCATCCTTCTTATCGTAGCCACACTATGGACTACCATGATTGGTTTTGCTGATGATTACATCAAAGTTTTCAAAAAAGATAAGGAAGGCCTAAAGGGCAAGTTTAAAATAATAGGTCAAGTAGGCTTAGGATTGATAGTTGGGCTTACGCTTTACTTCAACAACAACGTGAAAATCAGGGAGTTTGGCAGTAATGGATTCGTTGATAAACATTCCTTGACTACCACTGTACCTTTCCTAAAAAATAACCTTTTAGACTACGATATCTTCTCGAGCTATCTACCAGACAGTTTGGCTTGGCTTCCCTACGTGTTTATATGTGTATTTATAATCACAGCGGTGTCAAACGCAGCCAATATCACAGACGGAATTGACGGCCTAGCCGCAGGAACATCTGCCATTATCGGCCTTACGCTTGCAGTGTTTGCTTATCTATCTGGCAATAAAGTCTTTGCCGAATATTTGAATATCATGCTTATACCAAACTCCGGAGAAGTAGTAATATTCTGTGCAGCCTTTCTTGGTGCCTGCATAGGCTTTCTGTGGTATAACTCCTACCCTGCTTCGGTTTTCATGGGAGACACGGGCAGTTTGATGCTCGGAAGCGTAATAGCCACACTTGCATTGATTCTCCGAAAAGAACTTATGATTCCATTGATGTGTGGTATTTTCTTGGCCGAGAATATCTCTGTAATACTGCAAGTGGCTTATTTTAAATATCAAAAACGCCGAAGAGGTTTGGAATACGCAAAGCAGAATAGACTTTTACTAATGTCACCACTGCACCACCATTTCCAGAAAAAGGGCTACCACGAGGCCAAAATTGTTACTCGTTTCTGGATAGTGGCTGTTGTTTTGGCGGTTATCAGTATCGTTACGCTTAAGTTGCAATAAAAAGGCCGTGTCTAAGGTTTAGGCTACAGCTTTTTTTTGCTATATTTGGAAAGTCCTTCGATTGGCCTGAACCTATACCTTTAGATGAAACAGACTCTATTTCTATTATTGCTTGTAGCTGCTACGAGCATATTTGCCCAAAAACGTCCTCTTCAACACGCAGACTACGACGATTGGAAGGCGATTTCTGAAACGAAAATTACTCCAAACGGACATTGGATAGCCTATGTCCTTAGCCCCCAAGATGGTGATAATAAACTCATTCTGTATCCATTATTGGGCAATGCCATAGATACGGTAGAGCGGGCCTCAGAACTTTGGCTGAGCCAAGACTCACAATGGGCAGCTTACAAAATTTCACCCTCCAAAAATGCTGTCAAAACAGCTAAATTGGCTAAAAAAAAGAAAGACGAAATGCCAAAAGACAGCATTGGCATACACAGTTTTTCTACCTTCGAAACCGTCAAATTTGCCAACGTAAAGAGTTTTGTTTTTCCTGAAAAATCCAACGATTGGCTGGCTTTTCTCGGATATCCAGAAACCAAGAAAGATACCTCGACAAAGGCTAAAAACGTAAAAAAAGAAAGTGATGAGAACGGAAGTACACTGTATTTATTCAGCCTAAAAACCAATACTTTACACAGGTTTCCTTTTGTTTACAAATACCAGTTTGATCCTTCGGGTCAAACCTTGACTTTTGCAACAACAGGGAAAGACAGCACCATGAAGTCGGGCTTGTATGCCTTTTCTACCAACAATCAAAAAGCTCAGCTTTTGACCGAAACAAAAGGTTTTTATAAACAAATAAGTAGTTCAGAAGATGGTCAAAACTGGGCCGCCATTCTAGACCCCGATACAACCAAGAAAGCCATGACCAAAAACCACCAATTGTGGTATTGGAAAACCTTAGAAGAACCAAAACTCATAGGCGATACACTGACCAATAGCGATAAACAACTTCCGCTGATCAGTGCGGAGTTTGAGCCAAAGTTCTCTAAAGATGGATCCCGATTGTTTTTCGGAAAAACGCCGCTTCACTTACCAAAAGATACAACCCGACTGGAGGAAGACATTGTGAGCCTCGACGTATGGAACTGGAAAGACAATTACCTGATGCCTCAACAATTGGCCAATCTCAAAAACGAACTAAAAAAGAGTTATTTGACACTTTTTGATATAAAAAATCAGAAAACAATACGGCTGGCAAGTCCTGATTTCCCTGAAATAAGACTTTCCAAAACCGCCAACGAAGAAGAAATACTGCTATTGGCATCAGAAAAATATGCAAATCAGCATTGGCTTTTTAATACACCCATAGACGCCTTTGCAGTTTCGGGTAAAAATGGAAATCGAGAATTGATTTTCGAAAACAAGCGAGCAACAGACTTAAAAATGTCGCCCGATGGTAAATATGTGGTTTGGTACGCACTAGAGGACACAGCTTGGTTTGCATTTCAAGTTAGAAATCAAAAGACGTATAAGCTTACAGAAAATGTAAATTTCTCAGATAAGGCCGACGACGACCATCCAGACGAGCCAAGTAGTTATGGCATAGCAGGTTTTACAAAAGACGACGAAACAATATGGATTTACGACAAATACGATATTTGGGCTATTAATCCTTCAAAACCATCAGACAAAAAACGGCTCACAAATGGCCGGGAAAACAACATAACTTATCGCTATATTTCTTTGGACGAAAAGGAAACCCAGATTGATTCGAAAAATACAATTATGCTGCATGTTTTCAATCAAAAAACCATGGAGTCGGGTTTTGCAAAATTAACTAACACCGAAAATACGATTCCTGAATTGGTATTGTTTGACAAATTTTATTTTTCACCGAAAATCATAAAAGCTAAAGAAAGCACCGATTTAGTTTTTACAAAAGAAAACTTTGAGGTTTTCCCAGACCTACAGTACAGCAAAGATTTTGATTTTAAAGAAGTTATAAAAGTAAGTACGGCCAATCCACAACAAGAAGGTATCAATTGGGGCACTGCCGAAATGGTGAAATACAAAACGCTCGACAACAAGGATTTAGAAGGAATACTTTATAAACCAGCCAATTTTGAGCCAACCAAAAAATATCCTATGATTACGTATTTTTATGAAAAAATGTCGGATCAAATTTACCGTTATAACGTACCTCAGCCGGCTAGGTCGAGTATAAACTTCGCCTACTATCCGAGCAACGGCTACTGTGTGTTTGTGCCAGACATTGTTTACAAAACTGGTCAACCCGGCCAAAGTGCTTACGACTGTATTTTGCCGGGAATAAAGAAAGTACTCGAGATGGGCTTTATAGATAGCACCCGTTTGGGCGTGCAAGGGCATAGCTGGGGCGGTTATCAAATAGCTTGGTTGGTTACCAAAACCAACATTTTTAGAGCGGCAGAAGCAGGAGCACCAGTAGCCAACATGACAAGTGCCTACGGCGGTATCAGGTGGGAAACGGGCAACTCACGCCAAGCACAATATGAACGTACGCAGTCGAGAATAGGAGCTACACTTTGGGATAGCCCCCAGAAGTATATTGAAAACTCCCCATTGTTTTATCTGCCAAACGTAAAAACTCCCGTGCTGATGATGCACAACGACGACGACGGGGCAGTGCCTTGGTATCAGGGCATAGAAATGTTTATGGGCCTCAAAAGACTGGGCAAGCCTGTGTGGATGCTGAATTACAACGGCGAAAAACACGGACTTACACAACGCAAAAACCGAAAGGATTGGTCGCTACGGATGTCGCAATATTTTGATTATTACCTCAAAGACAGTCCCATGCCTGCATGGATGAGTAAGGGCATTCCGGCAACCGAAAAAACACTTAACTATGGATTCAAAATTGACTAGAAGCTCAGAATTGGGCAATAAGCGAAGCTTACGAAAGAAAGTTTGGAGTACGCTAGACGTGCGGTATTCCGAGCGAAAGGGCATGAGTTTTGTTTTTAACATATCTTTGTCGATACTGATTTTTCTAAATACCATCGCCATCATACTCAATACCATACCAGATTTAAGTCAAAACTATCACACCATTTTTAGAGATTTCGAATACTTTTCAGTGGCTGTTTTTTTGATTGAATACCTGCTTCGGCTGTGGTCATGTGTGGAAAGCAGAGGATTTAATCATCCACTTTATGGTCGTATTCGTTTCATGTTTTCATTCTGGGGATTAGTAGATTTACTGGCCATTGCACCGTTTTTCCTATCGGCATTTGCCACCGACTTTGCTTTTATTCGGATGCTACGCCTATTGCGTATTCTACGGCTTTTCCGCATGAGCCGATATTTTCATGCTTTCAGAATTATCAAAAATGTATTGTCCAGCAAACGGGAAGAACTCATTTTAGCGTTTTCGTTTATTTTTTTCTTGATTATTTTCTCAAGTTCGTTGATGTACTATATCGAACATCCTGTGCAGCCCAAGAATTTTTCGAGCATTCCGGCAGCACTTTGGTGGGGCGTAAATACCATGACCACCGTGGGTTATGGCGATATTTACCCAATTACTCTTGCCGGAAAAATATTGGGAGCCTTTGTGGCCATTTCGGGCATTTCGTTGTTTGCTTTACCTGCGGGTATCATTGCCTCCGGATTTAATGAGCACATCAGAGGCTACAAAAACGAACAGGGCAAAATAAAATGCCCTTATTGCCGAGCAGAGTATTTTTTGGCTGAGAAAGCCAAACATAGGCATTGAGTTGCTCATACTAATAAATTAACTTTCAAGATTTGAAATAAGCCTTTGCTTCTCAGCACTACCTTGTTAAAATATTAACCTATTACAAATCCATGCCCTTTGCCACAGATATCCTTATAAACCTTAAATCAACTTTTCTGTTTTAAAAACAAAAAATTGATAAGATTATCAATTTTTGACTAAAATTGCCGATTTAATCCTTCAGTTTATCGATTATGGCCTTAATGAGCCTGTTCAAAATTAAATTCTTTAGAATCTTTAAATTACCTTTAAGAAAACTTTTACCTATGATAAAAAAACGAGCATTTCCGCATTTGCTTATCTTTATATTTGGCTTGCTTTTAACGACATCCTGCATTGACCCATACAAGGTTACTGTTCAAGCCGAGCAATCTTATCTTATTGTAGATGGAACCATTACCAATTCTGATGAATTGCCAATTATTTCTATTTTTGAGACCAATGAAGCCTCAAACTTTAAAAGTTCTCAATTTACTTCTACCATTTCTCCAAAGCTCAAAGATGTAAAGCCAGTTACAAAAATTAAAGTGAGAGTGATTGAAAATGAAACAAACACCTATAATCTTTCAGAAATACAACCGGGTTATTATCAAATGCCGATAGGTTTTGCTGGAAAAATAGGAAATACCTATAAACTTGAATTTGAAAAAGCAAACGGTGAGAAATTTGCATCTAGCCTAGAGAAAATGCTACCAGTTAGTAAGATAAACAGAGTTTTTGACACCTTCAATTCCACGGGAATTAAAGACAAGCTTGCCGATGGAGGGCAAATTTCAAGCAATGATATTTTTATAGATTTTGATGACCCCTCTAAAGAAAAGAATTTTTATAGATGGAAATGGAAATCTTTCGAAATTCAAAATATTTGTGAAACCTGTAAACAAGGCAGATACTTTAGGAGTCAATCAAACTTAGGGCCTTCGGGAGAATGTAAAATAGATACAGACCTAGAAGCCAACAATGTTTTCGATTATCTCTGTGATTCTTTTTGTTGGGATATCTTTTTAAGTAATAAACTTGATATTTTTTCAGATATATACACCGACGGACTAGCTCAAAAGAACAAATTGGTGGCACAAATTCCTCTTTATCAGTCAAACCCTTGCTTAGTAGTTATAGAGCAATATTCTTTAAATGCAAATGCTTACAGATATTTGAAACTTTTAAATGATCAGTCTGTAAATACCGGAACATTGGCAGACACCCCTCCAGCACCAATAAAGGGCAATATGAGTAACCTTTCGAATCCTACTCAACTCATTTTAGGATATTTTACAGCATCTGGCATTGAAGAAGTAAGGTATATGATGAGTCGCAAAAATTCGAGAGGGGCTCAACCTAACGGTATATTTAGATATAAAAACAAAAGAGACTATGTACTAGAATCAACTTCTGAATCTAGACCAAATATTCCCTTAGCCATTTGTAAATCATCCATTTTTAGAACGCCTAATTCACCGAAAGGTTGGCAGTTTGGAATTCAATAAACCTATGAAAATTTATATATCAATTAGAATATTCGGGTTCTTTTTACTTTTATTTTTATACCAATCCATTTGTCAAGGTCAAGTATTAAAAATAAAAGGGGTTTTGTTAGATTCTATCACAAACGAGCCTTTGAAAGGTGCTAGTGTGGTTATTGACTTTCGAAAAAACGAATGGGGTACTAAAACCGACGAGCAAGGGAGATTTAGCTTAAATATGACCAAGGCAAATCATTCGATTTCTATTAAGTACGTTGGATATGTGCCACATTGGATTTATACTAATCCTGAAAGTACCGACAAGACCCTTACCATAAAAATGCGAAGATTAGAAAATGAATTGGAACAAATAGTAGTAACCTCCAAAGGATATGACGAGACAGTAAAGAAACCCTTGTTGGGGGTGAATCAAATAAATATGAAAACCCTTCAAAAAATACCCGCAGCGTTTGGTGAGGTAGATTTTTTAAGAGGGATTCAAATGTTACCTGGTGTTTCGAGTGTTGGCGAAGCTTCTAATGGTGTCAATATAAGAGGTGGCACTACCGATCAAAACCTCATTCTTCTAGACGATACTCCTATTTTTAATCCCACCCACATGTTTGGTTTGTTTTCGGTTATTCCACCGGATGCAGTGAGTAATTTGGATTTATACAAAGGGAATGTGCCGGCAAGATATGGCGGACGAGCAGCTGCTGTTCTTGATATTTCTATGAAAACACCTAACCTCAATAACTTTAAGATGGTAGGAGGTGTAAGCCTTATATCTAATAAACTCCTCATTGAAACACCCATAATTAAAGAAAAACTTGCTATTTATGTTGCAGCGAGAGGAGCATTTACAGATTTTTTATTGCCAGTCATATCCAATGGTTTTGACAGCGTGAAAACTACTTTTTCAGAAGTCGTAGCTAAAATATTTTGGAAAGTAAACCCAAAAAATACCCTTAGTTTAATGGGCTATATAAGCAATGACTATTTTCAAACCAACCTGCTAGCAAATTTACCTAATGTGGTAGGTAACACTACGTTTTTCGAACATAAAACCCTGAATTTTAATGCTAAATGGGTATATCTAATCAATAGTAACTTAGACCTTTTAACCAGTATTACAAGTGCTCAATATGACCCCACCATTGGCACAATTGAAGCCAAAGACAAAAACAAGGTTCGCCTAGAGTCTAATATTAATCAAAAACAGGCACGAACAGCCCTAAATTTTCAAAAAGAAAAACAAAAAATTGAAACTGGACTTTCATTTACAAATTATGTGATAGGGCCTGGTACCTTAGAACCAGGGAAAAGCACCAGTGTAAACTACATTAGTACGCCCAACGAATATTCCAATGAATTGGCCGCCTATATAGATGACGAATACGAATTTAGCCCAAAGTTTTCTGCCACTGCTGGTCTTCGCTATTCGTATTTTATGGCCCTAGGTACTTCAGAAATCCGAACCTATGACCCCAATCAGAGCAGAGACGATTTTAGTGTTATAAGCACCAAAGTTTATAATAAAGGCGAGATAAGCAAAACCTACGGCGGTTTTGAACCTCGCATGGGTTTAAGATATTCTCCGAATAAAAATTTAGCCTTGAAGTTTGGTTATAATTTAATGCGACAATATTTACAAATAGTATCCAATACCACTACTCCAATACCCACCTCTCGCTGGAAAACCAGTGATCAAAACATCGCTCCTCAGGTAAGCAACCTAGTAACGGTTGGAGGATATCAAACATTCAAAAACAATATAAATGAAATAAGTGCAGAGGTGTATTATAGAGGTTCGAAAAACATCAGAGATTACAAGCCGGGGGCAGATTTTTTGTTGCAAAGGTTTCCTGAAACCCAGCTAGTGCAAGGTATAAGCAAATCGTATGGATTAGAACTTATGTTTTCAAAGAAAAAAGGGGTTTTTAGTGGATGGGCCAACTATACCTATGCACGTACTTTAAACAGAGTTTATGCTACTTCCAACTTTTTAGATTTAGTAAACAATGGAAACTGGTATAATGCCAACTTTGATAGACCCCACAACTTCAACACATCGCTGGACTTTACAGTAGATAAACACAATTCTTTCGGATTTAACTTTGTGATGAGTTCAGGCCGTCCCTATTCTCAACCCGTGGGTTTTGTGAGTTATCAAAACAATTTTTATCCTTTTTATGATGAAAGAAATAATGAAAGAATACCATTGTATCATAGGTTTGATTTCTCTTGGAATATTTCAAATCCTTCTATGAAAGACCGTGATTGGAAAGGCAATTGGGCTTTTTCGGTATATAATTTATACGGAAGAAAAAATGCTTACTCCGTATTTTTCAAAACAGAAGATGGAAGTATAAAGGCTTACAAACTACAAATTTTTGGTGCACCTATAGTTTCTTTGGCCTATAATTTTGTTTTTGAAAAATAGAATAATCGCTTATTGTAAAGCCTTTTGTGCAAGCACTATTAGTTTATCATTATTTCTTACCAACAAAAAAGCCTCTTTGCCCTTAATCCTAATTTTTCTAATTTTCCTTACTTGACCAGATATTGGTAAATATCTAAAGGTAGATTTATTAACCTTCAAGTCTGTACCAATGGAATATAAACCACCAAAATCTGCATCATATATTCCCATTTGAATATTTGCATCAAAAAAATTGCCCGCAAACATAAAGTTAGAATTAGTGTTGTTTTTATAAACCAGCTGTGCCCCATAATAGGGACCAAATTGCATTTTGTTTGGTAAAACTTTAAGCGTAAAGTTGCCTTTGCCATCGTTTATCAAAACTGAA
>Ga0164293_10001855_pt1 | contig 17817 bp, 8 predicted proteins | sample GEODES118metaG_FD_111487 | JGI IMG/M metagenome (GOLD analysis project Ga0164293, IMG submission 111487) | Eutrophic lake water microbial communities from Lake Mendota, Wisconsin, USA - GEODES118 metaG | ecosystem: Environmental > Aquatic > Freshwater > Lake | place: USA: Lake Mendota, Wisconsin...
GTTGTTGATACTTCTGTATCTATTAATTTCACTTAATATTTTTTTATCTAAACCCATAATATTATCCGTTTAATAATTGTTTTATACCGTTAGCTGTTTCAACTCTAACTTTTCTGTTGGCAGTTGTTTGGTGTCCAGCTCTTTCAATAAGACCGTCTCTTTCTCTTACAGTATAACAATCTCCTGTATCTAAGTCACAAACTTGTTTAGTTCCGTCACCGTTATCTTCTTGTGAGAATCTAGTTGATTTACCAAGGTAATTGTCTAATGCTGATTTAATATCCATAATAATGTTTCTATATAAATATACGACTAGTTTATAAAGTGAATGGAGGCCCAGTTACTGTTTGTACTAATACCTGACCACCAACAGGATTTTTAAATCCATAAGGACGGTATTTGACTACTAGTCTAAACTCACCTTTACCTTTTATCTCGTAAACATAAGTATAGTTAGTGCTTGCACCTCCTCTACCATCAACCGCAGCTCTTTGTCCACTTGAATCTATAAAGTATCTATCAGAATAATCTTGGTCTTGGAACCCTGGTGCGTTAAATCTAAATGTAATGTACCCACTATTGTCAGGTTTTGTAATGTTAAAATATTCAGGTCCATTTCCAGTAATATCACTATTTGTCCCTTCATACGTTATTGATAGTGGTTGTTCTGGGAATGTTGGAGTTGTTGATGGTGTTGGAATAAAATTAAAATTAAATGTTTGTTGAACGTTTTGAGGATTTTTAACTTTGTCTGTTGGTACCGCAGTTAATTTAAATTTAATCTTAACCGTTTGAGTTGAAGTAACAGGAGTTGTTTTAAACTCATTTATTGGGTTAGTGATTAGCATGTTTTGAACATTCGCATATGTCATGGTAAATGTATTACTTGACACATAACTTGAAACGGTTGTAGTCACACTTCTATTCAATGTTTCTGTATTAACATTATTAACAACGTTATTATCATAAACAGACACTATCATTGTGACATTTTGTTGTAATGTCCAAGTGTTAGTTGATGCCGCTTGAGGGTTAACATTCACAACTAAACTTGTAGTTGAGCTGTTTGGAGCTGTTTGTGTTTGGTCAATTAATACTATATCACCTGTTTGTTGTGGTTGACTATTTGTATTATTTGGATTACTTGGGGTTGGCGTTACTTGAGCTGGGTTATAAGTAAAATTACCTAAACTTGTACCATTACCATGAACACCTCTCAATATTATTGGAGTACTTTGAGCAACAACAGTATTACTACGTGGGACAACAACGGAAATTCTAGTTTTACTGAAAATTGTAATACCTGTAGTTGTTAATACATTATTAATAGTCGCACCTGTAACCTCATCTAAGTTATTTCCAACAATAGTTAAAATAGTGCCGCTCACACCTGTTAATGGTGAGAAAGATGTTATTGTTGGTGGAGGACATGATGGTACTACATTTGTAGTTGTATTCAAATTGTTTGGTTTTGGTGTAACACCAGCATTGGCTTCTGCAGTTTTTTTCTTTTGTTTTGCATCATCAGCCCTTGCTTGTGTTACCGATTCAACATTTAATCCCGCAGGTCCTGCAGATTTAAATGCCGCCCTAAAAGTCGCATCTAATTTTGTAAACTCACTTAAATGGCTATCATAATATGATTCCGTAATATTTGATACAGGCCAATAACATACATAATATTTAGTAATACCAATCGCATTTTCACCAAAGACTCTATTAACATTTTTACGTAATTTAGATATCATAAAATCAAAAAATCTGTCAATATTATCAAAATTAGCCACTGGTTGTGGTGTCTTATCCGTTAAACCTGGTATATTAACACATGAATATTTTTTAGAACTAAAGAATCCACTATTGTCATTATAGTTATTTGTTAATGGTACATTCGCAAAATTGTTATTGTAACCAACAAAAGTATTTTGGTTAAATGTGTTAGCGTAACATATTGCATAAATAAGAACCTGTAAATTAGTATTACTTGGAATTTTATTTTTAAGTGCGGTAACAAATTCATCTTGGGTTATTTTAGTCGCCGTTGCAGGTTGACCGTCACCCCAGAATTCATACTCACTCGCTAATTTATTACGACATGAATTTTGTGCCGCAGCGGTACTATCGCCAGCCTGAGTAATAAATTTAGATTTATCAATATTTGTTATCGCCTTTCCTGCAACACCATCTTTTGAATTCTTAACAAGACCCTCAATTTTAGTTAATAGATTTTGATTAATACTTTGTAAATAATTGTCGACCGTAGGTAAATCATATATACCTTGTCTAGTGCCATTAAATGTTGTTACAAAATTACCAGGAGTAATATTATGGTTAACTTCTGTTATAAAATATGGACCATTAAACATTGGGACATGTCTAAGATTAAAATACATTGTTGGTTGTAATAACGCATTACCTAAAGACTGAACTTGGCATTGATAACTTCTTTGTTTGTATAAGTTATATAAACTAACATTTTGAGTTGCAACATTTCTACCTGAAGCTTGGTCAACCATGTTTAATTGTGTTTGAATTGTTTCAGAAGTTGCTTTACCTCCATCCATCGCAATGTTAAATGAAAAAAAGATATTTTGATTTCTAACTCCAATATCCACATTGAATCCAACGCATTTGTTTGAAGTGGCGTAGTCTTTTTTACCAACAAGATTTTCAATTAAAGGATTGTCAGAAGCCCTTCTTAAGTCAAAAGAATCATCCCTAAATCTTGAATTACCTTTTGGTAAATCTAAATGTGTTGATGGTTGACCAGCATAAAAACAAACCATTTTAGGTCCCGATTTTCTATAATCAACATCCAAAAATGTTCCCCACATATTGTCAGCAAATTCTAACTTACCTTCAGGTTGTGGTATTGTTGTACCATCTACGTCTTGTATGTTATAAAAGTTAACATATGCGGGTAATGGCATAACGTTAAATTTATTCTTAATTAACATTCCACTTATGAACACAAAAACACTCATTTCCATGTTTAGTGAATTCATACTTAAGGTATCTTTTAAGTCAAAAATATCTACAACAATTGTATCTCCAATGTTTCTTGATGCTCTATCTAAAAACATGAAATCTTCAAATAATGTTTTTGTTGTGTAGTCTGAACCAGCAACCCATTTATCATTTAACGCTTTAAAGACTTCATAGTTTTCAACTTTACTTTGTTCTCCGCTAATAACACTTTGAATTACCCTTTCAGGTAACTCTTGTTGGACAGGTAGTTTAAGTCTGACTTGAGTTAATATTTGATTTAAAATATTGTTTTGAAACTCAGATGTCAATCCTAAGTAAGTTTGTAACCTACTTTTAAAGTCAGCTCGTGATAAAGTTGGTGTATACAGTTTTTGTGTCGCATACATTTTAATTATTGGAGCTAATAACACAACATTGTTTGCCGTAAATTCAATATTATTTTCAATGAAAAAATCTGTAATATAAGAACCATTATTGTCATATATTAAATTTTGAATAGTTGAAAACCCTACTTCTGTTTCTAACGCCAACCAAGCTTGAGGATATCTTGACTTAGACAAATCAAGAGTGATTGTATTAGTTTTTGAAGGTAAACTATCTTTAATATACGGATTAAAATTGATTGGGTCTAATATTGGAAAATTTCCATTACCTTGAGCCATATATGATGCCATAACCCTTCTGTTATATTCCGCGGGGTTACCATACTTTAAAATAACATCATATTCTAAAAACGATTTTATTGTACTTGAGAATAATGTTAATTGTTGTTCCCCAATAGTTTTAAAATATTCTCCAGTTGTTGCGGATTCATTTTTACCAGTGACTTCCATCATACTTCTAAACAAGTATTGGAAATTTTTAAATAACGCATTTGGGTCAACATTTGAAGCCCCTATTGGTACCGCCGCTTGCGGTCCTAAATCAATATTAGTTACAGGCTTACAAAAGTTTAAAAATTCTTGTTCAAATTTATCTAAAACTTTTTTATCAAAAACTGAAAATATTTCTTCAATTTTAGAATAATCCCCATCAATTAACAAACTGAATGCCGATTGTTTTGTCGCACCAGTTTTAATTTTATTAACATATGCATCTGGTTGTGGTTTTGATATTTGTGTGTTATCAAAATAACCATAATTTGGTGAAGACCAAAGTAGTCTCACAGAACCGTTGTATATTGATTGGTTATTAAGGAATGGTCGAACAGGAGACCCCGCAATCAAAACCTCAGTATTTACTTGGTTAAATTGAGTACCAAATGATGGTACCACGTAATATGTCGCAGCGGTTGTGTTGTCATTTGGATTACAAGCATTTCCCAAATTTGTTGGGTCAAAAGTATTATTAGGTAAAATTACAGACCAAGTTTGTATACTTGAATATTGTATGGGTGTTATTAATGGAAAGGCAATTGTCTGAGCATTTATGTTTGAATCCGCAAAGTTATAAACTTTAACACCCTCATCAATACTCCTCTGCATTTCGGTATCAGTATAACCACTATACAAATCATATCCATTATAAAAAACGTTAAAATCGTTAATTACTTTTGGATAGAAACCTGTTTGAATTTTGGTGATATTATTATTAACATCTTGTAATTTAATGTTATTAACACCATCAAATTTAAATGTATATGTTTTTGTGTCAGAACTTGTGATTGGGTCAAAATTAACTTTATAGTTAAAGTTTGTCCAAGCAGAATCTAATATATCAACATTATTTGTTTTATAGGTTTTATATCTATACCAGATAGAACCCATTTTTAAAACCCAAGCGTATGGCATTTTGTGAATTGCTCCAAATTTTTTGAAACAAGACGCAATGTAATCTAAATCACTTGACTCTCCGTCTGTTTTATATTTTTCTTTTAAAGACGCTAAAGGTAATGAGTTAATAAAAAGATATGCTGCTTGTGTGTAAGGATATGGGTCTTTTCTTCTCCAATTAGAAACACCGTTTTGAATCGCATTAATAAAGTACGGTGTGTTCAACATTGAAGTTGTTGTTTCAACTGAAATGTTTTTATTTGGTGAAATATAATTTACATAACCTTCAGTTGGTACAAAAAATGTCGGGTCTTTTCTTATATCATAAAATCCTGCAATACCAATTGATGTTATTTGATTTGATGGGTTAGAAACTTTTAAATATGAAAAATTAGTAACTGGTCTATTTTTAGTATAATTGTTAATATCGTTAAAGTTTGAGATAACGTCTCTATCATCAAATACTGTTAAAACTTTATTTGTGTTATAAACTGAATTTTTAACATTAGTAACACTATTCGCCATTTGTCTTGAAACCCATGTTGGGTCTGTAAATGGGTATGTATCAACAATTAATGGGTCATTTGATACGTTCTTAACTAACTGTAATAATCCATCCAATTTTGGACTTGCTTGAGGTTCTTTACCTAAATCACTTAAACTTAAAATATTGAAAGAATTTTCAGTTAAATTTTTAATGTATGGTGTAACATAAAAATCACGTAAGTAATCTTGATATGCTCTACCTGTACCTTGGTTTGAAATGTTTGATAAAAACGAAGGATAGTTTTGAGCAGTAATATTATAATTTTTAAGTTTTAAACTTAAAAATGGAGAACTAACTCCCAGTCCACTTACAATGTTATTTGTTTCCGCACTTACAATTAGTTTTGTTAATTGGTCTATCTGATTATTATTTGCCCTAATGAATCCAGAGTAATTTGAAGTTAAAAATTGTCTTTCCCATATTTCATAAAAAAACTTAATCTCTTCTTTATTAACATAAGCAATACCCTCTGACGGATATTCAATTGCGTTTACGTTAATTATGTTTGTAGTTTTTTGATTATCTATTGATGGTTGTGTGACAGGTACATTAAATTTCTGAGTTAACCCCTTCATATACTCTTCAACAAATTCAACCTCAGGCCATTTCTCATAAAGATATCCTTTTGTTAAATTAACCACAGATGGGTCTCCAATATATTTTAATTGGAACCTACCTTTTTTATCTTCAGGTGTTTCAACAAAAAACTGAGGCCAAGGGTAGACAGGTATCTGACCGTTCACTAAACCTTGATTTTGACTTTTAGCTTGTTCTGAAATTGTAACTTTATCAACAGTATCTGTACCAGGTGCGGATGATGTATTATCTAAAATCGCTAGTTGTCTTACGGGGTCATATTTTACATTCCACGCCTTAGTATGTACTTCATCAAGTAAACGAATAAACCCTTCCGCTGATGCCATAATTACCGCACAAATATTTCTTACCGTCGGGTTGAAACCTATCTTTTCTTGTATTTTTTTCGCCAATTCACTTGTTAATATAGTTTCCTCTTCAGCTAATTTTTGATTTGCTTGGGATTCCATGTTAGATAATAAATTTTGGAAATCACTAAAAACAAAACATGGAGGTATTACAAGATTACCAAATAAATTTTCAAATCTTGTATCTGATGTATCTTTTTCTAATGTTGGTTTAATTTGTTTCTCAATTAAAATTTGTATCGCCTTTGTGTCTGCGGTTGTTGGTAATAATATTCCTGTTTGAGCTGTTGTTGTTTTTTCTAAATCAATATCAGTTAAAGTAATTTGCCTAATAAAAGTTTGATACGTTATACTATTTTTAATTGGTGTTTTTCCGTTTAGACCTAGTGTTTTGTTTTCTGATAATAAAGTATTAAAACTTTGAGTATAACCACTTAATCGACTAGTACCTTCTCCTTTTTTTAATAGATTATCAATAAACTCTTGTTTAAAAATATAAACTTCTTGATTGGTACCTTTTAAAATGATTGGATTTGGATTCATATAAACATTAAACCAAGACGATTTACCACCGTAAATTTCATTGAAATAGTTGCCTAAAGTTTCTTTATAAACCCTGATGTTTGTTAATGGTTCTACGTCGGCTTTAGTGTATCTGTCAGCAATTGATTGTTCAAACGTTAATAAATTATTCATTAACTGAGCCATTGTCCATTCAGGAAAATCAGGACTAATTAAACCTTTTGCTTTGTACTCACTATAAACTTCAGTAATTTTTTGATAACCTCTTTCGCTTATTACCTCACTTGTAATATTGTCACTTGAAATTGTAGACGCCTTTGATGACGCCTGGTCAACCAAGTTCAATTGAGTTTGAATAGATGCGTTTCCCGCCCCTTCAGGTGATGTAGGTGATTTTGAAACATTAAATGTTTTACTATACATGTGTGGAGTTGCAAATAAACTTCCCATTGAAATTTCATTCAAAATGTTAAATTTATATCCAACAAATTCTAAATCAATTTGGTAGTTTCCACTAAACGTATTAAACCTGGCGTTAAATTTTGTAAGATTCAATTGATATCTTATTGCCTGTCCATAATAACCTTTGAGAGTTAAATAAAAAGGACAATAAGGTAAATTAAAAAATGCTGCATAGGGTGAATTGTCCCCAAGTTGAAATAACGCTCTTCCTTGAACGTCCTCCAATTGCATTGTAACACTAGGAATAAAAGATGAATTTGTTTTAACCGAAATACTTGTAATACCAAGTAGTCCATTGTCTGTTGATTTTCCACCTGGGTCGGCAACAGACATTTTTACATACGGGTTGGTTCCGTCTTTTGGGTCAATAATTTGTCTTTGCATTTGATTATCCCCCAAACCGTTTCTACTATTCTTTCCCGTTAACTCATCATAATAACCCGTTGTTAAATTACTTTTTTCTGTTGGTCTTAAAAAGTTCATTTTAGCAATAGACAAAGTCCTAACTTTATCATCAGGACTGCCACCAACAGATAATTTTGTTCTTGGCACAACTTCAGCCTCAAGATTAGCATACATAACCAAATTCTCATGGTCAACCAATCTTTCTCTAATATTTCCAAGCGCATCAATAGTTTTATTGGGGTCAACAACAATAATATTATTGTAATCAAACTCTACTAAAATATTGCCACTATTATCTCCCTGTAAATTACCTGCCATAATAATAAAAATAATCCGACAACGCGGCTTTATAATCCTGTAGTGAAGGTAGTAGCGGAAACGGAATAATCAATACCGCACCGTCATATATGTAATTCTCCAACCCACCAAACTCGGGGTTTGCTTGAAGAATTAACCAACCAAAATATGGTGAATCATAAAATTCTTGAGATACAACATCTAATCTACTTCTAGCAACTTTATACACATAAGTCTTATCCGTTGGCTTTTGAGGTATATTAACAAAAGGCACAACAGTTTGTTCACCGTTAATGAGAAATTCATTATATCTATTATAATATTGATATGCCATTAGTTAAGTTTTGCTTTAGATATAAATACGTTTGCAGGATTTTCATCATTCCACGTTTTATTATTTGTGTTTTGGTTTTCAATCCAACCTAAACCTTTTATTAGTTTTTGTTGTGAGTCGGTATTTGCGTCAACAGTAGTATAAGTAAACGTTCTTTTCTTTTTAAGATTAAATGGCGTATATTTTAAGAAATCTTTTAATCTATTTTTTTCCATATCATCAATAAACGCTTTAGTAATATCATTTTCCTCAACAAATACAGGTTTAGCTGTCTTATCCCAATAAGCATCAAACGCAGTACTAATATCACCTGAACTTTTACTTGTTAATGCCGTATTACCAAGTATATTACCAATTAACGCATTTTTAAATGATTCATATTTTTTACTATCAGTAACATCATTAGAAATAATCATATAAACTCTTCTAAAGATATAACCATTAGTATTACTATCAAATAATGAATTAGTACTAAATGGTGTGAATACTTGTTCTGTTGGGAATTTATAATTTGGTTCAAAAACTAATTTACCTGTGTACGATTTATTGTTGTATGTAAAAGTATTTGCACTCCATATAACAGTATTAAATTCCGTGATACCACTTTTTATTTTTTTAACATCATCAATAAACTCAACCATGGTATTTGCAACACCTTGTGAACTTGGGTCTACCTCTGTTGTTCCTGATATTATATAAGAAACTACTTTCCCATCTTTTATTTGGTACCCATCAGTACCTGTGTTTGAATATGCTGGTACATTATATGATATTGTATTTACCCTTCCAATGTAACCAATATAACTTTGTTGAACGGAAACCATACCATTTGTTATGTTAGTAACAGCACTTTGAAATGAACTTCTTTTGTTTTTAACAAAATTTGAATAATTTTCCTGAACTTGACTAACAAGACGGTTTGAAAATTGGTTAGATTTATTAAGAGTACTTATAAATCCTTCGTCTCCATTCTTAATGTCTTTTGCTAATTGAGCAAAAATATCATCAGTTCTTTTTTCTAAGTTGTAAGGTTTACCAAATAAAATTGTCTCACTGTCTTTAGTTAATGTAAATTTACCATCTTGATAAGTTCTTTCCATCATCCATTGTTGACGAACAGCATTATTATATTGGTTTACAGTCTCCTTGTTTTTATTAACAACATTGGTAAAATATGTTTGAGTTTCTTCAACCACTTTATCCATAAATGTACTATAGTTAATTGTACCTGTTTGACCACTACCATCAATAACATTACTAGTCACATCCCCAATTGCTTTGTCATTAGTTTGACCGTTATTTGGTGTTGTTTGATTTATGGTTGGTGGTGCCGTATTATTAGGTATTGATTTTAAGAATTGAGCATCAATAACTTTATAACTTAAATCTGTTGCATCTGCCCTATCATCATAAATTTCAGTATTAGCGTAGTAATTGAATGTTAACGCATTTTGTAATTTATCAACAGACTCTTTTAATCCACTACCTCCGACAAAATTAAACCCTAATGTAACATTCGCAATCATAGGTTGAACCCCAATACCTTCAGGATTTATATCTAAATTTTCATATTGAATTGATAAACTGTTTGGAATTATCTTTGTATTATAAAAGTCCCCAACCCTTAATACTAAAACTGGTGGAGCACCAAATGCGGTGTTAGTCGCATCATTATAAACAGGGCTTGGAGCTCCGTTAATATTTTTAATTGTTGGTATTGTATCCCCAGGTCTCATACATTGTTGTAAGAAAGTTAACCTTGAGTTAAGACCTTCAGGTGTAATTGAGTGGAATGCTGGTTGGAAAAATTTTAATTTATCTCTAAGGTTATCATAAACCATAGGTGTTTCCTCTTTAATTGTTTCAAAGTAATCACATTCAGATAATAAAGCACGTAAAACTCTCTTACTAATATTATCTTTGTCAACTATTTTTTCCTCAATAACAGGTACCGTTTCACTTTTTATTACAGTTCTACCAACAATTTGCGTAGTTTCTTTTGGTGGTGGTACCACTTTAGGCGCTTTTAGTGTTGATTGGATATTAGAAATATACGCTCTTCTACACGCCATTGCGTTTGTCGTATAAATTTCTTTATTTAATGCCTGACTATCACCATCATTATCTGTACAAGAAACACTACTACCAGGTACAAAAGTTTTAGTTTTATCATCAAACTTCATAACTTGAGCATTTTCACCTAATGCGGCACCTGCTTTAACAATTAATCTTTGTGGTGTACCTGTAACATACTTTGTCATTTTACTGTTACCTGTGATGAATATCATTGCAGAATCTATTCTTCTTGCCGCTAATTTATCGTTATAAGCCTTTTTAGCCGCCGCGGATGTACTACTACTAATAATAATTGTTACAGTACCTTCAGGGTTATTTGTAAACTGTTTATCTAATTCATCTATTAACCCTTCAAGTTTTTGTTTATTAGATATAACCACACTATCAAAAAATGATGTAGTTTGTTGGGCAGTACTTGGTGATTGTTGAGTGTAATAGTTTTTTTGGCTAATATATGGTGGATATACAGTTTGAAAAGGAGTATTCTCTTTTTTCGGTATATCATTATCAAAATAAAACCCAAGTTGTTCAAATGTTTTAAGTGTTGCCTCAGGTGAACCTCCAGTTCCTGTATCACTAGATAAATCAGGAGTTGTTTTTATAGTATTAATAGTATACTCTAACTGTTCTCTTGTTAATGTTTTTGAAGATATTGCTTGTTGAATGTCATACAAATCGTTTGGTGATATTGTATAATATTTTTTGGCTAACTCGTATAAGTCATACTTTCTACATCCAGCAAAGAACGATTCTAAAATGCTATCAATTCTAACTTTATTGGTTTCATTACCCAATACTTTATTAACAATAACATTTAAAACCGATGGATGGTCAACAACTATTTTCCAAGTTAAACTACCGCTTCTAGTTGTACTTTTATAAGTATAAATTGGTTCTGGTCTTCCAATGAATTCATGAGGATTCCAATTGGCTTGCACTGTTTCACTAAACGTTAAACCATATGGTGGGAACCACATAACTCTACCACCGTTTGGTCCTCTTTCACAAACAGGTAAATCAGACACTGAAAATCCTGGTGTACTTGATGTTCTCCATGCTAAATTTTCTAATGAGAACATATATTTTTTAGCATAAGCAGTATTATAACTTCCAATTAAGTTAGTTGAATCTTGTCCACCTTCTTGTTTGTTTGGGGCAATGTTAAGATTGTACGTCTTATCTAACACTGAATATGAAAATCTTCTACCTTCAGTTACAATACCATCAGTTTTTTGAAGGTCATTATATTGAAGATATGGAATATCTTTTGCAAATACTCTACAGTACTCGGTTCCAATCTCTTGTCCAATTGCACCAGTATATTTTATAACTTTAGAGCCCTTAGTCATTTCTTTATACCCATCATGGAATACTTTACTAACTTGGTCTATAGCATTACCAACGTGCTGTAGTCTTTTACCACCTTGCGGTTGGCTATCAATAATTCTTTGAGTTTCGTCAAGGATTGACCCTTCTTTAAATCTTCTTTCGGTTGATTCAGTTGTGTTGTAAGATGATGGTTTGAAGTCTTGGTCTGGACTCAAAATTAAACCACCAACACCTACTTTCTTACCAGCATTACCTTTATACTTTGGAGATACCCAAGTGAATCCACCTTCAATACCACCACCATTACTATAGGTTGGACCATTAGCACCTAAACGAATCTCTTTGCTTGGACCCTCATATAGTTGAGCCAACTCAGACGGACCATAAACAGGTGATTGTTGTTCATTACCAAATGCATCTACAGGTAACTCTCTGCTTGGAGAAAATACTCTTGATGGGTCTGATGTTGTTGAACCGACATAAAAATTAGCATTATTTGTTTCGGAACCAACAATAGCCCCACCTAATCTATCAAGTAAGGTTCTATCATAGTTTGGTTTAAACCTATTGTAATTTATGTTTTTCCATAAAATAGATTTTTGCCCCGCACCAGTATTATTATAAAATATCTGAGTACCAGTCTTGCCCGCACCTAATAAGTTACTAACAAAGTTACCTATTGCAGCAATAGGGTTTGCGAGTAATGATTGGGCAATAGTACCAGGTCTTGGTGGATTAATATTTGGGTCGAAATATGAACCAGGTATTAATGAAAAAGGTAAGAATCCTCCTCCCAATCTAAGCGCAAAATCAGCCGCTGCGGTTATAGGGTTGGACGGAACCGTAATTTGATAATTAGGTTCAATTAAAGGAACTCTACCTGTTAGAATATTAACAAGATTAGTACTACTGTTAACATTTAAGAAATTGGCACGACCAATTGTTTCTCTAATAATCGCTCTACCAATTCTTTCTTGAAATTCTCTTTTAAGTGTTTTAGCACCTAAACGAGCAATAAATGAATCTTGACTCAAACGTCCATTATTACCTTGTGGGTCGGGATTTAATAAAATTGATAGTGGGGTATATGATGAAGGATTAAATATTGATGGGTAAGGTTGATTATTATATAATTGTCTTGCACCACCAGGAATTGAACTTGAGATGACATCAGGTGTTGTTATATAATCACCAGCGTCATATTGTTGTAACCCACCATTACCAAAAGGGTTAAGCGGCAAATACGGTGGAATACCACTACCAAATCCTTGTTGTGCTGCAATCTTGGCTTGGTCAATAATATGAGCATCTTGTTGACCAGGACCATATTCTCCTTTATTTGAAACAGTATTTAAATTACCTGAAATATCAGGGGCTTGTTTGTACCCACCATCATTTCCCCATCTATTAAGTGGGTATTGTTTGTCGGCATAGAAAGTTGTATCAATAAGACCATCAGGACTATCTACAACCGATAAATCTGATTGAATAATTTCGTAAGTTGTAGGAGGCGTAACTTTGGTAGGGGACTTAGCATAAGGTACTAAATTCCTTGTTATAAGTTTTTTTCTAAAAACTTCACTACTAATATAATCTAACGGACTACCCATTTATACTTTTCTTAATAAATAGGTTGATAGTGTTTTTTTATAAGACATTTATCTTTTTTCAAGTTCTTTTGCTTTTTGATTATAATATTCATAAATCTTCTTTTTAAACTCTTCAGATTCAAAAAATGTCTTAAATTGTTGTTCACTAACACCTGCAGGTGCTTCTACTTTAATAGTTATTGTACCCCCAAAATCTACTTGGGAATTAACATTTGTTGTTTTTGATTTTGATTCTGGTGTACTCATACCACTTCCTTTACCAAAAAATTGACTTCTTGTTAATGGCTCAACTTTTTGAGTTCCAGATATTGCACTTGTTTTAGTACTTTTTGGGGTTATTTCTTTTTCCCCCGTTAACATTTCTGCGGTATATTTTTTAAATTGTTTTTCGATACCACTACTTCCTGTTATATTTTTATTAGTTTCTTCTAATATATTTTTTAAAGTTTCAATACCTTTACTACCATATTCAGAGGCTTTATTTTTAACTTCCTCTTCAAGTTTTGCAATTTTAATCGCAAAATCAGCGTCACTTATTTTGCCAGTATCTTTTTGCATAAAAAGTTCTGACATTTTACCAACAGCATTATTAACACTTTTTGTGATTTCAGCACTCTCAGGTACATTTTTATCAACGGCACCTGTAACTGCTCTTGTAATTCTTTCGGCACCTGTAACATTACCTCTAATTACTGAAGACCCAGCAATTCCATAGGTTGCTTTCGCAACATTACCTGAAATAGCTCTTTCAATATTTTCTAAAACATCCAATTGTTTTTTCTGAATATCCTCTAAAGTTTTTGGCGCATTTTCCTGTTGTTCCCTTAATTTCTCCATTTCTTCTTGGGTAATATCACCTAATCTTTTGGTTTCAACTTCCCCTGTCTTGTCATTTTTTAATTGAACGGTATACTCACCTTCTTTATTCATGGTAGCCATATTGGCTAAGAATTGTTTGTCTTCTTCACTATCAAACTTTAGAGATGGATTAATGTTAGAAACTCTCCTATCTAAATCAGCGGCGGCTAAAGCAGATTTACTTAATGTACCTCCAGCCAAACCAGCTTCTTTTTCCATCTCTCTTAAAATTAAAACACCCTGTGGATTAATTTTAAAAGTTTTAGTTTTTTCGTCAAAAACAGTATATTTTTCACCAACTCTAGCTAAACTGTTTTGTAATCCTGTAGGGTCATTTATTGACTCATTCATTAATGCAAAAGGGTCAGTTAAATTACCAACAGACACCCCTAACCTTTGAAACGCCGCCGCCATATTAATAGCACCTTCAGGGTCAAGTACTTTATCCGCAAACGCAAAAGTTTGCTTCATATCAAATTTTAACATTGACGCTTGTGCCGCCATTTTTGCTAACCCTTGAACTCCGCCGTCAAATTGGAAACGATTCATTTGTTCCATATTTTTGGTAACATCCCCCATTACGTCTTTAGCATTCAAACCAACGCTTTGGATGTATTCAATAGAGTTTTCCAAGTTTGTTCCAATTTGGGAAACCGAAATACCAACACTATCAAAAGAGTCAACTAAATCCTTTGTACTTCCACCCAATATTGTTGTTGCGGCATATAATTTACTAACTTGGTCTTCAGTTGCAATAACATTTCTTCTAGCACCTTCGGCAATTCCAATCATAGTATTACCAACATCACTAATATCCCCACCCAAACGAATAACACCAGCGGCAGCTTTTGAAACCGCGTCATTCATTTCATCTAATCTGGTTCTACCTTGTAAGAAAGCGTTATTTAATTTATCCGCTTCGCTATACATGTTACCAATAGCATTTAAAATTTGGTCCATAGGTTTACCCAAGTCCTCAAAAGTCTTTTTGAGGTCTTTGATGCTACCTTTGTCGTTTGGATTATCAGTTGCCATAAATTACGTTTACTTTTATATATAAATAGAAGAAGGACTAAAATTTAGTCCTTCTTATTTTCTTCAATCCATTTATCCAACAAATATTTTCTTACAAATATTGGCATTTGATTAAAATCTTGATATGTTATTTTCATTAAATTATTCAGATAGTAAAATTCATCTATCTGGCTTTTCCTATAGTTAGAAGAAAGGGCGAAAAAATTCGACCCCAAACCCAACATTTACTGTTAGCTTTTCTCCAGACGGGGCCATAATTGTTTTATTCATATCTAATCTAGGTTCATTTTCATTCATGAACTTTCTAACAAATTTTGAATCAGCGATTGGCATTGATTCAACAAATTTTGCAATGACGGATTTGTCATTTGAGCCGTCAACCTCAATAATTTCTTTTTGCATTCTCCAAGTAATTTTTGGTACAACTCTACCTTGTGGGTATGAATCCGCTAATTTACCAATCTCCAAAATTTCACCATATGTTAGTGGTTTAAGTTTAATTGTTGATTGTGTTTTTGGTAAATTAATCACAAACGTACCATCATCATTAGGTTGTTGACCATTAATAATTGGTAACTGGTCTAATGTTACATCTGTTTGGAATGTTTTTTTAGTTCCAGGGTCTGTAAGATTTAGAGTAATTGCAGGACCAAATCCTGTGTTTCTTAAAAATATTAGAACCGCTTCAACATCACCTTCAATAAGGTCTTCAACCCTCATATCTGGTTCATATATTTTTGCTCTTAATAAATTAAGTGTTAAATCATTTCCACCTGCCATTATAATATTTTCATCGGCAGCGGTTAAATAACCAACTTTAATTGATTTCTTTTTGTTTTTGTAGAAGATACCTTGAGAAGGTAATGGTACCACATCGTGTGGTAATGTGAAATTTTGTTGACCGTAGTCGATTGTTTGATTGTCCATATAAAAAATTTAACCGTAAAGTTTATTGCTTTACGGTTAAATATAATTAGAATTAAAAATTCGTAAATAGTATTAGTAAACTAACACACATCTATCCATTCTTAATGTTGCTGAAATTGTTGCTAAACCATCAGTGTTATATGCTAACGAATCAAAATTAACATCTGTTAAGAATGTTCCATAAAGAATCCATTTCTCAACAACAACTCCTGTTGGGTCCAACATTTCAAGGTCAATATCTTTTTTATAACCCGCAGCATAACCCATACGACCTGTAACTGATTCAGCGTGTAAACGAACCCACTCCATAAGAGCTTGAGCCGCTGAAGGTCCAATAGGGTCACGGAATTTAACTGGAATTGTTTGCCAGTTGAATCTACCTGCAACATATGTTGAGGTGTTTAAGAATGGTATTTCCGTTGCAACAATTGTGATGTGTGGTCTAGCCGTTGACTCAACAAACCATTCGTTTATACCCAAACTTGATGGAAACCTTAGGATAAAACGATTCTGACGTTTTGGTTCGTAAGGTATCGGCATTTTCATTAATAAATCAGCCATGTTATTTTAATTTTTTTTAAGTTCTTTTTTGTTTATATCTATAAATATAGTCTTGTTAAAAAATTTTTCTCTTTACTTTTAATTTGGTGAGATTATTCTTTATTTATATTCCTTTTTAATGCCTCCAGCAGTAGAATAAGTCTTAACTATATTATCTGGTTTATCTTTAAAATGTTTACTCATTACTTCTACATTTCTTATATCATCGTCTGAAAATCCTATACTAGGTTCCATTGGTATAAAGTTATTTGAAATGTCATTTTTAATAAATGCTCTTTTATTAAGTATTCCAGCCATTCCTTTTATATAGGACACAAATTCGTCCATAGCCCTAACCTTTAATTCTTCAGGGTTGGCGGCACTTCCTTCACCAAAAGTAACTGGATGATATTTGTTGAGTTCTAAATATGATTTAATTAAATCGTCATCACTCATGTCTTCCTCACCGATAAACGTCCTATATTTTTTTAGGTTCTTAATTAGTTGGTCTTTATCAATACCATTATACCCACTAACAATGTAATTGTAAACCGCTTGTTTTAATGTTTGAGGATTATGACCTCTTGCAGTAATAATTGAAAAAATTGACCCATTATTAATTGCTTCTCTAAAGTCACCAAATGCTGGTCCTTCTTTAGCTCTCATCGCATCAATCAAAAAATCTTTATCACCTGCAGTTCTAAAGTTTCTAAAAGGGTCTTCAGCAAAACCAACAATTGTTTCACCTTTATATTTAAAAGGATTTTTACCTAAATCATGTCTGTGTTCTGCAAAATCATCAGTACTCATACCAATTTCTTCACCATCTTCACTCCTTACTACAATTTTTGTTGGCATATGAACAATATTGTCATCCCAATCAAAAGCATAATATTTCATGTCTGGAGTTCCTTCTCCTTTAAATCCTTCTTTAATTTGTCTTTTCATACTTTGGCAATTAAAGGGGATACCGAAGTACCCCCGTTAAGTTTATTAGATATTTTCAAACGAAGCTCCTGTTGGAGTAATGAAGAACTCAATGTCAATGAATTCTAATGCCTTCGTTGGTTTTAAGTAGATTTTACCTACAAGTCTGTTAGCATCTAAATCTTCAGGTGTTGAAGATACAGTTACACGGAAATCGTATAAACCTCTATCTCTTCTGATTGAA
>Ga0164293_10001857_pt1 | contig 17812 bp, 14 predicted proteins | sample GEODES118metaG_FD_111487 | JGI IMG/M metagenome (GOLD analysis project Ga0164293, IMG submission 111487) | Eutrophic lake water microbial communities from Lake Mendota, Wisconsin, USA - GEODES118 metaG | ecosystem: Environmental > Aquatic > Freshwater > Lake | place: USA: Lake Mendota...
AGCTGATCTCGCAGCGCTACGAACGCGGCGCCACGCTGATCACCAGCAACCTGCCGTTTGACGAATGGGCCGAGGTCTTCGGCTCCGAACGCCTGACCGGGGCCCTCCTCGACCGCCTCACCCCACCACGTCAACATCCTTGAGGTGAACGGCGACAGCTACCGGCTCGGCCAGAGCCGCTCCCAAAAGACCCCACCCAGCACCTGATCACGCGACAACGCTTTGGCCCGCGAAAGCTATGCGGCAAGCGCGCGCGCCATGCCGCTTGCCATCCCACAACTGGCCTGGCTTAGCGCCGCCCCGCGGCCGCCTTTGTCTCCGCCGTTGACACAGGGACGCGAACTCCGATAGTTCAGCAACAGCCAAGCCATCAGAAGCAATTTCCAAAAGCCGACGATCTTCTTTCGTCATCCCCTTCTTCGGCCAAGCCGCGCGGACTCGCGTAGCTGCGTCCGAAAACCCCACAGCCCAGTCCCCTTGCCCCTTTTTTGATCGCTTCGCCATCGTTGCGGCGAACGCGCCGGCATCGCAGGCCAAGTCTGACACCTCATGGGGGCGGATTATCAGGAGATACATGAATCTCTGGAATTTTGATGGCGATCCGACGCGGGCTGAACGCCCGTGTCCGGCAATTGCATTACACGTGTCCCCGAGCAGCCCTTGGGGGTCCGTGGGTGAAGTGAGATTGGACGGCGGCCCGTGACCGCCTCTCGCTCCGCGCCACGTATCTTAGGGGAGCGAAGAGGACAACCGGACGATCAACTGCACGGGAGTGCGCCTTTCGGGAATAGGTATCTTGCCTTTGCTCAGCCAAGCCATGAGTGCCACTGCCATGTCCTGCCCAAAGAGAGAGATGCCGCATTGTACGGAGGTGAGCGGGGGGTAGCTGTGGGCGGCCTCTTCGATGTCATCAAAGCCGACCAGACGGAAGCCCTGTCCGATAACGCGGCCAAGACTGGCAAAGCCCGAAATCACACCAAGAGCAACGAGATCGTTGAAGCAGACCGCCGCGTCACAATCGAGGCTTTCGATGAAGCGTTCTGCACATTCGCGGCCAAAGGCCCGGGTCGCGCGGCCATGTATCACAAGTGGCGCCATCCCGTGTTCGGCAAGCACCTGCAGGTATCCTGACTGTCGCTCGGCCGTAACGGAACGCCCCTCAATTCCCCCGACGAATGCGATGCGCCGTGCGCCGGTGGAGATCAGGTGTTCGGTCGCCAGCCTACCGCCCGCGACATAGTCGGGCGAGGCGAAGGGGAAAAGATCGGTACGTGGGCTGACCTTCCGCAAGACCTGAAGCGCGGGGATTCCAGCACGGGCAAGCTGGCCGAATGTGGCTTCTTCTTCACCATAAACGGGCGAAATGATCAGTCCGGATACCCCGTGTTCGATCATTGCGGCGATGGTGCGGGCCTGAAGCGCGGGGTCTTCGTCCGTGTTTGCGACGACCGTGGCATATCCCGCCTCGGAGATCGCCATCTGCACGGCAGTCGCGAATTCGGTGAAGAACGGGTTCTTCAGGTCGTTAATGACCAGCCCGACCAGCCCGATCTGCGCGGACCGCAGGTTCGCAGCCGCGCGGTTGTAGACATAGCCGAGGTCGTGCATCGCCCGGCGCACGTCTTCCCTCGTGCGTTCGCTGACGGAGGGGCTGTTCTGTAGCACAAGACTGACGGTCGATTTCGACACGCCCGCTGCCTTGGCCACGTCGATGATCGTCGGTCGTCCCATCAATCCACCCTTAGAACAGCATTCAGGTTACGAAGGGACGGCCGCCCGCTGCAAGGTCGAAGACGAGGATGCCGTCGATCCCGCCTTCGGCATGGGCTACCAGCCCTGCACCAAATCTCTTATGGTCCGCATCCTCCTGATAGGCGGATAACGCTTTCCAATCTGAGAAGTCAGCAACGAAACCGTGCATATAGCCGCGTTCGATCTGTTCGGGACTGTTGCTCTTTCCCCAAGTCGCCGAGAAACCCAGCCGCGCCGACAGCGGTCCTAGCGGAGCAAGCAGTTCTGCCGCACGGGCATCGGAGATGTCAGCACGAAAGCGGATCAGGACGATGTGGCGGATCATGCGGCCCCCTTGATCATGTCTGCCGCCTTCTCCGCAATCATGATCGTGGCGGCATTGGTGTTGGACGACACGACCTGCGGCATCACCGACGCATCGACCACCCGCAGCCCCGCGATCCCGTTGAACCGCAACTGCGGGTCCACAACAGCGCCCCTATCCACCCCCATCCGGCAGGTGCCCGCAGGGTGGTGGTCGGTCTTGGCGTGGCGGCAGGCATAAGCGAAATAATCCTCGTCGGTCTGCACTTCCGGCCCCGGCAACCGTTCGGCCTTGACCATGGGCTTCAGCGCGTCCTGCCGCATAATCTCTTGCGCCAGTTTCAGGCCACGTATCGACATTTCGCGGTCATAGGGGTCTTCCCAATAGTTCGGGTCGATCAAGGGCGCAGCCAGCGGGTCGCTGCTGGCAAGGCGCACCGTCCCGCGCGAACGGGGACGCAAGAAGGCCGAATTCAGAGTGACGCCCCCCTGCGGCATCGCCGCGACCCCCGCCTCGATGCCCGAACCGAGGCCAAGGTGGAACTGGATGTCGGGACTGCGGGCTGCGGGGTCCGCCCACCAGAAGCCCCCCGTCTCGAACAGGCTGGAGGCAACAGGGCCTGTGCGTGTCAGCAGATATTGCAGCCCGGCAACCGCGGACCAGAGCGGTTTAGCATAGCGGTCATAGGTATGCGGGCCAGAACATTCGGCGATCACGAATAGGTCTAGATGGTCGTGGAAATTCGCCCCCACATTCGGCTGGTCGAACACAACCGGAATCCCCACCTCGTGCAGATGGTCCGCAGGCCCAATCCCCGACAGTTGCAGCAGCCGTGGCGACCCGATGGCACCGGATGAAAGGATCACCTCCCGCTCCGCTCGCAGCACGCCCTGCCCCGCAAGCTCCACCCCGACCGCACGGCCCCCTTCTACCACGATCCGCAAGACCTGCGCGCCGGTAAGGACCGACAGGTTCGCTCGCTCCCGCTCCACCGGCCCCAGGTAGGCCTTGGATGCAGAAGATCGCCGCACGTTCCTCTGCGTCAGCTGATAATACCCCACACCCTCCGGCGTCTCGCTGGTCAGGTCGGGATTCGTCGGTATCCCCAACTGCCCGGCAGCCTTGAAATAGGCCTCGCATATCGGCAGCGGCGCCGACGGCTGGCTGACGCCAAGGGGTCCACCCCTGCTATGCCAGCGGTTGTCCCAAGTGTCATTGTCTTCGGCTTTGCGGAAATAGGGCAGCACATCCTCATAGCCCCAGCCCGTGCAGCCGGCTTGCCGCCATTCGTCGTAATCCAGAGGATGCCCCCGGGTGTAGATCTGGGCATTGACCGTAGACCCGCCCCCCAGAACCTTGGCCTGCGTGAACCGGATCTGCATCCCCCGCATGTACTTTTGCGGCACCGTCTGCCAGCCCCATGACCCGATGCCCTTGGTCATCTTTGCGAAACCTGCGGGGATGGTGTAAAGGGGATGCCAGTCACGCGGCCCTGCCTCAAGCAGCAGGACGCGAGCGTCGGGGTCTTCCGACAGTCGCGCGGCCAGCACCGACCCCGCCGATCCGCCGCCCACGATGATATAGTCCCAGGGCATGCGCCTCTCCTTCAACTCGTGGTCAGATGCCGCCCCAGCCGCAGCGCCAGCGCGGCCACGGTGAGCGAGGGGTTGACCGCCGCAGAAGTCGGCAGGACAGAGGCATCGGCGATGTAAAGATTGTCCAGATCATGCGCGCGCAGGTCCGGCGTCACGACCGACCGCGCCGGATCGTCGCCCATCCGCGCCGTGCCACATTGGTGGCTGGGTTTCGATTTCGGGAAACCCTTGACCAGCACGAGAGGCCAGCCCGCCCGCCGCATCGCGCGCTTTAGCCGTTTAACCAGCAGGTCATGCGCCGCGAAATTGGTCTTGCGCCAGTCCAGCACCACGCGCCCGCCTTGCCACATCACGCGGCTGGAGGGATCGGGCAGGTCTTCGGACATGGCCATGATATGGATGGAATGTTCCGCAAGCCATTGCGCGACAGGCAAGGGCAGCCCGCTTTCGCCCGCAAGAATGGGCCCTGTCACGCGGCCCAGCATCTGGACATTGCCCAGCGGCTCGCCCAGCGGCCCGCCTGTCAGATACCAGTCGTTGAACTGGATGGTTTTTTCATAGACCGTTCTGTTGCGCCGCATCGGATTGACCGCGATCATCGCGGTCAGGTTGTGGTTCATGAAGTTGCGCCCAACCTGATCGGACCGGTTCGCAAGCCCTGCCGGATGGTCGCCATTAGCCGAGGCCAGCAGCAGCGCCGCCGTCATCACTGCCCCGGCGCAGAGGCATACCATTCGCGCGCAGAGCGTGGCGGGTCCCTGCGGACCCTCCACCTCAACCCCGGTGATGCGCCGCCCTTCGGACAAGAGCCGTGCCACCCGCGTTCCCGTGACCAGTGTCACGTTGGGATGGCGCAGCGCCTCGGCCAAGGCGCAGCTTTCAGCATCAGACTTCGCCCCCGTGCTGTCGGGAAAAGCGTCCCAAGTGGTCGGCGCCCGCGCCAGCCACTTCTCCAGATCGATGCCCAGCGGCAAGGACGACGGATGCAACCCCTGCTCCGCAAAGGCTCGTCGCAACTCGGCAATATCCGGCTCATCCGGCACGGGCGGAAAGGGATAGGGCGCGGAATGCGGCGGTTCGGTCGGATCGTCCGCCACATCTCCCCGCACGCGGTACATCCGCTCGGCCGCCGAATAGAACGGCTCCAGCGCGTCATAGGCGATGGGCCAGCCGGGCGTTACCCCGCCCATGTGGCGCAGCGGGCGGAAATCCTCAGCCCTGTAACGCAGCAGGACCGCACCGTAGAACTTGGTATTGCCGCCCACAAAAGCATAGTTGCCGGGATTGAAGGTCCGCCCTTCTGCATCCAGCCACGTCTCTTTGGGCTTGAAATGCCCGCGCCGGAAGATGGCCGTCGCATCCCGCGCCTCGGCGCTGTCGACCAGCCGCTCGCCCCGTTCCACAATCAGTACCCGCCGCCCCGTGGGGGCCAGCGCCGCCGCCAGCGTCGCGCCCCCCATGCCGGACCCGACGATCAGGTAGTCCCAATCCATCAGGGAAGAATCCTCGCTTCCGTCGCCGGATCGAAGGCCACGGCCTTTTCCATGTTCACCGCGAAATCGTAGCTCTGCCCTGCAGTTACAGACGCATCGGCGCGCATACGCGCAATAGCATCGCGCCCGCCGAGTGTCATAGTAACGAACGTATCCGACCCTGCTGGTTCCGTTACGGTGACGCGGTTGGTCAGGCTCTGGATGTTGGACGACTTGCGGTCCGCCCCTTCGGGATCGGTGATCGCCTCGGGCCGGACGCCCAGCAGGATGTCCTTCCCGTCCCAAACCGCAAGCGACCCTTGCGAGAAACGCAAGAGGCGCAGTGCGCCCTCGGCATCGGTCATCGCCGCATGCGGAACCCCGTCCCGCACCACCACCTTCGCAGGGATGATGTTCATGGCGGGGCTGCCCATGAAGGTCGCTACGAACAGGTTGGCGGGCGTGTCGTAGATTTCCTTGGGTGTGCCCAGTTGCTGGACATAGCCCTTGTTCATCACCGCGATCCGGGTCGAGAGCGTCATCGCCTCGATCTGGTCATGGGTGACATAGACGATGGTGGTCTTGAGCTTATGGTGCAGCTTCTTGATCTCGGTCCGCATGTCCACGCGCAGCTTGGCATCAAGATTGGACAGGGGTTCGTCGAACAAGAACACATCAGGGTTCCGCACTAGCGCCCGCCCCATCGCCACGCGCTGCCGCTGCCCGCCCGACAACTGTCCCGGCTTGCGGTCGAGGAGGTGGTCGATCTGCAGAAGCTTTGCCACATCGGCCAGCGCGCGTTCGCGTTCGGGTTTGGGGACGCCATGCATCTCCAGCCCGAAGGTCATGTTCTGGCAGACGGTCATGTTGGGGTAGAGCGCGTAAGACTGGAACACCATCGCGATGTTGCGTTTGGACGGGTGCACCCCGTTCACCACGCGGCCCTTGATGGCGATCTCGCCCCCCGTGATCCCCTCCAGCCCGGCGATCATGTTCAGCAAAGTGGACTTCCCGCAACCGGAGGGGCCGACGAGGACGAGGAACTCACCCTCCTCTACCGCGATGTCGACGCGGTGCAGGACTTCGACGTTCCCGTAGGATTTGGTGACGTTGCGGATGTCGAGGAAGCCCATGAGATCAGCCCTTTACTGAGCCCGCCATCAGCCCGCGCACGAAGTAGCGGCCCGCGACGATGTAGACGAGGAGGGTGGGAAGCGCGGCGAGGATCGCGCCTGCGAAGTGGACGTTGTATTCCTTCACGCCCGTAGAGGACTGGACGAGGTTGTTCAGCGCCACCGTCATCGGCTGCGAGGTGCCACCGAAAGAGGCGCCGAAGAGGAAGTCGTTCCAGATGTTGGTGAACTGCCAGATGACCGATACCACCGCGATGGGGCCGGAGACGGGGAGCAATATCCGCCAGAATATCTGGAAGAAGCCTGCCCCGTCGATCTGCGCGGCGCGGACCAGTTCGGTCGGGAAGGCGGCGTAGTAGTTGCGGAAGTAGAGCGTGGTGAACCCGATCCCGTAGACGACATGGACAAGGATCAGCCCCGGCACCGACCCCGCCAGCCCCAGCTTGCCCAAGACCACCGCCATCGGGATCAACACGATCTGGAACGGGATGAAGCAGGAAAAAAGCATGAGGCCAAAGACCCATGTATCCCCGCGAAAGCGCCACTTCGTCAGCACATAGCCGTTCAAGGCCCCCACGATGGTGGAGATCGCCACCGCAGGCACCACCATCAGGATCGAGTTCAGGAAATAGGGCTTCAACCCCGTCGGCTCCACCCCGATCTGCGCGGTGGACCAGGCCGACCGCCACGGGTCCAGCGTCCAGACCTGCGGCAGGGCCATCATGTTGCCGCCAGTGATTTCCTGAAGCGGCTTTACCGAGTTTACGCCCATGACGTAGAGCGGCAGCAGGTAGAAGAGCGCAAAGAGCAGCAACAGCAGGTAGATGAAGACCCGCGTGACGCGCCCCGTGCGGACAGCGGTATCCTGCGTGACGGCGGACATCACTTCTTCTCCTTCAGCTCGGCATATAGGTAAGGGACCATGATCGCCGCGATGGTCATCAGCATGATCACGGCGGAGGACGCCCCGATCCCCATCTGGTTGCGGGTGAAGGTGTAGGAATACATGAAGGTCGCGGGCATCTCGGTCGCCCGTCCCGGCCCGCCGCCCGTCAGCGCCACGACAAGATCGTAGGACTTGATGGCAAGGTGGGAGAGGATCACGAAGGCCGACAGGAAGGCGGGGCGCAAGAGGGGGATGACGATCCGCCGGTAAAGCTGCCAGTTTGAGGCGCCATCAATCTGCGCGGCCTTCAGGATTTCGTTGTCGATGCCACGCAGGCCGGCAAGGAACATGGCCATGACGAAGCCTGAGGTCTGCCAGACGGCGGCAATGACGATGGTGTAGATCGCCATGTCGCTGTCCTTGATCCATGTGAAGGAGAAGGACTCCCACCCCCATTGGTGCATCACCTGCTGAAGGCCGATGCCGGGGTCCAGAAACCACTTCCACGCCGTCCCCGTGACGATGAAGGAGAGCGCCATGGGATAAAGGTATATGGGCCGCAGCACGCCTTCGCCCCGGATCTTTTGGTCGAGGAAGATCGCCAGCATCAGGCCAACCGCGGTGCAGATGACGATGTAGAGCGAGGCGAAAATCGCGATATTGACGATCGCCGTGTTCCATGCGGGCAGCGCCCAGAGCTTTTCGTAATTCTCCCACCCTACCCATTTGAAATTGGGCAGCATCTTCGATCCGGTAAAGGACAGAAGCACCGTGAAACCGATGAAGCCGTAGACGAAGAGGATGGTCACGGCGAAGGACGGGGCCAGCACCAGCTTGGGCAACCAGTCCTGCAACCTCGTGCGGAAATCGGGCGCGGTGGACGTGGTCATTCTGGCCTCCCGGTCGGAGCGGGCAAAAGGGATCGAAAAGGGTGGCAAATTCCTGTGAAGGAGTTTGCGCGGAAAGCGGGGGCGGCCGTCAAGCCGCCCCCGTCCGTCACGTCACTGCGCGGCAGCGACGGCTTCGGCCAGAGCGGCAGCAGCGGCGGCGCCGTCGGTATATTCGCCGTTGAAGGCCGCTGTGATCACGTCATAGGTGGCGTTCTTCACCGAAGCCGGGGCTGCGTGGCCATGCGCCATGGAGCCATAAAGTGAGCCGTTAGTGTTGGCCTCGGCCAGATCGGCCATCCCTTTCTTGCCGCAGTCGTCGAAGGCGTCGTTCGACACATCCGTCCGCGCCGGGACCGAGCCCTTCACAACGTTGAAGGCCGACTGGAAGGCCGGGTCCATGATCGCCTTGGCCATGTTGACCTGCGCTTCCTGTGCGCCGGCGTCGGTCTGGTTGAACATGGCGAACTGGTCGGAGTTGAAGGTCACCGCGCCCTGCGTGCCGGGGAAGCGGATGCAGACGAAATCGGTGCCCGGCACCTTGCCCGCCTTGAGGAATTCACCCTTGGCCCAGTCGCCCATCATCTGCATCCCGGCCTCGCCGTTGATGACCATGGCCGAGGCGAGGTTCCAGTCGCGGCCCGAGAAGTTGTCATCGACATAGGAGCGCAGTGTGATCAGGCGGTTGAAGGCTTCGGCCATCTGCTCGCCCCCCAGTGCGGCGGGGTCCAGATCGACGAAGGCCGATTTGTAGAAATCGCCACCCAGCGACAGGACGATCCCGTCAAACACGGTCGCTTCCTGCCACGGCTGGCCACCATGGCCGAGCGGGGTGATCCCGTTCTCCTTCAATTTGTCCAGCACGGCGACCAGCTCTTCCCAAGTGGTCGGGGCGGCAAGGCCGGTGGCATCGAGTGCGGCCTTGTTGATCCAGACCCAGTTGGTGGAATGGACGTTCACAGGTGCAGCCACCCATTTGCCGTCAGAGGTGGAGAACTGCTGCAGTGCAGCAGGCACCACCTTGTCCCAGCCCTCTGCCGTCGCCGTGGCGGTCAGGTCCGCCAGCGCGCCTTCGCCCGCCCAGTCAAGGATGTCGAAGCCCAGCATCTGCACGGCGGTGGGCGCATCGCCCGCCGTCACCCGCGCGCGCAGGGCGGTCATCGCCGCCTCGCCGCCGCCGCCCGCCACGGGCATGTCCACCCAGCCCGTGCCGCCGGCTGCGAGGTTATCCTTCAGCACGCCAACCGCCGCGGCCTCGCCGCCGCTGGTCCACCAGTGCAGAACTTCCACATCCGAGGCCTTGGCCAGCGAGGTGGTCATCGCCAGCACCGCCACTGCCTTCAATGTCGTCTTCATCATCGCACGCATCGTCTTCCTCCCGTTTGCGTTTGTCTTCCCGCGGTCAGCGGGTCTTCACCCAATTCGCCCGTGTGCGCCCGATGCGCATGACGAGCGACTTGATCTCCATGAATTCTTCCAGCCCATAGCGTCCGATCTCGCGCCCTTGACCGGACTGCTTGACGCCCCCGAAGGTCACTTCGGGGAACCCGTCCATCCAGGTGTTCGTCCAGACGGTGCCCGCCTGCACGGCGCGGGCAAAGGTCAGGCAGGTGTGGACATTCTCGCTCCACACGCCCGCCGACAAACCGTAATCCGCGTCGTTGCACAGCGCTATGGCCTCCTCCGCTGTGCGGAATGTCAGCACTGTCAGCACTGGACCGAAGACCTCGTCCCGTGCGATGGCCATGTCGGGCGTCACATCCGTCACCACCGTAGGTCGATAGAACTGCGCCCCCAGCCCCGGTACTTCCAACGGACCACCGCCCAGCACCACCCGCGCGCCCGCAGCCTTCGCCGCTTGCACATAGCCGTCAATCTTGGCCCCGTGCTCAGGCGTCACAATGGCCCCGACCTGTGTCTCAGGGTCCAGCGGGTCGCCGAATGTCACATGCTGCGACAACTCCACCACCTTCGCGGTGAAGGCTGCGGCGATATCCTCATGAACGATGATCCGGCTGCCGGAATTGCAGCATTGGCCCACGTTGAAATAGACCCCGAACACCACCGCATCCGCCGCACTGTCCAGATCGGCATCAGGGAAGATCACCTGCGGGTTCTTGCCCCCCAGTTCAAGTGCCACCTTCTTCAGGTTCTCCGCCGCGATCCTGCTGATCGTCTTGCCCACCGCCGTGGACCCCGTGAAGGTCACCATGTCCACACGGGCATCCGCCGCCAGCACCGCCCCTACCGGCTGGCCATAGCCCAGCACGATATTGACCACCCCCGCAGGCAACCCCGCCCTCTCCAGCAGCTCCGCCAGCATCGCGGTAGTGGACGGCGTCATTTCCGAAGGTTTGACGACGCAGGAGCAGCCCGCCGCCAGCGCGAAGGGCAGCTTCTGGCTGAGGATCCAGAAGGGAAAGTTCCAAGGCGTGATGATCGACACCACCCCGATGGGTTCCTTCAGGACCGTGGCCAGCATCTCGGCTCCCAGCCCGTTGAAACTGTCCCCCTCCACCGTCCGCGCCAAGGCCGCCGCATAGCGCCACAGGTCCGCCGCCCCGGCGACCTCGCCCCGCGCCTGCGAAATCGGCTTGCCCGATTCCAGTGTCTCGATCAGCGCGAACCGCTCCACATTGGCTTCGATCAGGTCCGCCACCTGTAGCAGCACCGCCGCCCGCGCCTTGGCCGCCAGCCGCGACCAGCGCCCGTCGTCAAAGGCCGCCCGCGCCGCCGCGATGGCCGCCCGTGCCTCGGCCTCGGTCCCCTTCGCTGACCTGCTGACCACCACGCCATGCGACGGAGACACCCGCTCGGATTGTTCGGCACTGTCCGACAACGCCCCGCCGATCCAGTGGCGGTTCACACGCACGTCGGGAAGGGCCACGTCGGCACGGGGGATCAGGGTCATCTCGGTCATCGCTCAGGTCCCCGGAAATTCGGCTTTGCGCTTGGCGCGGAAGGCGGCAACACCCTCGTCGCGGTCGGCGCTGGCGGAAATGGCGGCGCTTCCCAGCGCCTCGATCAGGGCCGCGCTATCCTCGCCGGCCCCCGCATGGATCATCGACTTGGTGATCTCGACGGCCCGTGGCGATAGGTCCGCGACCCGCGCCGCGATGACCTCTGCCGCCGTCCGCGCATCCTCAGCCACCTCGGCGGCAAAGCCCATCGCAAGGGCGCGCTCCGCCGTAATCCGGCGCCCGAAGAGCGCCATTTCCTTGACCACTGCCTCGGGCAGCAGCCGGGCCAGCCGTTGGGAGCCCGACCAGCCCGGCACAATGCCTACCTGCGCCTCGGGCAGCGCCAGCGTGGCCTTCGGACCCATCACCCGTATGTCGCAGGCCGCCGCCAATTCCAGCCCGCCGCCAAAGGCATGGGCCTGCACCACCGCAATCGTCGGCCGCGCCAGCCGCGCCAGCCGGTCAAAGATACGATGCCCGCCCCGCACCCAATGGCGCGCGAATTCGGCAGGCGTCAGATCACCCCAGCCGTTGATGTCCGCCCCCGCGCAAAAGGCGTTGGCCTCCGCCGCCGTGACAAGGACGCAAGCGATGTCGGCGCTGCGTTCGATCGTGTCCAGATGCCCGGCAAGTTGCCCCAGCATGTCGACCGTGAAGGCATTGAGCTTGGCCGGATTGTCCAGCCGCAGTTCTGCGATGCACCCGTTGATGTTGAAATGCACGCGGCTCATGGCGCCCACCCCATCGGGGCTTCCGACAGCAGCGCCTTCGGCAGCACGGTTGCGTTTTCCGCCACCCGGACGCGCCCTTGGCTTGCAGCCACGATGTCGCGCGCGGGATCGATGCCCGGCATGATCTCGGTCGCGACCAATCCATCTTCGGCCAACCGCATCACGCAGCGTTCGGTGACATAAAGCACATCCTGCCCCGTCTCCCGCGCCCGCGCGCCAGAAAAGGTCACATGCTCCACCGCCTGCACCATCTTGGTGAATTTGCCTGGCTTTTCGACGGTGATGCCGTCCTGCGTCAGCGCGATCTGTGCCCCCGCCTCGAACCAGCCAGAAAAGACGATCTTCTTCGCATGGGCAGTGATGTCGACGAAGCCTCCACAGCCTGCCGTCAGATAGGGCTTCTTGCCGAGTTTGGAGACGTTGACGTTGCCTGCCACATCCACCTCAAGGAAGGACAGGAAGGACAGATCGAACCCCGCCCCCTGAAAATAGATGAACTGCTGCGGCGACGGCACGAAAGCATCCGCATTCGACGCGCAGCCAAAGGCGAAGCCGGTCAGCGGCATCCCCCCCACCGCCCCCTGCTCAATGGCCCATGTCACCGCCTCCGGGTGGCCCTCTTCCAGCAGGATACGCGGCACCATGGCCGAAATGCCGAAGCCGAGGTTCGCCGTCATCCCCGACCGCAGCTCCATCGCAGCGCGGCGGGCGATCACCTTTTCCACCCCGTGCTCGGCCAATGCAAAACTGGACCACGGGCGCATGATCTGGCCCGAGATGGCAGGATCATAAGGCGTTTCGCAGGTCTGTTTCTGGTCAGGATCGATGACGATCAGGTCAACCAGATGCCCCGGCACGCGCACGTCATGCGGGCGCAGCGACCCTTTCGCCGTGACACGCGTTACTTGAGCAATCACCACACCGCCATGATTCCGGACACAGATCGCCTGCTCCAGCCCGCCCAGATAGGCCCCCTCATGCTCGTAGGTAAGGTTGCCGTGCTCATCGGCGGTGGTGGCCCGCAGAATGCAGACGTCCGGAACGATATTGGGGAAATGCAGCCAAGTCTCACCCGCAAAATCAACGCGCGAAACGATGGCGGCCGCCGCCCCCTTGGCATTCATTGCGCAGCCCTCGCGGACAGGATCCACGAAGGTTTGTATCCCCACTTTCGTCAGTACGCCCGGGCGTCGCGCCGCCGCTTCGCGGTGCATGTCAAACAGGATACCGGAGGGGACGTTGTAGGCAGGGATCCTGTCCTCGGTCACCATCTTCCAGATTTCCGGCATCGGCAGATTGGACGCCCCCGACGGGTAGGACCCCGCGATGACACGGGCGAGCAGTCCGTCCTGTGCGATATGGTCGATCCCCTTCACACCGTACATGTCACCCGCCGCGATCGGATGGATCGAGGTAAGGCCGCGGGGGTGGCCCTCTGCGCGGAAGCGTGCGCCAATCGCCTCCAGAACCTTGTCAGGGCAGCCAAGCGACGAGGATGACGAGACTGTCACAATGGCACCGTCAGCGATGCGCAGGGCAGCTTCGGCTGGTGTTACTAGCTTCGACATCGTGCCGTATGCCCTCCCGCAGGCAAACCAAAACCGGCGGCGCAAGGCCGTCACGACGCGCACACCAGCCAACGATTCCGAATTCGGATCGTTCCAACAAGCTACTGGAACGATCCATTTTCTGTCAATCAGGTATTTCCTTGATCATGAGGGGCGGTTCTTGCACAGGTGAAAGGCAAGGCAATGCGATGCGTCCCGTCAGGCGCGCAGACCAAGTGCGGGAAGCGCCGCGACCGCCTCTTTTGAGGCCAGCGCCCCATGATGCACGAGGACAGCCGCCGCCATCCTCTGGCCAGCCGCCACGCTTCTCGCCGCATCGCCACCGACCACGCGTGCCGCAAGGTATCCGGCATTGAAGGCATCCCCTGCCCCGGTCGTGTTGATGATGCTGCTAAGAGGTGGGGTCGGCACGACGACGGTCTCACCGCTGTACTGCAATGTCACCAGACCGGCCCCGTCCTTGACGACAATCTCAGCCACGCCAAGCGCCGCCATCCTTGCGAGGACGGCCCCAGCATCCGGATCGCCGAAAAACACCCGTTCATCATCCATGCTTGGCAAGGCGATATCGCAAGCGGCAAGCATACGCGTGATCGTCTCCTGCATCTCGGTTAACGAATCCCAAAGGCGCGGCCTTATGTTGGGGTCGAATGACACAAGACCGCCCCCCGCGCGGAACTCCGCAAGAACCGAAAACAGGGTCTCGCGCGCTGTGGGGGACAGGATGGCCAGCGTGATCCCCGACAGGTGCACCAGCCCGACCCCTTCCACCGCGCGGGCAAGCGTCGCGCCGTCATCCGCCAGATGCCGTGCGGCGGAGGTATCGCGCCAATAGTGAAAGCTGCGCTCCACACCGTCGAGTTCGATCATGTAAAGCCCCATCTGGCGGGACGGATCGCGCGATATACCTGACAAGCTCATGCCATCCGCCGCCATCGCGGCGACGAAGGTATCTGAAAGCGCATCCTGCCCCACGCAGGTAACCATCCCGACTTCGGCAGCACCGCCCAGCCATTGTGCCATATGCCAAGCCGTATTGAATGTGTCCCCCGCAAAACCGCGGCGGTACAGTCCGTCTCCGACCGGAGCCATCTCTACCATGGCCTCGCCAATGGCACGGACCGAAAGGCGTGAAACCGGGATCATCTGGTGTCCAGCGCCTTCCGATAGATCGCGCCTGTCAGCCAGGCCGGCCAGTCACGTTCGAAGAACGGGCGCGCGGACGGGTCGATAGAGCGAACCTGCCGCTCTGTGATCCGGAAGCTGCCGCCCTGGTGGCGAAGGATGATCTGCCGCTCGCGGTCCGCCAGACGCTCGGCGCGGAAGCGCATCCCTTCCAGCGGTCCAAGAACCGTCATCGGCACACCCTCACCCAGCGGATCCAAGATCGCCCGTGCGCCACGGCTACCACCACCTGCGGCGATGTAATGATCCAGCGCGACCAGAACCGCCTCCGAGACAAGTGCCATTTGCCGCCATTGGATCGCGCGGGCGGCCTCGGACGCTCGGTTGATACGGATACCCTTGCGCAACAACCTTTCATTCAGGTCTCGTGCATCCTGCACGGCAAGTCGGACGCTTTCAGCGTCGCAAAGGATACCGGCTGCATCGCTCATCCGCGCCTGCACCTCATCCCGCACGGCATCAATCGACGGCGCGTCCTCTTGCGCCAGAACGGAAAGGATAGCCGTAACGGCAGCTTTGGCACAGCGATCCGGTTCCGCCACGGCGTGGTCCCCAATGGTCGCCGCGATATGTTCGGCAGCCCGTGTTCCGAAGACCTGACCCGCGTTCAGCGCGGCACCGCCCGGGCGGGTGACGCCATGCGTTCCGGCCGCTTCGCCGGCGGCATAAACAGCAGGGTGCGAACTCCTCCCCCAGATATCGACGGCGACGCCACCATTCATGTGCTGGTTGTTCACCGCGAATTCCAGTGGGACCTCGGCGATGTCGATCTTGTAACGCCGGTAAAGCTCGATCGACAACGGGTTCATGTGGCGCAGCCGGTCGATCGGAAGTGGCTGCAACGCCTCCGCCGCGCCCAGATAGGCACTCACGTCGGGATCGAGACGATCCAGACCGAAAGCTTCGCCCCCCTCAACAGGCAGCGGGTTGCGATTGAAATCCATAAACACACGACGCCCCGCTGCCGTTTCCTGCGCGATGGCCAGATCGACGAGGCTGGAGCCAAAATCCAGCATCCGCGTCGCGTGGAACGGCCACTGGTATCCCTTGCGGAAGATGTTGGAGGCCAGTTCCTGCGTCGTGCGGTAGTAGCGCGACAGGAAGTGGTGCTCACCCCCCTCCGCATCGACGGAATAGATATGCGGCATCGCCTGCACGTAAGTGCCGGACAGGTTCCACGGAAAACCCTCCCGGCGTGTCCCGATCCCGAACTGGCTTTCCGTCAGATTGACAAGATCAAGCCCCGCCTCGACCGCCAGCCCCAGTGTGCCGAAGCAGCCGTTCGGATAGACGCTATCGCGGTACAGTTCTCCGGGTCCACCTCCGGCAAGGACGGCGACCTTGGCCGAAAACAGGCACAATCCGCAGGGGTTTCCCTCCGACCGTGCCTGTGGCCGGGCGCAGATCGCCCCGTGCAGACGGTCGCCATCGATCAGAAGACGAAGCACCGTGGTCTGGTTCAGGATCGGCACGCTCAGCCGCAGTGCCTCTTCCGCCAGAACCTTGACCATCAATCGCGAGGTGCGGGGGCCGCAGCTGGTGGCGCGCCCCACCTCGTCATGGTCGGTCTGGTAGCGCAGCGTGCCGCCCAGTGGTTCCTGCGGTAAAGGCAGCCCCAGATATTGCAGCGAAGCCATTGACCGGACGGACCCCACCGCCTCAATATAGGCGGTGTCGGCGTCCATCGCGCCGCCTGCGCCAATGGCGCCGGCCATGGCACGGAAATCGTCGCCCCGATCCGCCGTATTCGCAGTGTGGATCGTCTGCTTGTCCGACCCCGAACAGGCAGAGGTGCCTCCCCATGCGCTCTGGCTTACGACGGCGACGCCGACGCCGCGGCGCGCCAGTTCGACCGCCACACGCAATCCTGCTGCCCCCGATCCGATCACCAGACACTCCGCCCGATAAAGTGGCAAGCACAGACCCGCGACGTTGATTTCGTCCGTCGCCCCGCGATCCGGCGGCAGGCGCGGCATCTCCACATCGGTCAGGGCATCTAGAATGGACTGGGGAACTTCGATAGGCATCACTTCACCCAGCCAGATTGATGTCGACCCAGGACCGAAGCCGCCCACTCTCCATGACGGCATCCACGATCTGGCAGATATGGTGGCCCGTGTCGAAGGTCGGCCACATCGCCTCGCCCCGTGTGATCGACCGGATCACTTCAGCCGCTTCGATGATCTTCATCTCGTTGTAACCCAGCGCGAGGTTCGGCAACGGCAGGAACGCGCGATAGGTCGGATGCTCGGGCCCGACGTCGATCGCGCGATAGCCCCTTCGGCCCGCACGGTCGTCGTTCGTATAGAAGTGCAGGCGGTTCACTTCATCCCAGTCGTAGAGGATGCTGCCCTTGGTGCCATAGACCTCATAGCTCTGCCGGAACTTGCGCCCCGTGGCGACGCGGCTGAAATCGACGATACCGCTCGCGCCATTCTCGAACCGACACATCAGGTGGGTCGCGTCAGGGTTTGTGACGTCTGCCCATTCCTCAGCCCCCGTGAGCGCCGCAGCATCCGCCCCCAGCTGCGAACCTTTCAGAACAGGGCGCTTTGGCGTCAAGATCAAATTGTCCGCGACAAGGCTTGCGACGCGGCCAACAAGAAACTCCATGAAGCTGAACACATGGCTGCCGGTGTCCCCGACGATCCCGGTCGGCGCGAGCTTTCCATCCGCCCGCCACATGAACGGTGCCAGCGGGTCCCCGAACATGTCCACATGCTGGCAACCCTTGAACAGCCTCACCTCACCGATCTCTCCGGAGGTGATGATCTCCTTCGCAAGGTCGTGGACCGGGTTGCGCGGAAAAGCATGCCCGACGCGGGTGATCAACCCCTTCTGGCGCGCGATATCGGCAAGGTCCTTTGCTTCGGCAGCGGTATCTGCAAGCGGTTTTTCGCAATACACATGCTTGCCCGCCAGAAGCGCCGCCTTGGCAACGCGATAGTGAAGGCTGTCCGGAAGGCAAATGTCGATCAGATCCACCTCAGGATCATTCACCGCATCCAACCAGTCGGTCAGCACGCGCGCGCCCGGCGCTCGAACGGCAAGTTCCGGCTGCGTGGCCGGATTGGGAACCACAACAGAGACGATGCTTGCCGTGCCATCTGCCGTGCCGAGGAACTGTGGAAAGGTCTGGAAGGCCATGCTATGGACCTTACCCATCCACCCAGACGCACCAAGAATCGCGACACGAACAGGTTTCATCTCACTTTTCCTATTTTGGAACCTTCCAAATCGTATTGTCACGTTCCAAACTGGTCAAGTGGCGATGTTAAGTCTTCAGCTTCCGAGCCAGCCATCGAAAATATTCGCCTTACGCCATGCGTTGCGGACTTC
>Ga0164293_10001858_pt1 | contig 17809 bp, 14 predicted proteins | sample GEODES118metaG_FD_111487 | JGI IMG/M metagenome (GOLD analysis project Ga0164293, IMG submission 111487) | Eutrophic lake water microbial communities from Lake Mendota, Wisconsin, USA - GEODES118 metaG | ecosystem: Environmental > Aquatic > Freshwater > Lake | place: USA: Lake Mendota...
TAAGTGAAAAATGAACAGCGAAGGGGGGGTGTTTAGAGCCAATTAAACAGTTTGGATACATTCATAGGTTGAATTGCGCTCCATTGTACGTGCTTTGCTTCTCAAATGCACAAAAGTCCTACGACTTTCCGGCAATATTGCCATTTTCTCGTACGACTTTTTGGCAAGCCCGCCATTTTTCCCCCTCGACTTTCCCGCAGCCACACCCGATTTGAATTCAGTTGCCTTTTAAAACCACTCCGCCCGCGGCAGGGATTGACGAGGCTACCCCGCAAGGCCTGAAACGGAAGCCGGCCCCCGCCCGGCAGAGCGACGTAAGGAGCTACTGCCGGGCAAGGGCCGGCCCGTTTTCAGGCCGCGGAGTAGCCCGGAAAGCCCGGCTGCCGCCCCCATCCCCCCATGACCCGTAGAGCCACAAAATATTGTGGCTCCGCCTCGCCGTTCCGTACAGCCAAGACATGCCTTGGCTCTACTTAGCGGGCTTCAGGTTCAGTTCTTTCCATTGTTGGGCGTCAATTTCGGCGGGAGCATCAATCATTAAATCGCGGCCGGCATTGTTTTTTGGAAAGGCAATAACGTCGCGGATGCTGTCGAGGCCGGCCAAGATGGAACAAAGCCGGTCAAAACCAAAGGCAATGCCGCCGTGTGGCGGAGCCCCGTACCTAAAGGCATTGAGCAGAAAGCCAAACTGCTGCTCGGCTTCTTCGGCCGAAAGCCCCAACAGGGCAAACACGCTTTGTTGAATTTCGCGGTTGTGGATGCGTATGGAACCGCCCGCAATTTCGCTGCCGTTCAAAACCAAGTCGTAGGCGTTGGCGCGCACCGCTCCGGGATTCGCGCGCAGTTCCTCGTAATCGGCTCCGTACGGACTGGTAAAGGGGTGGTGCATAGCAAACCAGCGGCCCTGCTCCTCGTCAAATTCAAACATGGGGAAATCGAGCACCCAAAGGGGGCAAAAGGTATCGTTGGGCCTCAGTCCCAGCTCATCGGCAATGGCCAGCCGCAGGGTACCCAGCTGTTTTTGCACCTTGGTTGTTGAACCCGACAACACCAAAATCAGGCTGTTGGGTTGGGCCGACAATGCGCTGGACCACCGTTGCAGTTCGCTTTCAGAATAGAATTTATCGACGCTGCTTTTCAGGGTTTCGTCGGCCGCATATTTTACCCAAACCATGCCTTGAGCTCCAATTTGTGGGCGCTTAAGCCAATCTGTCCAGGTGTCGAGCTGTTTGCGCGACCACTCGGCCGCACCGGGAATGCAAATGGCCTGCACAGATTCGGCCTGTTCAAAAACGGGAAAGGCCCCGTTGCGGGTAAGCGGGGTTAAATCGTGTATTTCCATTCCAAAGCGCAGGTCCGGTTTGTCGGAGCCATAGCGTTCCATGGCTTCATCGTACGACAGGCGCAAGAACTCGGGCAGTTCAATTCCTTTTACTTGCTTAAACACATGCCGCAGCAAACCTTCGAAGGTGGCAATGACGTCTTCTCGGTCCACAAAAGCCATTTCGCAGTCGATTTGGGTAAATTCGGGTTGCCGGTCTGAACGCAAATCTTCGTCGCGGAAGCAGCGTACAATTTGGTAATAGCGGTCGTAGCCCGACACCATAAGCAGTTGCTTAAAGGTTTGGGGCGATTGGGGCAGGGCGTAAAACTGTCCGGCTTGCATGCGGCTGGGCACCACAAAATCGCGGGCTCCTTCGGGGGTTGAGCGGATCAAAAACGGGGTTTCAATTTCCATGAAACGGGCGGAGTTCAGGTATTCGCGCACGGCCTGGGCTGTGTTGTGCCTGAGCATGAGTTGGCGCTGCAGGCTGGGTCGGCGCAGGTCCAAATAGCGGTATTTCATGCGCAGTTCATCGCCCCCGTCGCTTTGTTCCTCAATGGTAAAAGGGGGTGTTTCGCTGGCATTCAGAATGTGCAGCTGGGTAACTCGAATTTCAATATCGCCGGTGGGCATGCCGGGGTTTTTGCTTTCGCGTTCGGTAACGGTTCCGCTGACTTGCAGGACAAATTCCCGGCCCAATTTCCGGGCTTGTTCGGTGAGTTCGGGGCGGGCCTCCAGGTTAAAGGAAAGTTGGGTAATTCCGTACCGGTCGCGCAGGTCAACAAAGGTCATTCCCCCCAAATCTCGGTTGCGTTGCACCCAACCGCTCAGGGTAACTTCGGTGCCAACGTGGGCTAGGCGCAATTCTCCGCAGGTGTGTGTTCTATACATGGTTGGCAAGTAAGGCACAAAGGTAAGCAAGGGCGGGGCAATGTCAAAGCCGTTTATCATGTGGGATTTTGGATTGGGTTCGGGTTGGGTTGGGTTCGGGTTCGGGTTGGATGCGGTAACGCGTGTGGGTCGGGTTCGGGTTCGATGCGGTAACGTAGAGACGCAATATTTTGCGTCTCCGGGCATGGGTTCGGTTCGATGCGTGAACGCGGAGACGCAAAATATTGCGTCTCTACCCCGGGCATGGGTTCGGGTTGGGTTCGATGCGTGAACGCGGAGACGCAAAATATTGCGTCTCTACGCGGGCATGGGTTGGGTTCGGTTCGATGCGTGAACGCGGAGACGCAAAATATTGCGTCTCTACCCCCTCCACATGCCAAACGGCATCAAAACCGCCGATAAAACACCATCCGCTTTATGGTCTCCGCCTCGTAATCGCCCGTTAATGTAGCATCAAACCCCGATTCCCGCCATATTTCCATCCACACCTCCATGCTGTCGTTTTTCCAATACACCTCGTCGGCCAGTTCGTTTTTGTAATAGCGGCGCTCCGGAGTCCCCCAGGTTTTTAATGCCTTTGGATATGTGTCCCCAAGCCTAAATCCATACACTTGCCCACGAAATCCAAACCCGCCTTCAAACCAGCTGCATACCAAACCAATGACCTGTTCTTCTTTCGGATTTGTATAAAAAATTAAGCCCTTCTGAGCATACAATTTTAAGTTGCCCATGCTTTTCTCTGGAGCACCCAATTCATCCAACACCTGTCCATACATGGCTCCCAACACCGGAACATCTGAAGGGCCAACCGCCGCCGACTGCCGTACATGGCAAGCGGTAACCCCGAAAAGCAAGCCGACCAGCAACAGGCAAGGCAGCCTCATCCCTTCAATTGCTGCAAAATACCTCTGGCCGTTGGCTCTAAGATAAGCCGCCCCGAAATTCCCGCCCGTTCTTGCAACAAACTGTCCCAATTCTCGGTGCCGACCCAACATACTTTTTTTATGTTGGTTAAGGCATCGCGGCTGCTGTTGGACAAACGTTCGGCCAAGGCTTGTACCGCCAAGTCCAGCTCGGCCACCCCAGCAAACACCTCCATAAACAAGCCTTTTTCGCGTGCCCATTCGGCCGATTTCCATTCCGTGGCGTTAAAAGCCATATCGGAATAGGCGCTCAACCCCATTTTTCGCTCTACCGCAGGCCCTACCACAAAAGGCCCAATCCCTACGGCCAGCTCGCTCAGTTTTATTTGAGACCCTTGGGTGCCGAAGCAATAATCGACCGCGGCGGCCAAGCCTACGCCCCCTCCAACCGCTTTGCCTTGCACCCGGCCAACTATGGGAACGGGACAGGTTCGGCAGGCATTTATGACATGCGCAAATCCCATGAAAAACGCATCGGCATCGGCTCGGTTGTCTAAGGAAAGCAACTCATCAAACGAGGCCCCCGCACAAAAGGCCTTCTCGCCTTCGCTGCGCAGAACCACCACGTGCACCTCGGGGCTGTGCCCTTCTGTTTTTATGGCTTCGGCCAGTTTTTTTAACACCCTGCCCGGCAGGCTGTTGCTTTTCGGATGAAAAAACGAAACCGTGCTAATTCCACCATGCCGTTCAACCTGTACATCTCCTTCGCTTAAATAAACAGAAGCATCCTGTGCCATACCTTATGCATTTTTGCGTTGAACCAAGGTTAAAATGGTTGCCAAAGCCACCGTTTCTCCGGTTTCGTCGTACACTTCCACCAGCCATTTCACAATGCCACGAGGCAGGTCTTCCGGATTTTTTTGTTCTTGGGCTATTTTTTCTTTTACGGTCAACTTCACTCCGATGGTTGCACCCACATAAACGGGTTTGGTAAAGCGGCAGTCTTCCAATCCATAGTTGGCCAAAACCGGGCCTTTTTTCGGATCCACAAACAAACCGGCCGCGGCCGATAAGATAAAATATCCGTGGGCTACACGCCGCTCGAACAAGGTGCCTTCCAGCGAGGTTTCGTCCATGTGGGCGTAGAAATTGTCTCCGCTGATGTTGGCAAAATTGACAATATCGGTTTCGGTAACCGTTCGTTTGTGGGTCAGCAGCGTTTCACCAATGCTCAGCTCTTCAAAGTACTTGCGGAAAGGGTGAACCAGGTCTTCGGTTTGCTTGCTTCCCGGCTGATAAACCTGGGTAATGGCTGTTAAGATGCTGGGACTTCCTTGAATGGCGGTGCGTTGCATGTAGTGCATTACCCCGCGAATGCCGCCCATTTCTTCTCCACCCCCGGCTCGGCCTGGGCCGCCGTGCACCAAGTGGGGCATGGGCGAACCATGCCCTGTGCTTTCTTTGGCGCAATCGCGGTTGTTGATCAATAAGCGCCCGTGCATGCATGCTGCCCCAAGGGTTACGTCCACAGCAAAGGCGTCGTTGTAGGTAACTATGCTGCCCACCAGGCTTCCGCCGCCCAGCTTCGCCAATTCAATGGCTTCGGCCGTATCTCGGTAGCCCATCAAGGTGCATACGGGACCAAAAGCTTCAACGGAATGTGCGGCGGTGTTGCGAAGCGGGTCGCGGGCAATCAGAACCAAGGGGGCCATAAACGCTCCTTTTTCTCGGTTGCCCCCCATCACTTCAAAATGGGGATCAGAACCGTGGTACACATCGCAGCTTTGCAGCAGTTCTTGTACCTTTTCTTGCACGTCGCTCAGTTGGTTTTTTCCAGCCAAAGGTCCCATTCGAACTCCTTCAACCCGCGGATCTCCAATGGTGTTTTTGCTCAGTTTTTCTTTTAGGGCTTGGCCTACGGCTTCTTGCAGCGATTCGGGCACAATAACCCGGCGAATGGCGGTGCATTTCTGCCCGGCCTTCACCGTCATTTCGCGCATGACGTCTTTAATAAACAGGTCGAACTCGGGCGTTCCGGGTTGGGCATCAGGACCAAGTATGCAGCAATTCAACGAATCGGCCTCCATGTTAAACCGTACCGAGCGGCGAATAATGGAAGGATGGGCTTTGAGTTTGAATCCGGTTTCGGCCGATCCGGTTAGGGTAACCACATCTTGTGAATCCACATAATCCAGCAAATTGCCTGCGCTGCCGCAAATAAGTTGCAGGGCTCCTTCGGGCAGTATGCCCGAAGCGGCGATGTCGCGGACCACGGCTTCGGCCAGAAAGCTGGTCAAGGTGGCGGGTTTTACCAAAGCGGGGACTCCCGCCAACAGGTTTACGGCAATTTTTTCGAGCATGCCCCAAACGGGGAAATTAAAGGCGTTGATGTGAACGGCAATGCCTTCAAGGGGAACCGCAATGTGGTGGCCAATAAAGCTGCCGCCCCGCGAAAGCATTTCGGGTGCGCCATCTACATAGAATGGGGTGTCGGGCAGCTCACGGCGCCCTTTTGAGGCGTACACAAACAGGTTGCCAATTCCGCCGTCAATATCAATCCATGAATCAACGCGGGTGGCCCCGGTAGCGCTGCTTATGGCATAATAGGATTCTTTGCGTTCGCTCAAGTACATAGCCAGTGCCTTAAGCATGCGGGCCCGTTCGTGAAGGGTCATTTTTCGAAGGGCCGGCCCTCCGGTGCGTCGGCCATAGTGTAGAATCGACTCAAAATCCAGCCCTTGGGTGCTGGCCTGAGCGAGTTCAGAGCCGGTCGAGGCATCGTACAGCATTTGGCCATCGCCTTCGCCGGTGGTCCAGCGACCCAGCACGTAATTTTCCAATTTTTTGATGTCGGTTCCTATCATGGGGCGCAGATTTATAAGCTGTTGCTAAGGTACAAAAAGGACCTAGGCTTGGAAAGAGGTTGGGGCAATAAAACCGAATTATAGGTGGGATTTTACCCGCTGTAATTGAGTAAGTAGGATTTTAAAAATCCGTCCAAATCTCCATCTAAAACGGCCTGAGCGTTTGAGGTTTCAAAATCGGTTCTTAGGTCTTTCACCAATTTATAGGGGTGTAGAACATAGGATCGAATTTGGGAACCCCATTCAATTTTCTTTTTATTTCCTTCCACTTCGGCCCGGGCCTCGTTGCGTTTGCGCATTTCGTTTTCGTAGAGCTGCGATTTGAGCATGCGCATGGCATTTTCTTTGTTTTGCAGCTGGCTGCGGCTCTCTTGGTTTTTTATAACAATGCCGCTGGGCTTGTGGTACAGGCGAACGGCCGTTTCAACCTTGTTCACGTTTTGTCCTCCGGCCCCGCCCGACCTAAATGTTTCCCAATCAATGTCGGCATCTTTTACTTCGATATCGATGGTGTCGTCAATCATCGGATACACGTACGCCGAGGCGAAGCTGGTATGGCGTTTTGCGTTCGAGTCGAAGGGCGAAATGCGTACCAATCGGTGCACGCCGTTTTCGCCTTTCAGGTATCCATAGGCGTGTTCGCCTTCAATTTGCATGGTGACCGATTTAATGCCGGCCACGTCGCCGTCCACAAAGTCGGTTTCAATGACTTTGTATCCGTTTTTTTCGGCCCACATTTGGTACATGCGCATCAAGATTGAGGCCCAGTCGCAGCTTTCGGTGCCGCCGGCTCCGGCGGTAATTTGAAGCACAGCGCTCAGGCCGTCTTCTTTTCCCGAGAGCATTTTTTTGAATTCCAGTTGGTCCAGGCAGGCTAGGGCTGCGTTTCGGGCGTCTTCGAGTTCTGCTTCTGTGGCTTCGCCTTCTTTAAAGAAATCGAAGACCACCTGCACGTCGTCGAGGGCCGATTGAGCCGCATCGAATTCGGCCAACCATTTTTGGAGTTGCCGAATGTTTTTTTCAGTGATTTCGGCTTCTTTGGGTGAATTCCAGAAATCAGGGTCCTGCCGTTTCAGGTTTTCTTCTTCTAATTCTATGGCTTTCGAAGCCACGTCAAAGTGACCCCCTCAGCGCATCCAGGCGCCTAACCATCTCTTTGATATGATCCTGCGTAACGGCCATATTGAGTGCTTTAAAGTGATTACAAACGCTGGCGTTCTACCGCCTATCGGGGGCAAAGATAGCAATTCGTGGCCGTTTGGCATGTGGGTTTTGAAATTGCGTTTGATTGTAGGTTGTTGGGGCTGCTTTAGGGCGGCAGCCGGGCATCGCTCTGCCTTAACCCATGCAGGCTTGCCGGCGTTTAATTTCCAACCTTTAACAGGGCTTGTTTAAACAGCATTTCCAAACTTCCTTAAATTTAGATGGCCTAAAGCATTGGGCCGCCCGCGGCAGGGATTGAACATGGTAGCACGCCAAGGACTGGGGCCTGCGTGCGCGCGACCGGCAGGGCGACCTTGGGAGCCCCTGCCGGGCCGCTGCACGCAAGCCCCAGGACTGCGGACTACCTGTGAAAGCCCGCAGCCGCCCAAAAGAAAATCCCTAAAAAACGAGGTTAAGGAACAATGGCCCAGCGGAAACTGTGCACGGTTCCTGCCGCGGGCCTTTCTGTCCCCTGCGCCGCCCAATGTCACATGTTATCGCTCCCAAAACATATTTCCATGACCGCTGGAATTATTCCGCTCTTTGGGTTGACAAGTTGAAATTTGAGGCGTAAATTCCAGCAAATAAATCGGCTGAATAATGGGTCCAAAATCCAGATACAATCCCCGCACACACCGGCGAAATTCTCTTCGTTTAAAAGGATATGATTATTCCCAGCCGGGTTTATATTTTCTTACCATTTGTTGCCAAGACCGAATGCCCTGTTTCGGTTACATCATTCACAGTAAAATGCATTTGAGCGATGCCGGAAAAATGATTGAAAAATGGTATTTCGAATTGGAAAATAAATTCCCCCACATAAAATGCCACGCCATGGTCGTCATGCCCGATCATTTTCATTGCATGATTGAAATCATAACGAAGGGGCAGACCTACGTGTCTGCCCATTCCCCAAACGCCAACCACGGCGACCACGGCGACCACGCCAATCCGGGCGACCACGCCAACCACGCCAACCACGCCAACCACGGCGACCACGCCAATCCGGGCGAAAACGCCAATCCGGGCGAAAACGCCAATCCGGGAAGGGGCGAAAACGCCAATCCGGGCAGGGGCGAACACGCCAATCCGGGCAGGGGCGAACACATAGGTTCGCCCCTGCCGTTGGTCATACAATGGTTTAAAACCATGACCACCAACGAATACATACGGGGCGTTAAAACGTTGAATTGGGTTCCGTTTAACAAAAAATTATGGCAACGAAACTACCACGACATTATCGTCCGTGATAATCATGCCTTTCAAACCATTTCAACATATATTCTCCAAAATCCGAGGAAATGGAAAGGAAATGCTCCCACACAAAAAGAAAGCAATAATTTTTGAACTCCGCTAAGGCCAAATCCTGAAAGGCATTATTCTACAATATACAGGCTAAATGAAACAATCCCCTAGCAGAGGATTGTGCATCCCCATTCACATCAAACAAAATCCATTCTGCTCAACGAAACGATGAAGGAAGAATAACCCAACGAAAAGAACGCAAAATTCCCTTCGCTTCAACCTGAACCAAATACATGCCTGGGCTCGCATCAATCAAACGGACCGTATTTCCTTCCAATTCGCCTTCCATTTGACGGCCCTCTGCAGAATAAATTCGCAAACTGCCCGGTTTTAGATTTGAAAGGAATAATTTCGCTGTACCCGAATGAGATGGGTTGGGGTATAATTGTCCAGATTCATTCGCGTTTTCAAGGGAGGACGACGGTTGATTTAGGATGCTGAAATCTGCATTTGATATATCGTAAAAGATATTCCCTACGCTTTCTACCATAACCCTAGCCTGTGAAATAATCATCGATTCATTCGGAAAAAACGGCAAAACAATGGTTTCATTCCCATCATTGGGCGTGGCTGCCAATAGGGTGTAGGGATAGGTGTAGCCCCCGTCGGTGGACAGCAAAATGTTGACCTGGCTGCAATTGACCGGAGTTTGATCGGTATTGGCAACATCCCAAGCGATGGAAACCAGCGAATCGGTTGCCCATTGCACCTGGTTGGTGTTGGGATTGCTTACCAAAAATGGCCCCGACAGCGCCGTAGCATCGTAGTTTACTTGCTGGTAGCTGACTCCCCCGCCGTTGGGTTGGTTGTCGCGGACCGTAATTCTGAAATCCATGGCACGGGTGTAGGTTGGCAGTTTTTCAAGGGCCGAATTGGCATTGCTCACCACAAAGCTGAGTCGTGGAAACCAGCGGGTGGGGCTGTTGCTGGGGGGCAAGGACACAAACAGGGGCGGAGTTCCGGTGCTGGGGGTGCTGGCCAGGTCAATGGAACTGCCGCGGTTGTACTGTTCCCAGCAATACGTTAGCGTGTCGCCGTCGGCATCGCTGCCGGCCGCTGTAAGCTTAAAGGGCGTGCCAATGGGGAAAAAGGTTGCTGGGGTTTGTTGCCCGTTCACGGTGGGAGGCGTGTTGCCGGTGGGCGAGGTAGCCGCGCAGTTGCCCCCCGTACCTTGCAAAAAGGTGAGCATGGTTTGGTAGCTGCGCACGTGGAAATAATCGTCGGAATTGTTGCTGACGTTGTCGGCATCGCAAATGCCGGCATAGGCCATTATGGTGCTTCCGCTGCCGGGCTCGTAGGCGTTTTGGCTGGAGCGGTTGCCGCTGCAGGAACCCAAGCTGGAGTTAAAGGTATGGCTGCCGTTGAATTGGTGTCCAATTTCATGGGCCACATAATCGACGTAAAAGGGGTCGCCAATGGGGTTGTTTAGGCCGGTTACGCCTTGGGCTTTTGAATTGGTGCACACCGAGGCGAGCGAGGCGATGCCGCCGCCACCGGTGCTAAATACATGCCCAATGTCGTAGTTGGCCGATCCAATTACGGCATTGATGTTGGATTGGTTTTCGCCCAGCATGGTAAATCCGTCGTTGTTGGTGTAGGGGTCGGTAACGGTGCTGGTGTAAATCAGCGTGTCGGTGTTGGGAATCAGCAGCATGCGGACCGCCAAATCGCGTTCGTAAATTCCATTCACTCGATTTATGGCAGTAACCATGGCGGCTAAGGCTCCTGTTGGGCCTCCGTGGTAATTGGTGTATTCGGCCGTAGTCGCTAAGGCAAGGCGGTAGGTGCGTAGGGTTCCTCCGTTCGGATTTGTTGAAAATGGATTAAAAACAGGGTCGTCAATTAGGCCTTCCTGATCTTGCAGTCCACATTCAAAGGCGTGTGGGTTGGGCAGGTCGGACTTAAAGTATGCCATGTGCCATACGGCATTGGTTGGCGAAACAGGGTCAATGTGCCAATCGCCATTTGGGCTCAACACTTGAACATGAAAACCTTGGGGGGTTTGGTCGGCCCGAACCACAGCACTGGGGTCGCTTTCCAATCGGCCATACCACGTCGAAATGCCCAGGTCGGCTTGCTTTCGGGCATCGGCCAAAACGGCATAAGGCATCAGGTTGGCCATAACCCAGGTGCCAGAAGGGTGGGGTAGAGAAAGCCGTAGGCTTGAGCTGTTGGTGTTTTCAAGGGGAAGCCTCGCATGTTTCAGATGGCTTGCTTGTTGGGGTTTAAGCACCGCGTTTTGCTTCAGCTCAAGGGGGATTTCAGATTTAGCCACAAATTGAAAAGGCGATTGGGCCGAGGCGGTTAAGGCCGCAAGCAGAAAAAAAGAAACCAGGTGTTTCATGCGTTGGGTTGAATTGAGGGGTGTTTCATCCAGGCTTGTATGTACTTGCCCAGGATGTCGAATTCTAGGTTAATGGTATCGCCAATGCTCAGTTGGTGTAAATTGGTGTGGTTCCAGGTGTAGGGAATGATGGCCACCGAGAATTGCCCGGGTTGGCTATCGACCACGGTTAGGCTGATTCCGTTCAGGGCAATGGATCCTTTGGGAACGGTTAGGTGGTTTGGCATGGTGTAGTGAATGCCGATTAAGAAGCTTCCGGCTTGGTTTTCGATGGATTGAATGGTTCCGGTGCCGTCGATGTGTCCCTGAACGATGTGCCCGTCAAAGCGTCCATGGGCCGGCATGCAGCGTTCAATGTTTAAGGTGTCGCCGACTTTTTTGGCTCCCAAATTGGTTTTGATTCGGGTTTCGTAAATGGCGGTTACGGTATAGCTGTTGTCTTGAATTCCATCAACGGTTAAGCACACCCCATCGTGGCTAATGCTTTGGTCAATTTTGAATTCCGATTTTAAGGGGCATGCGAGGCGAAAAGTTATGTTCTCTTCGTTGGGAAGGATTTCCAGAATTTCGGCTTGGCTTTCTATGATTCCGGTAAACATAAAATCAAGGGTTAAGGCCTTTGGCACACGGCCTTGAGCAGAATATAAACCATGTAAACAAGTGAAAATTTGTTTTGTTGTTCAAAGAAACAAAAAAAAAGGCCGAGAAACCTCGGCCTTTTCAAGTTTAAAATGCAATTATAATCAATGGCGCACCACCAATCGAGTGCTCATTTCCATGTTGCCAGAAATCAACCGCACCAAATATAGGCCGTCGGCCCACTGAGCCGTTGGAAGGCTAAGCTGTTGGTCGCCTTGACCAAAAGTTTGGTCGGTGGTGGCAAAAACGGTCGAGCCCAAGGCATTCACCACTTCAACCCGGCCATTGAAATCGGCATTTAGGTTAAAGCGCAGAGTTGCCTGCTGGTTGGCTGGGTTGGGGTAGGTAACCATGGAGTTTTGACTTACAGGGATAACCTCTTCTACGCCCATGTTTTTTTCTTGGATCAAGATGTTGTCGATAAACAGGTTGTCGCCAAAATCAGAAACACCACGGAAGCGAATTAGAACATCGCTCAGGCCACCTGCCCCTGCCATTGCCGTAAGTTCGGTTCTCCAATCGGTGGCCGCGGGTACAAATTGCTGTTGCGGATTGCTAATGGGCGTTGCCGTTTGCAATGCAGTGCCTGCTTTGTTGTAAAATTCAACCCAGCTGGTTCCGCAATTGGTAGAATACGAAACAATTAAACGGTCGTTTTCAGGGGTGGCTACCGTATAAAAGGTGTACGCCTCATCGAATTTCAATTCTGGATTTGTAAAGCCAGAAAGATCATAACGAGCGGTATACAAATTGGCTACTGTTCCAGAAGGCATGTTCCAGAAGAAGCAACGCATGAATTTAGATGCACCGTTGTTGATGGATACCCAGCTCCAGCCGTTTGCGCCGGGGGTGTTTTCAATGATGTAGCTGCTGGGGAAAACGCTGCCTTCAAAGTCAACGGTATTGGACATTACGCTGGGTGCTGCCGACATTTGGAATGTGGCAGATGCTTGGCCAATGGCGTTCGTAGCTCCGTTGTTGTTGATGTTGGTCAACCAAACATTCAAAGCGTGGGCACCACCGCTTACGCCGGTAATGGCAGGAATAGAAACGTTGGCCGTTCCATTGGGAGCAATGTTGCCGGTGAAGGGAATGGTAGAGGCGGTGCCGTTGTCCACTTGGTAATTAACGGTAGCCGAGGTGATGGCATTGCTGCCGATGTTGCTGATGGTGGCGCTTGCGTTGTTCAAATCGCCGCTGCAATTGATGGCGGGGCTGTTGGTGGTTACCGCGCTCACAACAGCGTAGTTTGGAACCGGTATTGGAGCGCTGTAGCCTGCTTGGTACACCTGTTTGCTTGCATTGTTTTGAATAAAAGCAACCACAGCTACTTCAGGAATTTTGTAGATGTACGAAGGCAAAGGCACGGTCCAAGAATAGGCATCTTGTTGACCTGGCAACCAGTTGCTTGACAGGGTGGTTCCATTTGCGTCGGGGTACATTTTGCGTACTACGCCTTTGAACGAAGTTTCGCCGTTTGAACCGGGAGCGGTAGCAAAGGTGATGGTTTTTTCGGTGAGGGCTACGTGCAGTTTAACTAGGCCAGACCCAAGCAGCAGCGAGTCGGTGCAGTTGATTGCAACGGAAATCGTTACGCTATCTAGGTTGGGGTGAACGGTGTGGGTTACGGTCAAATCAAAAGGAGAGGTAACGGCATACCGCGAATTGATGGCGTTTTGGTTTAGGTTTGCCAAAGCGCCCGAATAATTGCTGCCGGCGAAGGCTGTTCCGTCCAAAGCACCCCAGGGCACTCCATTAACTGCATAATAGGAAGTCCGTGCAGAGATATCTCCAGGATTTTGGGCATTCATGGGGTCGGTACCAGGAAAATTGGTTTGGTATTTAATGGCCACCATTTTAGCCGGATTGTTGGGGGCACTGTTGGTGGCCGTCAACGTGTTGTAGTTGGGGTTTTGGCTGGCACAAGGCGGGCAGCTTGCGTTTGAAAAGCCTTCGGCCAAAACCAAACGTTGGCTCTGAGCCATAACCATCATTCCCATGCTAAGGGCCAATGCAGTTGTAACTAATAATCTCATAGGTTTAGGTGTTTCGATTTAACTTCAATGTTACAGAAAAATAATTTAAACATGAAAGAAAGGGGCCAATTATTTCCGCAATCGCCAAAACTCATTTAAACAATTTTTTCATTAGGGGCGTGGCAAAAACAAAATCACGCACTTCCGGTACTTCGGCGGAGATGATGGTATTTGAATCGCCCGTCCAAACCACATTTCCTTTGAAAATAAACGCAATGTGGTCGCCAATTTCTAGAACCGAGTTCATGTCGTGGGTATTGACTACGGTTACCGTTTTGTATTCTTGGGTAATTTCTTGAATTAGGGCATCAATGACCAGCGAGGTTCTGGGGTCTAAGCCCGAGTTGGGTTCGTCGAAGAACAGGTATTTGGGGTTTAGGGCAATGGCACGCGCAATGGCGACGCGCTTTTTCATGCCCCCGCTTATTTCGGCGGGGTACTTGGCATGGGCCTGAGGCAAATTGACGCGGTTTAAGCAAAAATTCACCCGGTCGTCCAGTTCAGATTTCGACATGTTGGTAAACATTCGAAGGGGGAAAGCGACGTTTTCTTCCACGGTCATCGAATCAAACAAGGCTCCACCCTGAAAAACCATGCCGATTTCTTTCCGAATCGCCATTTTTTCTTCTAAACTGGAGTGGGTAAAAGGCCGCCCCGAATACAGAATCTCTCCCTTGGTGGGTGTTTCTAAGCCAACAGCGCATTTCATTAAAACCGTTTTTCCGCTTCCAGATTGCCCAATAATTAAATTGGTTTTTCCTTCTTCAAAAGTCAGATTGACGTTGGTCAAAATTTCTTTGTCTCCGAAGTTTTTATACAATCCTTTTATTTCGATCACAGCAACAGAATTCGGGTTAGAATCAAATTCCAGAACAAGATGGCAATGCTTGCGTTCACCACAGCTTTGGTGCTGTTTTCGCCCACTTCTCGGCTGCCCCCTTCTACATAATAGCCTCGGTAGGCACTAATGGAGGTTATAATGAAGGCAAATACGATGCTTTTAATGATGGAATACACCACATTAAAGGGCCGAAAATCAAACAGAAGTCCCGTTAGATAGCTGGGCGGGTCTAACATGCCGGTAACCAAGCAGGCCAAGTACCCCCCTAAAACACCCAGAAACATGCTCATTAAGGTCAATATTGGATTGATGAGCAGGGAAGCAGTAATTTTAGGTAGAATTAAATAGCTTGCCGAATTTACCCCCATGATTTCTAAGGCGTCAATTTGTTCGGTTACACGCATGGTGCCAATTTCTGAGGCAATGCTAGAACCCACCTTGCCCGCCAGGATCAACGCAACTACGGTCGAAGAAAATTCCAGAAAAACCGATTCCCGAGTGGCATAACCAATGGTTTCGCGTGGAATTAATGGGTTGTCGATGTTGGCCGCCATCTGAATGGCAATGACGGCACCCATAAACAGCGAAATAATGGCAACAATCCCTATAGAGCCTAGGCCCAATGCCTCTAACTCCCTAAAAAATTGTTCCCTGAAAAATTTGTTGCGTGCCGGATGTTTGAAGGTTCTAAACACCAACATGCAATACTTGCCGAAATTCTCAAAAAAACTCAAACCGATTTTTTTGCGAAGGTACGCAATGAACAAGCTCTTACCTAATTCTTCTGCCGGCCCCCAACCCATTTAGGCAAATGAAGCCCTCTCTTTTATCATGTGCGAAGGCAAGGCCCCGTGGTATTCAGCATACATTTTTGAAAATTTACTGACGCTGGTGTATCCAATCCGGTAAGCCACCTCTGAAACGTTGTATTTGCCCGAACTTAGATGGGTTTTTGCCCGGTCTAACCTCAGGTTTAAATAATGCCGATATACCGAAATTCCCATTTCGTGCCGAAAGGCGATTTTTAACTTCGAAACGCTAACGGCCAAGGTTTTTGCTATGGCGTCCAGGGTTAAAGGCTCCCCTTCTAAATGCTGTTCTATAAGCCGATTCGTCTGCGAAACCAACCATTTGCCTCGACCCATTTCTACCTTGTACAGCAAATGCTGTAGGCCCTCCCATTCGCCAAGCAACAAAACAACAAAGCCATGTAGGTCTATTTTGCTGGGCTCAAGCCGCCTTTCCTGAATAAGAAGCTGCCCCTGCCGAATCAGCATTAAGGTTGAAATTTGGGCATCGCAATAGGGTAAATACCCGCCGACCGATTTGATTTTTTGTTTTTGTACCGAATAAAAACGCTGTAGGGTAGAGGTAAGCCAACTGGATTTTCCAATCAACATCAAATGCTGTCCCGCCTTTAAACATCCAGCCCTGTCTCCATCCTGTGTAGGCTCTGATGTACAATACTGGGTTTGAAAGGTCGAGAGCCCCAGAGCCTGATAGCAGGAAATTAAAAAGCTGCCCTCAGGCAGCAACAGCCCCAGGTTGCCGCTCGCTTCTTCCAACACTTCCAAATGCACAAAATACAGCTGTTCGGTTTCCAATTCGGTGGCTGAAATCAGGTGGAACCCTGCCTGATTGCAAAAATTGTGGATTTTTTTTTCAAATATTTGCGGCATGCTTCAACTTCCTTTTTGTTTTTTGGGCACGCTAAATGTAACTCCAGCATCAAAGGGACGGCATTTTAATGTTGTTTTGAATTCGGTTTTCATCGCATCTCCGCTTGTTTTTCCTTTTTCGGGAATCTAAATTCCAAAAAATGGAAAAAGCAGGGATTTTTGATGGTAGTGTACGGTCAAATGCCCCCGCAAAACACACATGGATTCGAACCGATGGCGACCGACACCTCGGTTTTGGCCACCTACTTCGCTGCCAAGCCTTGGCCGCATACCTTCCTGAGTTTACTTTTTTAATTTCAGAATCCTCCATGCCTTTTCTGCCCCAGGGCATTCCGTACCTTAATGTGGGTAGCGATTTCTCGGTGGCTGAGGCGGAACATTTGTCCAGCCTGATTCAACCCGGCGACTTGTTGGTGGTCGATTCCTACAAGGCAACGCCCAATTACGTGCATGCCGCCCGCAGCCTGGGCCTTCAAACCCTTCAAATCAATGACCTGCCTCAGATGGCCCTTCCTGTAGATGTACTTTTAAACCATTGTCCAGGGCTAAGCCCCGCCGATTTTCCAGCCAACCCCCACACCGATTATTGGCTTGGATTGGAATACCGTTTGCTTCGCCCCGAATTTCAGCAGCCTTCTGCCCCATTTAACTCCGCACAACCGCCTCATTTGTTTGTTTGCTTCGGCGGCACCGACGGCGGATCCCTGATCCGCAACGCCTTAGATTGGGCCGCAGGCCTAAGTCCAACGTTCCGGGTTTCTGCCGTTGTGGCCGATCCCCAATCCCATGTTTCCTCTATTTTCCCAGGCTTGACCTTGCATTCCAATCTGAATGCCGCACAAATGAAATCCCTAATAGCCGATTGCACCCTAGCCTGGGTGCCATCTAGCACCCTAGCCCTAGAATGTTTGGTTGCTGGTTTGCCAATGATCATTGGCATGACGGCCGATAATCAAGCCTTTTTGCACCGAGGGCTTCAGCAGTTCCCCGCTGTAGCTTCCATCGATTCCTGGCATTCGGTGCACCCACGTGCCCTGATTGAGTTGTCTCAGCAAATGGGCTCGTTAACGCCGGGCAAGCGGCCCATTCCCCCAACAAGCCAACTCCCCGCCAAACTTCATACATTGCTTTTCTAGAAAATGCCACCAAGCCGGGTTTGCTAAGGCAGAACCTAATGCCGTTTACTGAAAATCTCGAAACAATAAACTGGGCTGAACGCCTTTGTTGTTCTGGTATTTTCCGCTGGAATAGGTCTGATAGCTTCCCTCAATGCTGTGGTAGAAAATTTGGCAAATTTGAACCCCCGCATAAATGCGTATGGGCTGCACACAAAACATCTCTAGAGTCCAAAATCCCTTAAATCCTACATCCCCAAAACCGGCGGTAATGTGCACAAACAGCCCCAAACGTCCAATGCTGCTTCGGCCTTCCAGCATGGGAACCAAACCCTGGGTCTCGGTGTACTCCACCGTTCTGCCTAAATACAATTTTCCGGTTTCCAACAGCAAGCCTTCTTCTGGAATCTCCAAGGGACTTGCCGTGTTTTCCTCTTTCATGTCCAATGCATGCCGGTCGTAAATCAACAGGTCTTTATGCAAGGATAGGTTATAGGAATTGGGATTGATTCGATTTGGGTCAAAGGGTTCAATCACAATGTCTTTGCCCTGTCGGGCCGCTATTTCATTCCCAGAAAGTATCATGAATCCGATTTGGAACGAAGGTAGGAATTCCCTGCTATATTTGCGGAATGCAAGGCCCCCGTTTTCTCGCTCCTGTTTTGTTTTTTCTCTCCGCCGCTTCCGCTTCCGCTCAGCTGCCTA
>Ga0164293_10001859_pt1 | contig 17804 bp, 18 predicted proteins | sample GEODES118metaG_FD_111487 | JGI IMG/M metagenome (GOLD analysis project Ga0164293, IMG submission 111487) | Eutrophic lake water microbial communities from Lake Mendota, Wisconsin, USA - GEODES118 metaG | ecosystem: Environmental > Aquatic > Freshwater > Lake | place: USA: Lake Mendota...
ATACTTTCTATCACTTTTGCTAAGGCATTACGCATATCTACCAAATGCATAATCATATCATTTACCTGACCCACTTCCTCTAATGCAGTTAAAGCTAATTCTTGGGTAACAATACTAATATTATAAGGAGGCTTTACTTTATTCATATAAGCATTAATCTCTTTGCTTGCAAAAGCCATACCTAATCTTATGCCTGCAAGCCCCCAAGCCTTACTTAAAGTTTGAAGTACCACTAAATTGGGATAATCAATTAAAGACTGTGCAAAAGATTTTTGTTTAGAAAAATTAATATAGGCTTCATCTACCACTACTATTCCATTGAAATGATTTAAGATCGTTTCAATATCAATTCTATCTAATGAATTTCCTGTAGGATTATTGGGCGAACATATCCAAATAATTTTAGTGTTCTCATTAACCAACTGTTCTATATGCGCTACATTTAATTGATAATTCTCAAGTAAGGGCGCCGATTTAATTTCAATATTATTAATATTCGCGCCCACTTCATACATTGGATAAGTAGGAGGACAAATAATTATATTGTCTTTACCAGGAATACAGAAAGTTCGGTATAAATTATCGATACATTCATCACTACCATTGCCAATAAATATTTGCGAAGCTTCTATTTGTTTTATGAAGGCCAGTTTTTCTTTTAACTTTTTTTGATAAGGATCGGGATAACGGTTATACCATTTTGTTAAAGGAGATCCCAAACTATTTTCGTTAGCATCTAATAATACATTCGCGGTTCCTGTATATTCTTCTTTAGCAGACGAATAGGCTTTTAATATTTCAATATTGGGCCTTACTATTTTTTTGATATCAAATTGCATACCCTTAAATTTTAGATTTTATCCATTCTACTCTTAATTCTACAGCCTTACTATGTGCCTGCAAACCCTCTGCTGTAGCCATTTCTATAACAGTAGGTGCTATATTTTCTAGCCCTCTTTCAGTTAACTGCTGAAAAGTAATTTTCTTTACGAAGCTATCCATACTGACTCCGCTATAAGCTTTCGCAAAACCATTGGTAGGCAGTGTGTGATTGGTACCACTGGCATAATCTCCCACCGATTCTGGAGAGAAATTGCCAATAAAAATAGAACCTGCATTGATAATTTTTTCAGCTACTTGTGCAGCATTATTTATAGATAAAATTAAATGCTCAGGTGCATATTCATTTATCATTGCAATCGCCTCTTCTGTATTTTCAATTACAATGGCTTTAGAATGAGCCAAGGCACTTGTGGCCATTTCTTTTCTGGGTAATAAGGCTATTTGTATATCCAATTCTTTTTGAACTTGCTCTACTAGGTCTATACTATTTGCAATAAGAATTACTTGGCTATCGGAGCCATGCTCTGCTTGTGATAATAAATCGGCAGCCACAAAGGATGCGATACTTGTTTCATCTGTGTAAACACATACTTCACTAGGACCTGCTGGCATATCAATGGCCACCCCTTCTTGTTGAATCATTTGTTTAGCAGCCGTTACATATTGATTTCCTGGACCAAATATTTTATACACTTTAGGTACCGAAGCTGTGCCATAAGCAAGTGCTGCAATAGCTTGCACTCCACCCATTGTATATATAGCAGTTACGCCCACTATTGAAGCTGCATAAATAATGGCTGGATCAATTTCTCCTTTTTCATTCGGTGGCGTACATAAAATTATTTCTTTGCAGCCTGCTAACTTTGCAGGAATGCCCAACATTAGTACTGTTGAAAATAAAGGGGCAGTGCCCCCTGGAATATAAATACCTACTTTTTCAATGCCCACCGACTTTCTCCAACACCAAACACCCGGCATGGTTTCAATTCTTTCTTCTTTTTGTATTTGTCCCTGATGAAAAACTTCAATATTTACTTTCGCTAATTGAATAGCGGTTTTTAAACTAGGGGTTAAAGCTTTTTCAGCAGCCTCTATTTTCTCAGCACTCAGTTTAAAATTACTTAATGCCACTTTATCAAAAGCGAGGGTATAGGCTGAAATAGCAGCGTCTCCCCTTTGCTTCACGGCCAATAATATTTCTCTCACCTTAACCTCTAAGGGAGCTGCATCGAATTGAGGTCGCGCTAAGATACTTGGCCAATCTTTCTTTGTTGGCTCTTTAAATACTTGAATCATTATAATATCATTTTTTCAATAGGCACCACCAATATTCCTTCAGCACCTGCTAATTTTAACTGTTCAATAATTTCCCAAAAATCACTTTCATCAATAACACTATGTACACTACTCCAACCTGGTGTAGCCAAGGCCACCACTGTAGGACTTTTCATACCTGGTAATAAAGAAATTATTTTTTCTAATTTATCATTCGGCGCATTTAATAAAACATATTTATTACGCTTTGCTTTTTTAACCGATTCCACTCTGAATAATAATTTTTGTAAAATGGCTTCCGCTTCAGGCACTAAGGCTTTTCTTTTAATAAGAACAGCTTGAGAATCTAAAATAGTTTCAGCTTCTTTTAATCCATTCATAAATAAAGTAGAACCACTACTAACTAAATCACAAATAATATCAGCAAGGCCAATGCCTGGTGCAATTTCCACACTACCGCTAATTTCATGTATTTCTGCTTTAATGCCATGCTTGTCTAAATACCCTTGCACAAGCACCGGATAGCTAGTGGCAATTTTCTTACCTGCTAAAAATTGAGGGCCTGTAAAATCTTCATTTTTTCTTAGCGCAAAACTAAGTCTGCATTTTCCAAAACCTAAGCTATAGGCCACTTCTACTTTTTTTGCTTTTTCATACACTACATTCTCTCCTACAAATCCAATGTCGGCAACACCATCTTCTACATATTGAGGAATATCGTCATCTCTTAAAAAAAATAACTCGAGCGGAAAATTAGTAGCTTCTGCTTTTAACTTATTAACGCCATTACCAATATCAATGCCTGCTTCTTTTAACAAACGCATTGAATCGTCGTGTAAACGACCCGACTTCTGAATAGCTAATTTTAAACGCATATTATTTATATTATATATTTTACTTGACTGACTATAAACTAAAAGGGCTTACTTGTTAGTAAGCCCTTTGGTTAAATATAGTTACATACCTACACCCATAGCCTACCCATTGGATAGCAAATGCAAATGATGTGAATGGTTGTTTAATGTCATGTTGCAAATTTACGACCCTTTTAGAAATTCCCCAACAAAAAAGAAATATTTTGACTAATTTGCTAGTACAAATTTCAAAAAAAACACTACTAACAATAGTTTTAATGCATATTCTACCCACTATCAATGATTCTTTCGCTTCTTTCTTCGTCTTTTTGTGCTCAAAAAGAAACACCGGCTTCTGCTTTATTAGTGGCAACCCCCAATATACCCAAAACTGTTACCAAGCCTTCTACCCCATCTGATAAAGCTAAAAAGCTAGTATGTTTGGATGGTTTGATAAAGGGAGCTTACCTGATACGACCAAATTAAATAAAAGATAAAAACATGTTTCAGACTAGATCCTTTTTTTTTGAAGCTAATTATAAAAAACTTGCTTTTGTATTTATTTTTTTAACTGTTGCAATTAATTCATTTGCACAAAACCTTGCACCCGCTCCTAGTTTATTATCCCCCAATTTATTAGTGGGTACTTATACCAAAAAAGGAAGCAAGGGTATTTATGTATTATCATTTGACACCGCCACTGGAAAGGCTACTGCAATAAGTCATACTGAAACTGCAACGAATCCTTCTTTTTTAACTATTTCAAAAGACCATGGGCAAGTATACTCTACTAATGAAGTTAGTGATGGCAAGGTGAGTGTCTATTCATTTGTAGACAATAAGTTGAATTTAATACAAGAGAAAACAACGAAAGGTGCGGATCCTTGTTATATCACATTAAGCCCCGATCAAACTAATTTGTTTGTTGCTAATTATAGTGGAGGAAGTATTACTAGCTATCACCGCTTCGCCGACGGCCGTTTGTCTAACCCGCAACAATTTATTCAACACGAAGGCAAAAGTATAAATGAAGCAAGGCAAGATAAAGCACATGTGCATGGTATATTTTTTTCACCAGATGGTAAATATGTATTGACCCCAGATTTAGGCAAGGATGAAATTTCTATTTATCCTTATCAAACAAAAAATGGCCCTCCGCTACAAATACAAAAAGCAAGTAGTATACAATCAAGTCCTGGCGCTGGACCAAGACATTTATGTTTTTCAAGTAATGGTAAATTTCTGTATGTGATTGAAGAACTTACAGGTAGCATTAGCGTTTATAGGTTTACGAAAGGAACAGCTAGTTTTTTACAAAAAGTATACACACATCCAAGTAGTTTTAAAGGAATCGCAGGTAGTGCCGATATTCATTTATCACCCGATGGACTTTATTTATATGCAAGTAATAGAGGTAGCGAAAACAATATCGTTTCATTCAAAGTACTTCCGAATGGAAAATTGGAAGAGAAAAGTATACAATATTATAGCACGGAAGGAAAAGCGCCTCGCAATTTTACTATAAATAAAGAAGGTAATTGGTTACTCGTTGCCAATCAAGATTCAAATAATATTATTGCCTTTAGAAGAAATATTCAAACAGGTGCCTTAACATCCACGGGCGTGTCAATTAAATTATCAATGCCGGTTTGTTTGTTGTTTTATTAAGAGCACCTCATTAATATTGCTCAAACCATACTGGTTTATCTGCCTCCCCATCTGCATTATAATTAACGAATAATTCTTCGCCTTTTTTAATGTCTCTAGTCGTGATGATAGACATTGTCTCAAATTCAAAATCCATATCATACCTACAATTGGCTTGAATGGCATGATTATATATAGATACATATCCTAATGCTACTGCAGCACTTTTATCATCTTCCCCCCACTCAAAAATATAATCATATAATAATGTTTCTTCTAATTTCATTCTCTGTGTAGGATCAAAAACAATGACAGGCGCTATTTCAATGGTAGTGCCCTTCGCAATGGCTTCGGTCGTAAATACTCCACGACCCCTGCTGGGCGATGGTGCAATAGTTAGAAATGGAAGAATCATACTATAAATATAGGGCATACTTTAGTATTTTTCTTAACTTGCACCCATGTCAGTTGAATTAGAAATACCAGAAATTAATTTATCCGAAGTTTTCTTGGACATTTTGTCCAAGGGCGACATGCATCTATTAAAAGAATTTCTAGATGAACAAAATATTAGCGACGTGGTGGAACTGGTGAATGAGTTCCCAGAAAACGAGGCTACTATTGTTGACAACATGACTGTGCACAGAGCTGTAAGTGTATTTAAGATACTTGATATTAATCAGCAAAAAGACATCATTAAAGAATTGCCTGCACGTAAAACGGCAAAAATATTAAATGAACTTCCTCCCGATGACCGTACCGACTTTTTAGAAGAATTACCTAAGGCTGCTATTCGCGACTTAATAAAATTACTCGACCCAGAAGAAAGAAGAATTACTTTATCTCTTTTAGGATACCCCGAGGATAGTGTGGGTCGTTTGATGACGCCCGACTATGTGTATGTTTATCCGCATTATACAGTGGCCCAGGTTTTAGATAACATACGCAAGTATGGTAAGAATTCTGAAACCATTGACGTTATTTATATCATTGATGAAAAGGGGGGCTTAATTGATGATATCAGAATTAGAGATTTATTATTAGCCAAACCTGATGATATTATTTCAGATATTATTGATGGCCGTTTTGTTGCTTTAAATGTTTACGACGATCAGGAACATGCCAGTCAGGTATTTAAAATGAATAACCGCACCGCCATTCCTGTTGTAGATGATAACGATGTATTATTAGGTATAGTAACCATTGATGATATCTTATGGGTAACGAATGAAGAGTTTAGCGAGGATATGCAGAAAATGGGAGGTATGGAAGCATTGAATGAACCTTATTTAGATATTTCTATATTAAAACTCTTCAAAAAAAGAATTACTTGGCTAGTGGTTTTATTTATTGGTGAATTATTCACCGCTACTGCCATGGGTTATTTTGAAGATGAATTAGCAAAAGTATTAGTACTAGCAAGTTTTATTCCATTGATTTTATCTACAGGTGGTAATTCTGGATCACAATCGTCTACGCTTATTATTCAAGCAATGGCAGTGGGCGAAATTACCATTGCCGATTGGTGGAAAATATTAAGAAGAGAAATTATTGGTGGTTTTTTATTAGGTATCTTATTAGGTATCCTTGGATTTTTTAGAGTGGCTGTATGGCATATGATTGCTCCAGGATTTTACGGTGTGCATTGGTTTTTAATTGGCATCACCATTGGCTTCACTATTTTAGGCGTGGTTATTTTGGGAACCATTACAGGATCTATGTTACCCATTGTGCTAAAAAGATTAGGCGCTGACCCTGCTGTCTCTTCTGCACCTTTTGTAGCTACTTTAGTGGACGTAACTGCTATTCTTATTTATTTTAGTTTGGCTTACTTATTCTTACAAGGCACTTTACTATAATTATTTTTTTAATTAAGCTTTTAGTTGAGCAGCTAAAGCCTGCTTCAATGAAGCATTCCACTCTTCCTTTAATATACTAAGCACAATCGAGTCTCTTCTTTTTCCATTCGGCATGGGTAAATGATTTCTTAATACACCTTCTATAGTACAACCAATTTTTTGCATAGCCGCAATACTTCTTTTATTATTATTATCAGCTCTAAACTCTACTCTTTCAAAACCCATTTGATCAAAAGCAAATTGAAGTAATAAATATTTACAATTTTCATTTAGTTTGGTTCCCCAGCATTTTTTACTATACCAAGTATACCCTAATTGCGTGGTTTGATAAGCTAGCTGCATATCATAAAACCTTGTACAGCCCACATAGGTATTTAATAATTTATCAAATACAATAAAAGCATAGGAAGTTTTGTTTTCTCTTGCATCAATGGCCGATTGAATATATTTTTCTAAGTCTGCACTATTATGAATAGCTACTAACGAATATTGCCATAAATCAGGCTCCTCGTTTACATAATGCGATAGTAATGAGCCATCAGAAATTTGAAGCGGCCTTAATAATATACGCTCATTTTCTAAAATAATTTCCTCTGTAAAGTCAAAAGATTTCAAAGCTAACATCCATTCAATATTTAAAGTCTAATTTCGTATAAATTTCGAACAAATAGATAAATAAATAATAAAAGCCCCTTGTCTTTTAAAACAATAATAATGGATGACTATGGAAATAGATGAAATTAGAATTTACGCCCTTTCGCTTCCAGATACAGAAGAATGTTTCCCTTTTGGAGAAAATAGTCTGGTATTTAAAACTAAAGGAAAAATTTTTATAATCTTAGATTTGATATCCCTTCCTGCTACTATGAATTATAAAGCAGACCCTGAAGATATTATCCTACAAAGAGAAGAATATCCAGATGCCATTTTCCCAGGCTATCATATGAACAAAAAACATTGGAACACTTTACACCTCAATAGGCATGTTCCTTCAGCCATTATTAAAGAGATTGTACTTACTTCTTATAAATTAGTAAGAAAGTAAGAATAGCGTATAATTAGCCTTCAATTTAAGTGCCTAAATTTAAATGCACTACCTTGCAGTCTATTATGAACACGAATTTTCAGACCCTAGGTCTTATAGAGCCCTTATTAAAGGCCATTCAGGAAGAAGGTTATACAACCCCCACTCCTATACAAGCAGAATCAATACCCATTGTTTTACAAGGTAAAGACCTATTAGGTTGCGCCCAAACAGGTACCGGCAAAACGGCTGCTTTCACCCTTCCTATTTTACAGTTATTAGTTAAAAACAAAACGGGGGGAAGAAGAAAAAAAATTAGAAGTTTAATTGTAACACCTACAAGAGAATTAGCCATACAAATTGGAGAAAGCTTTAATGCATACGGAAGACATACAGGTTTAAACTGTACTGTTATATTTGGAGGTGTTGGACAAGGACCACAAGTAACTGCATTAAGAAATGGAGTGGATGTGGTGATTGCTACTCCAGGAAGATTATTAGACTTAATGAACCAAGGGCATTTAAATATTAGAGAAGTAGAAATATTTGTACTAGATGAAGCGGATAGAATGTTGGATATGGGTTTTGTACATGACGTAAAAAAATTATTAGCCGTACTTCCTAAAAAAAGGCAATCGCTATTCTTCTCTGCTACCATGCCTCCTGAAATTGTAAGCTTAGCCAATAGTATTTTATTTCATCCACTAAAAGTAAGTGTTACGCCTGTTTCCTCTACTGTAGATATTATTGAGCAATCGGTTTATTTTGTAGATAAAGTCAATAAAAATGCACTACTTATTGAAATTCTAAAAAATACGGCTATTAAAACAGCCTTGGTTTTTACAAGAACTAAACATGGTGCAGATAAAGTAGTAAACCTACTTTTGAAAAATAATATTAAGGCCGAAGCTATTCATGGCAATAAAGCACAGAATGCAAGACAAAGAGCATTGACTAATTTTAAAGCCCAAACAACAAGAGTACTCGTAGCCACCGATATTGCTGCAAGAGGTATAGATGTAGATGAACTAGCCTTTGTAGTGAATTATGAAATTCCGAATATTCCTGAAACCTATGTACACCGCATTGGAAGAACGGGTCGTGCAGGTGCGAATGGAACTGCTATTTCTTTCTGCGATGCGGAAGAAAGAGCCTTTTTAAAAGACATCGAAAAATTAATTGCTAAAAAAGTACCTGTTATAGAGAATCATCCCTTTCCCATGACCAACTTTAATCCCATTAAAGAAGCTAAACAACAAGGCAGAGGGAATTCAGGTCACGCAAGGTCTAAGGCTATGGCAAATGGTGGTCAAAAAAGACATTTTAGTCGCCCAAAACCAAGTAGGTAATATTATCTTTGATGCAATTAAATAAGTTATTTATGCGCATCCTATTGACCTACCTTCTTTTATCTTTTGGTCTTTTGGCATCTGCTCAAGATTCTTCCATTCAGAAAAAAGATTTAATTAGTGCCTCTAAACTAATTGACCTAAGTTTTACCACTAAGGAAATAGATACTTTATACTCCGATGTAATAGACAATTTAGCGAACTACAAGGCAATGCATAATTTGACTTTGCCAAATAGTGTTCCCTTAAGCATGTGGCAAACACCAGTATTACCAGGTATGCATTTTAATACAGTGCAAAAACCCATTGCTTGGAAATTAGACAATACCGTTCAATTACCTACCAATAAAAATGATTTAGCATTTTATACTATTGAACAATTAGCTTCTTTAATTAAAAATAAAAAGATAAGCTCCCTAGCACTTACTCAATTTTTTATTGAGCGCATCAAAAAATGGGGCGATACTTTACAATGTGTCATTAGTATCCAAGAAGATATCGCTTATGTGCAAGCTAAAAAAGCAGATGCGGAATTAGCACAAGGAAAATACAGAGGCTTATTACATGGCATACCTTATGGCCTAAAGGATTTATTTGCTGTCAAAGGAACCAAGACTACTTGGGGAGCTGCGCCTTATCAAAATCAAAATATTGAGGAAGATGCTTTTGTATATACTAAACTAAGAGAAGCAGGTGCAGTACTAGTTGCTAAATTTACTTTAGGCGCTTTAGCCATGGGCGATTATTGGTTTGGTGGAAGAACAAAAAATCCATGGAATTTAAAATATGGATCATCTGGTTCTTCTGCAGGATCAGCTTCTGCAACAGTGGCAGGTTTAGTTCCCTTTGCTATTGGCACGGAAACCTGGGGTAGTATTGTTTCCCCATCTACTACTTGCGGTGCTACTGGATTAAGACCCACATTCGGTAGCATTAGCCGTAAAGGCGCCATGGCATTAAGTTATAGCTTAGACAAAGTAGGTCCTATATGCCGTTCTGCTGCTGACGCCGCAATTGTATTTAATTATATACATGGAACGGATGGCAAAGATGGTAGTGCAGTGAATATGCCATTTAATTACACACCGAATAAAGATATCAAAAAATTAAAAATCGGGTACGCTAAAAATTATTTTGATAAAATAAAAGATTCTTCTAGAAATGAATTTAAAGTCTTAGAAGAATTTAAAAAATTAGGCGTGCAATTAATTCCCGTGAACTTTCCAGATAGTGGAGTATACAATTTCAATATTATGGATGTAGTCATTGGTGTTGAATGTGCTGCACAGTTTGACGAAATGACAAGAATGAATATTGATGATGCGCTTACAAGACAAACAAAAAACGATTGGCCCAATTCCTTTAGAACAGCTCGATTTGTACCTGCCGTAGAATATATTAATGCACAAAGACATCGTTACACACTTATGCAAAAAGTAAATGAAGTGATGCAGCAGTATGATGTTATTATTTGCCCTTCTAGAGGAGATGGTAATCAATCGGCTATTACCAATTTAACAGGCAACCCTGTAGTATGTGTACCTACTGGCTTTGATAAAAAATTAAATTTACCTACCGGTATTAGTTTTGTGGGCAACTTATACGACGAGGCCACTATATTATCTATTGCACAGGCATACCAAAAAGCAACCAACTGGGATGAAACACATCCTGCTCTTTTTAAATTGTAGACAGGTTTTTTAGACTAATTCAATCAGTGTAATTTCTGGTAAGATGCCTACCCTGCCTGGATATCCTAAAAATCCAAAGCCTCGGTTAACATATAATTGCTGGTCTTTATTGTCATAAATTCCTGCCCATTGTTTATATACCCATTGTACGGGGCTCCATTTAAAATAAGGGTTCTCTAATCCAAACTGCATACCATGGGTGTGACCCGATAGGGTTAATTGAACGCTTGCATATTTTGGAATCACTTCTGCTTCCCAATGACTAGGGTCATGACTCAATAAAATGGCTACTTCCTCCTTATTTACTCCTTGCATAGCCAAATCCATTTTCCCGTATTTAGGAAAACGCGCTTTCGCCCCCCAATTTTCTATGCCTACTATTTTAATTTTTTCACCATTTTTTTCAATACTTATATTTTCATTCATTAGTAAACGCCATCCTAAATCCTGATGCACTTGTTTTAGCGCTTCTAAATTCTGCTTTTTTTCTTCTACTGTATCCCATTTTACATAATCACCATAATCGTGGTTGCCTAAAGTACTATACACACCATTTGGAGCTTTAATTTTGTTAAATACATCCATCCAGTCGTACATTTCTGAGGCACGGTCATTGACTAAGTCACCTGTAAACAAAACAATATCTGCATTTTGCTTTTCAATTAATTCAATACCTTTTAAAACTGCAGCCTTGTCTTTTAAACTTCCGCTATGAATATCGCTAATATGAATAATTTTAAAACCTTTAAAAGAAGCAGGCAAACCTTTTAAGGCAATCTTCTTTTTAATGACCTTATAATTATACTTATTTCCAAAACCATATAAAAGTGAAAAGAATAAAGTAGAAGATAGACCCACTCCCAACCAACTTAAAAAAGTAGATCTTGGAATACCCTTTTCTGTATTCATAAATTTGGCGCCTGCAATAGAGGCTGCCTGGCCCATGGTCCAAAAAGCCCCTCTTCTTAAATCATCCATTAAGAAAAATAAAACCATGAATACTTGGGTCAAAACCCAGCCAATACCAATGGAAAAAATATATTGTTTAAAATAAGGATTCGTGATATAAGGAAATAGCAAGAAGGAACCAACACTCATAATACACAATGCCCAGTATATTAGGCCCACTGTGGTCCTCGTTCCATTGGACGCCCCCTGTGTCAAGATTCTTAATACATGATAGATGTAAAAGTCAATGAGAATCAATACAGTGATGAGAATGACTAGAAATAAGGGGTTGCGCATATTAAAATTTAAAGCACAAAATTAAGGCCAAATTGTTAGCATTTATGCCTTATTTTTGGCAGAAATTAAGGATATCCAGTTTATGGCTAGAATAATAGGTATAGCGAATCAAAAAGGGGGTGTGGGTAAAACCACTTCTGCCATAAATATTGCGGCAAGTTTAGCCGTATTGGAATACAGAACCCTATTAATTGATGCCGATCCTCAAGCAAATAGTACTACAGGTGTTGGATTTGATTTACATAATATCACTACCAGCTTATACGATGGTATGATTAACCAAACACCTCTTGCCGATATTATATTAAAATCAGAGATTCCACATTTAGATGTGATCCCCTCTCATATAGATTTAGTGGGTGCAGAAATTGAATTAGTGAACCTACCTAATAGAGAAAATGTTTTAAAAGAATTAATTGCCCCTATTTCCGATCAATACGATTTTATTATAATTGATTGTTTACCTTCTTTAGGTTTAATTACCGTGAATGCATTAGTGGCCGCCGATAGCGTGATTGTACCTGTACAATGCGAATTTTTTGCATTAGAAGGTTTAGGGAAATTATTGAACACTATTAAAATAGTTCAAAGTAGATTAAATCCTGAATTGCAAATTGAAGGTATTTTAATGACCATGTATGATGGAAGACTACGTTTAAGTAATCAGGTAGTTAGTGAAGTAAGAAAACATTTTGATGAAATGGTATTCTCTACCATTATTCATAGAAACACGCGTTTAAGTGAAGCGCCAAGTGTGGGCAAGCCTGTTATTTTATATGATGCAGATAGCAAGGGCACGGTGAACTACTTAAACCTAGCAAAAGAAATTTTACAAAAAAATGGCATGACGAATATGAGTAATGCCGAGCGTATAATAGATTAATTATGAGCAAGAGCACACCTAATAAAGAACTCATTGGAAAAGGACTTCGCTCTCTATTGCAAAACATAGACGCGGATTATAAAAATCCAGCAGGCAGAGTACAACCAGCGGTGATAGAAAAAGCAGTAGCTAGTAATCGTGTAGCCTTAACTGACATTGTTGTCAATCCAAAGAATCCAAGAAAAGATTTTGATGAAAAAACTTTGAAAGAATTAGCCAATTCTATTCAAATACATGATCTAATACAACCTATTACGGTTGCGCAATTAGCTAATGGTAAATATCAACTAATTGCAGGTGAGCGTCGTTTTCGTGCCGCTAAAATAGCAGGCCTAAGCGATTTACCAGCTTATGTTAGAACAGGCAACGATAAAGAATTATTAGAACTAGCCTTACTTGAGAACTTACAAAGAGTGGATCTTAATGAAATTGAAATTGCATTAAGTTATCAGCGCATGATGGAAGAATTAAGCTACACGCAAGAAAAGGTAGCGGAGAGAATGGGCGTAGACAGGTCTACCATTTCAAATTACATAAGATTACTAGAACTTCCTCCTAGCTTGCAAGCAGCGCTTCGTAATGGAAGTTTAAGCATAAGCTTAGCTAAGTTATTATTAGGCAAGGAAATAGAGAAGCAATTATTCTTATTTAAAGAAATTACTGAGAAAGGTTTAACTGTAAAACAAACAGAAGAGTTAATTCGTAAAATGAATTTAGCGGGTAAGGCCTTTACACCTTCTGCAGCATCTGCAAAAAACCAATTGTCTCCTGTTTATAAAAAACTAGAAGATAAATTAACCAGTCATTTGTCTACCAAGGTTATTTTACAACACCAAAAAAATGGTAGCGGAAAAATTACTATTGAGTACTCAGATCTTAATGGTTTAAATAAAATACTAGAGGCAATGCAACTAAGCATTAGCTAGTACTATTTTTAAAAAAGGAATTAATTTAAGATGCGGCTACTATACATTATACTAATGCTGCTATTGATACAGCCCTCTGCGAATAGCCAAGATAGCGCCTATCTCAAAAAAACTGATACCCTACAACGTCATATTCCAAAAAGAGCCACTAGAAGATCGGCCATCATTCCAGGTTGGGGACAGTTATACAATAAACAATATTGGAAAGTTCCTTTAGTGTATGGCGTACTAGCAGTACCTGCTTCTACTTATGTATATAATAATGACATGTACCTGAAAACAAAGTTTGCTTATGAAGCAAAGTTTAAAGCAGAGAAGGGCGATAATAGCGACCTATCCAAAATTGACTCAAAATTGCAAAACTTAAGTATTGGCTCTTTACAGAGTTATCGAAATATATTTAGAAGAGATAGAGACTACTCTATTATGTGGTTTATACTTGCCTGGGGCGTGAATGTATTGGATGCTACGGTATCAGGCCAGTTAAAAGAATTTGATGTAAGTGATAATTTATCTTTTAGAATGGTACCCTATGTTCAACCACAACAACAACAAAGTGGGTTATCCTTACAATTTCGTTTTAAAAATACCCACTCAAAATAATTTAAAACCAGGGATATGAAAATTGCATTAATAGGATATGGTAAAATGGGAAAAGCCATTGAAGAAATTGCAGTAAGCAAAGGACATGAAATTGTACTGAAGATAGACGCGAATAATACTTCAGATTTTACCAAAGAAAATATACAAAAGGCCAATGTTGCCATTGAATTCACTGGACCGGATACTGCTTTTGAAAATATAAGTAAATGTATTCAGTGGTCTGTGCCTGTAATAAGTGGCTCTACTGGTTGGTTAGCGCATTTTGAAAAAGCAAAAAAGCTTTGTGAAGAAAAAAAAGGCTGTTTACTATATGCAAGTAATTTTAGTATTGGGGTAAATTTATTTTTTGAAATAAATAAGCAAGTGGCCGCTTTAATGGAGCCTTATGATAATTATAATGTATCCATGACCGAAACGCATCACACTGAAAAAAAAGATGCCCCTAGCGGAACAGCGATTAGCCTAGCGGAGCAAATACTTGCACAAATAGGCAGAAAAAAGAAATGGGTAAATGAGACAAGTAGCGAGGCGAGTGACTTAATTATTCGTTCTGAAAGAATTGACCCTGCACCTGGAACTCATACAGTAAGTTATGAGTCGTCTATTGACAGTATTGAAATTACCCATACGGCCCATACCCGCAAAGGATTTGCTAGCGGTGCGGTATTAGCCGCCGAATTTGCCAATCAAAAAATGGGTATCTTTACCATGAAGGACGTGCTAGGTCTTTAATCACTTTTATGTTATCTAAAAAAACTCAATACGCCTTACAAGCACTCTCCTATATGGTAGAGAAGCATAGCAAGGACCCGATTTTAATAGCTGAAATTGCAAGTCAAAAAAATATACCCATTAAGTTTCTGGAGAACATTTTACTAGAATTGAGAAAAGCAGGTTTTTTAGAAAGTAAAAAAGGAAAACATGGTGGCTACTTTTTTGCCCAAGCTCCTGAAAAAATTAAATTATCATCTATATTCAGAATTATCGAAGGCCCTATAGCACTACTACCTTGCGTAAGTTTAAATTTTTATGAAAAATGTGCCGACTGCAATGAAAAAAAATGTGGCATTAATAAAGTCATGGCTGCTGTAAGAGATAATACCTTAGCCATACTAGACAATAAAACCGTAGCAGACCTAAGTGCTATAAAATAAACGATATGAAAAAAATATTTACCCTCTTATTCATAATCATAGCTTTCAACGCTTCTTCGCAAAGTTTAATAGGGGGTGATAATATCTTAAAAACCAATTTATCGGCCGACGCTATCAATAACTATAATATCACTTATGAGAAAAGTATTAACCACTTTATTTCTTTATCGGTGAATTATAAAAATATGCCGCTTTCAAAACTGCCTTTACAAGCTTTAGCGAAAAAATTTATTGATAACCCTGCTATCGACTTTGATAATTTTAAAATTGGCAATAGCACCTTTACTTTTGAAGGCCGTTTTTATTTAGGCTTATCTAAAATGTCTGGTTTTTATATAGGCCCTTATATTCGTTATGGTAATTACGACTTATCAGTTCCTGCCTCTTATACTTACACCCCCGATAAAATTTTTCCTACTGAAATTGTAAAACCCATTACAGCAGTCGCCACCTTAGATGGTACAATAAGAACCCAAAGCTATGGTGCCCATGTAGGTATGCAGTTCCAACTCTTAACTAAATTGGTATTGGATATCTCCTTTATTGGTGGGCATTATGGCACTTCCTCTGGGAAACTTGAATTTAGTCCACCGGGTGGGTTTCCTAGACCGGCTCGAGAAGCCTTAAAACAAGTATTAGATAATACAAAGGCAAACCCTTTTAAACTAAAATCCACAGTTGAAGCAAATAAGGCAACAATAGATACCGAAGGTCCTTGGGCAGGCTTAAGGGGCTTAGGCATTGGCCTTGGATTAAGATTTTAAATACGCTAGCTTTGCTAACTCAAAACAGTATCAAATGAGCGCTCCATTTTTACAAGATTTATTTAAAGGCCAAAGCTACGATGAACAACAATTTTTTTTAATTGCTGGACCATGCGTAGTAGAGAATGAAGAATTGGTTATGGAAATTGGAGAGAAGGTTTCTACCCTCTGTAAAAACCTAGGTATTGCTTATGTTTTTAAAGCAAGCTATAGAAAAGCAAATAGAACAAGTGCAAATTCATTTACAGGCATTGGCGACGATACAGGAATGGAGCTTATTAAAAAAGTGGGTGCTAGTTTCAAAGTACCTACTACTTCCGATATTCATGCACATGATGAAGCAGCTATAGCCGCAAAGTATATTGATATTTTACAAATACCCGCTTTTTTATGTCGTCAAACCGACCTACTTCTTGCAGCAGCCGCAACAGGAAAAATTGTGAACGTCAAAAAAGGACAATTTTTAAGTGGGGCTTCTATGAAATTTGCAGTAGATAAAATAAGATTATCAGGTAATGATAAAGTAATGCTTACAGAAAGAGGCAATACATTTGGCTACCAAGACTTAGTAGTAGATTATCGTAATATTCCTGCCATGGCAGAAAACGGCGTACCCGTAATAATGGATTGCACGCATTCATTACAACAACCGAATCAAACTAGTGGTATTACTGGAGGCAATCCTCAATTAATAGAAACCATTGCAAAGGCAGCTATTGCCACAGGAGCGCATGGGTTATTTATTGAAACACATCCCAATCCTGCGCAAGCAAAAAGTGATGGCGCGAATATGTTACCCTTAGATAAATTGGCTCCTTTATTAGAAAAATTAGTGAGACTGAAAAAAGCAGTTATTTAGTTTTTACAACTAATAATGCTAAAAATATTTCATGGGATTTCTTTTCCCTAGTAGAATATACCTGCGCATACTTCTCCAAAAAGCTAGTACCATATATACAATCACTGGAGAGCCAAAAGTGAGAAATGAAATATAGATAAACCACATTCTTATTTTGCTGGTAGCAATGCCTAATCGTTCTCCGATGGCGGTACAAACCCCAAAAGCGTGTAATTCAAAAAAATCCTTCATTTTTTGCATAGGAAAAACGTTAAAATCTAATGCAATCTATCAAAAAAAGTGGATATAAACTGTATTTTTTGCTTCAACCGGGTTTAATTTTGGCTTACCTTTGGCCCAATTTTAACAACAAAACTAAGAACCATGGCTTTTGATATCGAAATGATCAAAAAATTATATGCTGCAATGCCAGCCAAAGTAGAAGCGGCTCGTAAACTATTAGGTCGTCCTTTAAGCTTATCTGAGAAAATCTTATTCTCTCATTTACATAGCGATCAAAAATTAGAAAGCTTTGAAAGAGGTGGTTCTTATGTCGATTTTGCACCAGACCGTGTTGCGATGCAAGATGCTACTGCACAAATGGCATTATTGCAATTTATGCAAGCAGGCCGTCCTAAAGTGGCTGTGCCAAGTACCGTTCATTGCGACCATTTAATTTCTGCGAAAGTAGAAGCAAAACAAGATTTACAAGTAGCCACTACAGATAGTAAAGAAGTATATGATTTCTTAGCCTCTGTATCTAATAAATATGGTTTAGGATTTTGGAAACCAGGTGCAGGTATTATTCACCAAGTGGTTTTAGAAAACTATGCCTTCCCAGGTGGTTTA
>Ga0164293_10001861_pt1 | contig 17801 bp, 12 predicted proteins | sample GEODES118metaG_FD_111487 | JGI IMG/M metagenome (GOLD analysis project Ga0164293, IMG submission 111487) | Eutrophic lake water microbial communities from Lake Mendota, Wisconsin, USA - GEODES118 metaG | ecosystem: Environmental > Aquatic > Freshwater > Lake | place: USA: Lake Mendota...
ACCAAGAGTAGAGCCATAAGGGAAGAATAAACCAGAATTAAATTGTGTTTCGTTTTGGTAAGGATTTAAATTAACATTGCCAGTTTTGGAAATGGCACCCCTGATTTTGAAATAGCTCAAAACTTTATTATTGTCTAATCCGGGAATTAATTTGTGCATCAGGAATGAAGCATTTAAACCTGGATAAAAGAAAGAAATGTCGCCATTTTCAAATTGCTTGTCGGCAGGAGCTAAACGGCTATCTCTGTCATAACTTCCAGTTCCTTCAAGGAAGATCATTTGCCTCCAGTCAATGGCTAACCTTCCAAATAAGCGCTTCAATCGGAACAATGAACTGTTAGAAACCACATCAGCTTCACCTTGGCGGGCCTGGATACTCAAGAAATCAGAAAAACCAAGGTTGTTGCCTGTAATAGAAAGGTTTCTTGTTTTAGATTCACGGAAAGAAGTTCCAATCGTTCCATTAAAACCAAATTGCTTGTACTTGGTATTGAAATTGGCAAAAAATTCAGAAGTCAGCCTGGATGAAAAATTCTGGGCATCAGAAATTTGAGCGGTGATGTCTTCTGCAGCAGGACTATTCAAAGTCTGGCTAAAAGCACTGCGCTGGAAGGCTTCTGTAGTGTTTCTAAGATTCTGATTGGTTACCGATAAACCCAAACGATATACGAAATTTAACCAGTTGGTTGCTTTATAATTCAATTCAATATTTCCAAAAATATCGTCGGTAGTAGAATATTGACGTTTGTTGTCTTTGGCAAAATATGGGGTTTTGTCCCTGTTACTCAGGTAAGGGGTATAATAACCATCAGGAGAAGAGAAATAGTCTGTTCTCCAATTTTTGAACCTCGACAAATCATATTGGCCCGGAGCACCCGTTACATTATAGTAAACATTTCGGTTATTGCGGGTTATATCGTACTTGCCATTGGTATAACGTACGTTTAGGATGGCTTTAAAGCGGTTATATTCTTTTTCTGAACGTAGGGTAACTGAACGACGCCTGTTTTTGTCGCCACCCAAGGTGCCATTGATCTGAACGTTTTGTGCAGACAGATAAAAATCGCCGGCAGAATAAGAAACGTCTGTTTGGCTGGTTACACCGGTTTCAAAAAAGTTCCTGCGGCCATTAGGCTGGTAAGAATATGGCAAGAGCAATTGTTCGCCATTAGGCCCGGTTTGGCCCATCTGCCTGATTTCACCATTGAATTCATCTCCCCAACTTTGTTGCTCAATGGGGTCAAAAAAACCATCCCCGTTAGCATCCTGACTGTAACCAGAACCATAACGGGTTTGAAACTTAGGCAGGTACGCAATCTTTTCTAGCTGTGTAGCTTGAGAAAAAGAGATGGTAGGCCTTTGTTTGCTCCCTCTTTTTGTGGTAACTACAATCGCACCATTCACCCCATCTGGCCCATAAATGGCAGTAGCAGAAGCAGATTTTAATACGTTTACATCAGCTATATCATTGGGATTGATAGAATTCAAATAACCTAAAGCAATGGGTACACCATCTAAAATCAACATCGCCTGATTGTTACCGGTAAGAGAACGGATACCCCTTAAAGTAATACGGGTTGTACCCAGAACACCACTATTAGATGTTATCACATTCAAACCAGATACCTTACCCACCAATCCATTCTGAAGATTCACCGGATTAGCCTGAGTAAGTTCTTTGCTTTTTACCGTAGCAGTAGCGAAACCTAAAGATGCTTTTTGACGAACCTGACCCAGTGAAGTAACCACAACAGTAGTTAATTCCTGTGTATTGCGAACCAGGTTAGCAATGGCTACAGTTCCAGTTGGGGTGATCACTTGCGAATCGTACCCAACAGCTGAGACAGAGAGTGTTGCATTTGGGTCTTTTACTTTAATAGAAAAATTACCATTTGCATCAGAGGTTACTGCATTGGTAGTTCCGGTTTCTGTTACCGTAGCAAACTTCACGGCTTCACCGGGGATATCCCTGATTTGACCTGAGATTACCCGGCTCTGTGCAGATGCCAGCATTCCGCTCAACATCAACACGGCGAATAATGTTAAAAATCTTCTCATGTGCGGTTTATTATTAGTTTAATGAAATGTAAAAATAAGGATATTTTGTTTAAGTCAAAAAATTGTTAATCTTTTGAGCAATTAGTTACCTTAATTGTTAAGTATGACAAAAAACGCAGTTATATAGCTGCATTTCACCAAAAATAGTTTAAGAACCTTATAAAAAAATCAGCAGATTTGCACATTTGTGTATAAAAAAGCAGGATTTAAGGTTAAACTAAACCTATTTTTTAGAATTGCCAAATCCACTGCAATTGTATTGCAGAACGTTTATTGCCCTGAATTTCATCTGACCCCGAACCAATGCTCATTTTATTTTGATAAATGGTTTGAGCCCATCTAATCCAATAACCGTGTTGCTTATTCAAAGTATAATGCAGATTTAGATAATACCGGAAACCCTTATCATAAATCACTGGAATAGCATAACTGTAAAGCACATTATTTTCATAAGCATAAATGCGGGTGTCGTAATCATCTGTATCAAAAAATAAGACCCTGAAATTGGCAGAATAAGGCTTCATCATCGGATTGTAATGTAAGGATGAATACCATGCAAAGCCTTGTTTTTCAAGATTTCCCTTAACCAAAACCCACTCTGCCCGCCACCGGAGTTCCCAGTCTGATGAAATAGAGAAATTCAGGTGCATGCGAAGGTTTCGCCGCAATATATTTTCTGGATAAGGAATAACTACACTCCCATCATTCTCGTTGATGGCTTTTAATTCCCGTTTATAACGGATATACCATTCTGTTTTTTTATTAGGACGATAAATCAGTTGGATTTGCTGTTCTTGTCCGGTGGAGTGACTATTAACTCTGTATTTTAGCCAGGGGAATTTGAAAAAATCCATATAAGCTAAAATTTGCCAATGGCTTTCAGGCCGTAAGTCAATAGAGCAATAATATCCGCTTTCATTATTAACACGGCTGTTTTCGGAAAAAGCCCTGCTTTGAAAAGATGGAAATGCGGGATTAAATTGGCGGTAAATCATGGATAGGTCTGCTTTCGAGGCCACACTAAGCAATATACCATGCAAATTTGCCCATTTCTTATTGGCGTAAGCCGCCTCTCCGAATAATAGCAGGTTACCGATACGATAGCGATAGTCTGCACTCATGCTATTTAATTTCTTTCCTTCAAATTGATAAAGTTGATAAGGAGCATCTCCTTTTTGAACAGGAAGATTAAACTGCTGCCGGATGGCCTGAATACCCACTTGCCAATTTGTATGTCTGTATTTTATTGATCCACCTGCAACCATCTGCTTGATAGAACCTTTATCAGCCAGTTCCCCGGGTGTTCGATGTAACCCCGAAGTTTGAAAAGCAGTTACCGCCTCTTCACCATTATTCAAGCTATCTATTACTTTATTTGCATCGATAGCTTTTTTTGAAAAGAAAAGACCTCCCTCCCATTTACCTTTTCCGATGCCGATAGCCAACCCCCTGTGGAAATTGGTTTCAGCAAAAGAATGATAAGGGCGGAAAACATCCGATTGCCGTACAATACCACTAATAGCGGCACCCTTACCAAAAGCAAGACTTTGCCAGTGGATGAGGCCCTGGCCCATGTTAACCGTAAAATCGCCAATAGCCAATGTTTTTATCCACCCAAGTTTCCTGATAAACAAATGGGCTGAATAAAAATCAAAACCGGTACCCGACTTCTTACCAAACCATTTTTCACCTGCATCCTTATCCGCTACAATACCATACTCCAGCAAATTTTTATACTGATAATTAAAACGGAGGGAAACATGTTGAGCGCTGCCGGCAAAATGATCATTTACATTTTGTTGAGATTGGAATCCTTTTGATGGTTCGGCTATTTGTGAAATACGAAGCAGAAACTGGTAGCGTCCCTTTTTCAACCTATTAAACAGCGTAGTGGTTGTGTTCGTGGTACTTCCGATGCTCACATAAGGAAGAATAGAACGGATCATTTCGGGATACCACAATGGTATTGCCTGTAATTCATAAATAGTTTCAATTGCGCCAAAAATTTTGACGTAATCTTTAAGCGCTGAAATCTGAAGGGCTGTAAACAAGCCCAGCCTTTCCAACTCCTGAACATCAGCTTTGTTGAGATCAATAGGTTGGCGTTGATATTGCGCCAATGCCCGCAGCGCGGCATCATCTTCGGTGGCCTGATCATCATTAGCAGCCGTATTTTGCTCTAATAGTTGTTGCAACAAAGCCTCGTCCGGAACATTTACCTGCGCTGTTGACAATATCGGAATGGCAAGGAATAAAAAAAATAAAATTCTCATGGTTTCAGGCTTTTGAACCAGTACATCAAATTCATTCCCGGACTGATACCCAATTGAGGATGCTGGTTAACGGTGAGGTCTAAACGCAGGTTTCCCCATACCAAACCCGCTCCGGCCAAGAGGCTTCCGGTTTCACTCTGCAAGCCTGCCTTTGCTATGAACTTTTTACCAATCTGGTATTGGAAGTTGGTAAGCAGATGAACAGAACGATAAGGCGATTTGATCAAAGCAGCACCAACATAAAACTGCTCGCTCAGGTCATAACCAATTCCCCATTGAAATAAAGAAGTAGGTCTAATAGATTTCATGCCGCGCTTGAAAAAATCAGTAGGATTGATGATTTGTATGCCGGTATGCAGATCTTTATTGATGGGCATTAGCAATGCGAATTCAGCATTTAATGAATTTACAGACTGATAACCTTTGAAGCCCTCTGTTGTAAAATTGAACTGAACCCCAAGTGCCAGTTTGCCCAATTCATGAGCGTAAGCGAGCCCGAATGCATCTTGCCGGTACAAGCTTCCCCCTGTATGAGACAGTTGGAAACCAAAGCCGCCCAGTGGGGTAGACAATACTCCCGTTGCTGTGTAAACGCTGTTTTCATCAAGCATATACCTTCGCTCCCCAGTAACTGAAATACCCGGCCTTACCTTTTTTGCCAATACGGCTTGATTGGCGGTAAAAGAATTCATATCCACCTGATAATCGCTATAGGCAGTAAGCGGTTGATAAGTAATACCAGATGTAGCTGATGATGGTTGGGAAAATATTCGGGTACAAAAAAAAAGCTGTAATAATAGGAAGTACAGTTGTTTCATTTCAATCAAATTATTTGGAAAATTAGAAAGGGAAAAGAGTTGAAAAATTGGAAAAACAACTTATTACCTGAAGTAAATTCCTTGAAATCAGGGGTGAAAACACATAAACGATATTGACGATTGTAGTTATCAAACCATTTTCAACCTTTAATGATTAATTTTGCAGCATGGAATTACTAGATGGCAAAAAAGTAGCTCAGTCCGTTAAAGATGCCTTAAAGTTGGAAACAGCGAGATTAAGGAGTTTGCAATTGCGGGCACCTCATCTGGCAGCTATTTTGATTGGACATGATGGTGCCAGTGAAACCTATGTAGCCAGTAAGATTAAGAACTGTGAAGAAACCGGGTTTCTCAGCAGCCTCATCAGGCTTCCTGTGGAGGTTTCTGAAAAGGAAGTACTCGATACCATCGGGCAATTGAACAACCGAGATGACATTGATGGCATCCTGGTACAATTGCCATTACCCGTGCACGTTAGTGAACAGCAAGTAATCAATTCGATTGATCCTGCAAAAGATGTAGACGGATTCCATCCGGTTAGCACCGGAAAAATGGTGCAGGGAATGCCTACTTTCATCCCTGCAACCCCTTACGGCATCATGCTGATGCTGGAATATTATGGCATACCCACAATTGGTAAACATGCGGTTGTAATAGGAAGAAGCAATATTGTGGGCCGGCCCATCAGCATCCTGTTGAGCCAACAGGGAACTTATGCCAACTGTACGGTTACATTATGCCACAGCCGAACCACTAACCTCAAAGAAATTTGTTTAGGCGCAGATATCATCGTAGCTGCATTAGGTAAACCGGGATTTCTTACTGCAGACATGGTAAAAGAAAATGCCGTTGTGGTTGATGTAGGCATCACACGTGTTGCGGATGATTCAAAGAAATCGGGTTTTGCCCTAAAGGGTGATGTTGATTTCATCCAGGTTGCTCCAAAATGCAGTTATATCACGCCAGTTCCGGGCGGCGTTGGATTGATGACCATTGCAGCACTTTTGAAGAATACTTTTAATGCTTATCTTTTGAGAACTCAGGGTGATACGAATTGATACTGATGAAAAATGTAATTACAACAAACCCAGCTGCTAAACCTGCAATCATTTCATTGCCATTGATGGAACATTTCTATACCCTGCAGGGAGAAGGTTACCATCAGGGACGTGCAGCGTATTTTATACGACTTGGAGGTTGCGACGTTGGCTGTGTTTGGTGCGATGTAAAAGAAAGCTGGGATGCTGAAGTACACCCCAAAGTTTCTATTGATGAAATGGTTGATTTGGCCAAACTAGCCTTTCCACCCAACAATAATAATATGGTGGTGGTTACCGGCGGAGAGCCTTTGATGCACAACCTGGATAGATTAACCCTTGCCCTGAAAAATGAAGGAATCGCCACACATATTGAAACCTCAGGGGCACACCCGATGAGCGGTTCATGGGATTGGGTTTGTCTTTCTCCAAAAAAATTCAAAGCGCCATTACCGGAAATCATGATGCAGGCAGACGAATTAAAAGTGGTTATTTTCCATCCGTCCGATTTTGATTGGGCGGAAAGCCATGCTGCCCTGGTGAGGCCTGATTGCAAACTTTATTTGCAGCCGGAGTGGGACAAATCTGCCATCATGACTCCACAAATCATCAGTTATATCAAAGCCCATCCACAATGGGAATTGTCATTACAACTGCACAAATACATCAATGTTCCCTGATGCATTTTAACAAAAGCGAATATTTACTGCAGCGGATAGCCTTTTTATTCGTCTTACCTTTATCACAATGAACCGATTTAGCCTATTTGCTCTCAATGCTGTTCTACTCATTTTTTTTTGTGTTGCAACACTCAAAGCCAACTGTCAATGGTACGATCCGGAAAAGGTTGATAAAAAAGCAAGGCTGATTTACGAGCAGGCATATGATGCAGCAGTACAATCGCGCTATGAAGAATCGTTGACTCGTCTGGAAGAAGCATTGCTGATTGATCCAAAATATGTGGAAGTGTATCTTTCAAGAGCAGGCATTCATGCAGATATGCGGAATTATGCATCCAGTGTGGATGATTTTTCCAAAGCTTTTTCATTAGATCCTGAATTTTCCTCCACCTATCTGCTGCCCTATTCCATCTCATTGGCAGGAACCGGTTCATTTGATAAAGCGCTTGAGGCTATAGATCAGTTTTTAAAAAATCCAAAGCTTAATGAGCAAAGCAAAAAAGCGGGTGCTTACCGAAAAAGCACTTATGAATTTGCGTTGGATTATAAAAGGCAGCACCCCAATTCAGGCTATCAGTTTTTACCGATGAATATGGGGCCGGGGATCAACACGCCCATGCTGGAATATTTTCCTTCGATGACCATCGACGGAAAAACGATGATCTTCAACAGGAGAATTGATGGTGATGAGGATTTCTATGAAAGCCACCTCGTTAACAACCAATGGGAAAAAGCCACACCGGTAACCGGAAAAATCAATACCAATCTCAATGAAGGAGCTCAAAACATTTCACAGGACGGAGATTGGCTGATCTTCACCGGATGTAATTATCCGGAAGGTGCAGGTAGCTGTGATCTGTATATCGCTTACCGTACTAAAAGCGGTGGCTGGACGGAGCCCGAAAACCTGGGCTTCACCGTGAATTCAGATGCCTGGGAATCTACCCCTTCGTTATCACCCGACAAAAGAGATTTGTATTTTTCGAGTAACCGTGAGGGTGGGTATGGGGCAAAAGACATCTGGGTAACCCATCGAGAAAAAAACAACAAGTGGGGTAAACCGGTGAATCTTGGGCCGATCATCAATACCGATGGCAATGAAACCTGTCCGTTTATCCATGCAGATAATCAGACGCTCTATTTCAACAGCAACGGGCATTTAGGATATGGCAAAGCGGATATTTTTTTAAGTAAGAAAAAAGGGGGAAATAGCTGGGGTGACCCCTTAAACCTGGGATACCCGATCAATACCATCGATGATGAAGGGTCGATGGTGGTGGCAGCCGATGGTACTACAGCATTTTACGATAGCGACAGGGGAAGCAGTTTGGGCGGACTGGATATCTATAGTTTTCAACTTCCCGCTGATGTGAAGGCCACCAAAACAAAATGGGTCAGGGGAAGGGTTTACGACAAACTGAACAAGGCAGGGCTCCCTTCCACCGTTGAACTAACGGATATCAATACACGCATTTTAGTTTCCCGTCTGAAGACCGATGAAGACGGAAATTATCTCATCACCCTACCGGAAGGTAAATCTTATGCCTTTCATGTTAACCGCAAGGGTTACCTGCTGTATTCGGCTCACTACGACTTCGACGGAAGTTCAAACGATTCGGTATTCATAGCGGATATCCCTTTAGAACCCTTCAGCATTGGCGCAGCAGTGATTTTACAGAACATCTTCTTTGCCAACAACGCTTATTCGCTAAATGAAAATTCATTTCCCGAACTGGACAAGATTGTGGCCTTACTACAAGAAAACCCCCAGCTTAAGATACAAGTGAGCGGACACACCGATAACGTAGGCAAAAAAGAATCCAATATGCTGCTCAGCACCAACAGGGCAAAAGCGGTTATGGCTTACTTTTTAAACCATGGAATTGTTGCCGATAGGTTAAGCGCAAAAGGATTTGCTGATATGAAGCCAATTGCCAGTAATGATACCAACCAAGGGAAAAGCCTCAACAGAAGAACAGAAATAAACGTCACTTCCTTTTAACAGGAGCGGTATTTTAGCGGCTGAATGTTTGCAGATGATCTCCTATACCAGATTGCCCTTACGCGTGTTCCACAAATTGGCGATGTGCATGCCAAAATACTCGTGCAAACTTTACAAACTGCTTCTGCTGTTTTTAGAACTTCCAAACGGCAGCTCGAAAAAATTGAAGGTATCGGAACTGTCAGGGCTGCTGCCATTAAATCTTTCTCCGATTTCAAAAAAAGTGAAGCAGAGATTGCCTTCATCGAAAAATATCAGATAAAGCCCATATTTTTTAATAGCCCAGACTATCCGCAAAGGTTACTGAATTGTTATGATAGTCCGGCTATGCTTTACTACCGTGGAAATACATCTTTATCTGCCGAAAAAATCATTTCCATCGTGGGAACCCGCAACAACAGTGAGTATGGTAAACAATGCTGTGAGCAACTGGTTGAAGGTTTAAAAGGTCATAATATACTTATCGTAAGCGGGCTTGCATTTGGAATAGATGCTATTGCACACAAAGTTGCTCTTCGTTTTGGCTTACCCACAGTTGGTGTACTCGCACATGGGTTAGATCGAATTTACCCCGCTCAACACAAATTGCTTGCACGCCAAATGCTTGAACAGGGTGGATTGCTCACCGATTTTATAAGCGGGCAGGATCCCGATAAACAGAATTTTCCCCGGAGAAACCGCATCACTGCCGGTATTTGTGATGCATTGGTGGTGATTGAATCGGGAACAAAAGGAGGTTCCCTTATCACCGCGGAACTGGGTGATAGTTATCATAAAGATATTTTTGCTTTTCCCGGAAGAGTGACAGACCAAAAAAGTGAAGGCTGCATCAATCTGATCAAACAAAATAAAGCAGTACTGATTAGCAATTCAACTGATTTGCTAAAAGCCATGCAGTGGGATGACACAAAAAAACCGGATAAAGTAAAGCAACGCAGTTTCTTTGTTCCGATTAGTAAAGAAGCCCAGCAGATACTCGATTTATTTAAAACCAAACCCATCATAACAATTGATGACATTCAACTTTATGCCGGGCTTAGCAGCAGCAGCATGGCGTCAGCTTTATTGTCGCTCGAAATGGAAGGCATCATAGCAGCAAAACCCGGAAAACAGTACGAACTCTTGTGAATCAGGTAGCAGATAACCGTAAAAAAAGGATTAAAAAGCGTAAAAGCTTTTGGATCGATTTGCCTTTTGAAAATTTCGGCTTAGCTTTGCCTATGGCAACCAATAATTCCAATTCTCCCAAAAAAAACAGTCAGAAAATCATCCCCGATGGTTTAACATTCGATGATGTGCTGCTAGTTCCTGCATATTCGCAGATTTTGCCCCGTGAAGTAAATATCAGTACCAAGCTTACAAAAAACATCTTGCTCAATATTCCCATGCTGAGCGCAGCAATGGATACCGTAACAGAGGCGCAACTGGCCATAGCTCTTGCCCGTGAAGGAGGTTTGGGCATCCTACACAAGAATATGGGTATTCAGGAACAGGCAGACCAGGTTCGGAAAGTGAAAAGAAGTGAAAACGGTTTGATCCTCGACCCGGTCACTCTTCGTCCGGATGCAAGCATCGGCGAAGCTATCAGGCTAATGAGAGAGAACAAGATCGGTGGCATACCTATCGTTGATGAACAACACAAACTTGTAGGAATACTTACCAATCGTGATTTGCGCTTTGAAACCAGCATGCGCAACAAAGTAAGCACAGTGATGACCACAGAAAACCTTATCACAGCCCCGGAAGGTACTGATTTGAAAAAGGCGGAACTCATCTTCAAAAAAAACAAGATTGAAAAATTACCGGTTGTGAATAAATCGGGAAAGCTAATCGGGTTAGTAACGTTTGGGGATATCCTAAAGTTAAAGAGCAACCCGCATGCGGTTAAAGATTCATTCGGAAGGTTATTGGTTGGCGCAGGTGTGGGCATCACTGCTGATATCTTAAACCGTGTGGATGCACTACAGCAAGCAGGCGTAGATATCGTTTGTTTAGACAGTGCTCACGGGCATACCAAAGGAGTTATAGATGCCCTCCGCAACATTAAAAAATCTTTTTCCAAACTTCCGGTAATTGCCGGAAACATCGCAACTGCTGCCGGAGCAAAGGCACTTGCTGATGCAGGAGCTGATGCAGTTAAGGTGGGTATCGGCCCGGGTTCTATTTGTACAACTCGCATTGTTGCCGGAACAGGAGTGCCACAAATCACTGCAGTTATGGAAGCAGCTCATGCATTAAAAAATAAAGATGTAGGCATCATCAGCGATGGTGGGATAAGATATACCGGCGATATGGTAAAAGCTCTGGCTGCAGGTGCAACCTGTGTAATGATGGGCAATGTTTTTGCCGGCACGGAAGAGAGTCCGGGTGAAACGATCATTTATGAAGGAAGAAAATTTAAACAGTATCGCGGCATGGGTTCGCTGGGGGCAATGGCTCAGGGTAGTAGCGACCGTTACTTCCAGGATGTGGAAGACGACATTAAAAAGTTTGTTCCGGAAGGAATTGAAGGCCGGGTAGCTTTTAAAGGCCATCTGAAAGAAGTAGTACACCAATACACAGGTGGATTAAGAGCGGGTATGGGTTACTGTGGATCTTCCAGTATCAAAGAGTTACAGCAGGCAAAGTTTGTAAAAATAACACATGCAGGCATCCGTGAAAGCCATGCACATGATATTGCTATAACTAAAGAAGCTCCAAATTACAGCCGCTGATGAAATTTCGGATATCAGTTTTAATCATACTGCTTTTCCTGCTATTCCCGGATGCAGAAAAACTACAGGCACAGGAAAACACCCGGCTTCGCATTTCACTTTTAACCTGTACAGCGGGAGAAGAATTGTACTCCATTTTCGGGCACAGTGCATTAAGGATTATCGATAGCAACAGCGTAAGCGATATCGTTTACAATTATGGCACATTTAACTTCAATGATGAAGGATTCTATTTAAAATTCATTCGCGGCAAACTGAAATATTATATCAGTATTGAAAATACCAGCGATTTCATTTACACTTACCGAACGGAAGGAAGAGGAATTACAGAACAGGTTTTAATGCTCAGTAATGAAGAAGCCTACAACATCCAGCATGCCCTTAATGAAAACCTAAAAGAGGAAAATAAATTTTATGCTTACGATTTTTTTCTCGACAACTGCACCACGCGGCTTCGCGATCTGATTCTTAAACATAAAAATCCACAGCCGGTACTTCCTGCAGTAATGCCCTTAAAAACAAGTTTCAGGGATGCCATTCATTTTTATCTGAAGGCCGGAAAACAAAACTGGAGCATGTTGGGCATTGATATCCTTTTGGGTAAACCCACCGATCAACTCATGACTTCTTCGCAACAACAGTTTTTACCGGATAATCTGATGAAGGCATTAGATAGTTGCAGCAATACCCAGCTAGTAAGCTCATCGAAATCTCTTTATAACTTACCTGAAAAAGCATCTTCAACCCGTTTATTTACACCACTTGTTTTTTTCATTGCATTGCTGGCACTTTCTTTTTTATGGAGTTTTTCGAAAATTACCTTTTTAAAAATCTCACAAGAATATTTCGACGGATTTCTTTTCTTTCTTACCGGTTTATTAGGATTGATATTGGTGTTGATGTGGACATCTACAGATCATAGCATGACCAAAGTGAATTTTAATCTACTCTGGGCATGGCCTTTTCATATGCTTATCGCCTTTATGCTCAACAGCAAAAAAAGATGGGTGAAACAATACCTGCATTTTTATTCCTTATTGATGTGCCTATTGCTATTGGCATGGTTTTTTCTTCCAGAAAAAATGAACAATGCCCTCATTCCATTTGTACTTACTTTGGCCTATCGGGCAAGAATAAGAAGTCTGAAGTAAAAGGACTTTAATAAGGGGTTATGCAGGAAAAAATGTTGAATACAAATGCCAATCCCATCTTTTATCGTATTAATGGCGAAGGCAGGGCTGTTGTATTGATTCATGGTTTCGGTGAAGATGGAAGGATTTGGGATGAAATGGTTAATTCACTTGAAAAAAATTACCGGTGCATCATACCCGATCTACCCGGTTCCGGAATGAGTGAAGCCTGGGAAAGCAAAAATATCAGTATTGCAGATTATGCAGAGGCCATCCATCAGATTGTTGAGGATGAACAGTTGAAAGATTTTTGTATGATCGGTCATAGTATGGGCGGATACATCACTTTAGCCTATGCAGATGCCTATCCTCAAAGATTAACGGGTATTGGTTTGTTTCATTCCACTGCATTGGCCGACGCTGAAGAAAAAAAAGAAAGCAGGAAGAAAGCGATTGCTTTCATACAAGAAAATGGCCCTTTGAAGTTCATGCAAGCCAGTATCCAGAGTTTATTTACATCCGAACATGCAAACCTACCGGCTTTGAAACAACTTTTGGATCAGGCAACTTCTTTTTCCGGTGAAACTTTGATTCAGTATTATGCGGCGATGATGCAACGAAAAGACCTTACAAAGGTTCTTGTAAATAGTAATATTCCAGTTTTACTGATAGCAGGAGTTGACGATCAGGCTATTCCGTTTGAACAGAGCTTGAAAGAATCATCCCTTGCAGCAGAAACCCATTTTCATGTGCTCCGGTATACAGCACACATGGGAATGCTGGAAGAACCAGAAAAATCTAACTACATTTTAGCGAATTATTTGCATTTCTGTATGGGTGCATCCTAAAAAGCCTGATGATTTTGATTTAACTTTCCAGTTGAAAACAGCTGGTTACAACGCATGAAAAAAACGCTACTCATTTTATTCTTACTCGCTTGTTTTGCAGATGCTCAAGCAAAGCATGTCACCGGTGGCGAAATTATATACGATCATCTTTCATCTTCAACCAATTCAAAAAGATATCGCATAACCCTTATCCTTTTCAGGGATGAAAATTGTATAGACCCCTGTGCTGTGATGCCTCTGAATGTTTTTATTGGAGTATTCAATAACGACAATAACCAGCTTACAGGAGGTTCACCAGCTAATGGCGGAGCTATTCTGGTAAACCGCAACAGGATAGAAAATCTACCTATAGGAGAACTTCCCCTGTGCATCACCAACCCACCCGATTTAAGATATACAGCAGGGTATTATATTTTTGAAATAGACCTTCCCAACAATCTGGATGGATATACGGCAGTTTACCAAACCTGTTGCAGGGTCAACAATACCCAAAACATCAATAACAATGTTAGTGGTGAGGGTGCCACTTATGTAACGAATATCCCGGGTATAAGAACTTTAAGCCCCAGCCTGATTGATAACAGCCCCCGCTTTTCCAAAATCATTTCAGTAGTATGCCAGAACAATGAATTTGTGCTCGACTTTTCTGCTACCGACCCTGATGGCGACCAACTGGTTTACAGTTTGTGTAATGCTTATAACGGCGGGGGTGCTATTAATGCTGGTAATCGCCCCCCCGACCCCCCACCTTATAATTCGGTTGATTATGTAAACGGCAATACTGCCTTAAAACCATTAGGCCCGCTTGCTGATATCAACCCCCAAACCGGTATCATTAGTGGTATCGCGCCGGTTGTGGGCAAATATGTGGTTTCGGTTTGCGTAAGCTCTTTCCGTAACGGTAATTTTATTGCCGTACACCGCAAAGACTTCATCATGACTATTGCTGCGTGCGACTTTGCCAGCGCTGATTTAGACCCTGAATACGTTACCTGTGATGGATTTTCATTCCAATTCAGCAACAACAGCAATTCACCCCTAAACCAAACCTACTATTGGGATTTTGGCGACCCTGCTTCCGGAGCAAACAATATCCGCACCGAAGAAAGCCCAACCCATAACTTTTCTGATACCGGAATTTTCATTGTAAAATTTGTGGTGAACCGTGGCACTCCCTGTTCAGATTCAACCACTTCCAGAATCAAAGTTTACCCCGGCTACTTTCCCGAATTTATTAACAATTCGCCCATGTGTAAGGGTATCCCTGTTCAGTTTAACGATCAAACTACTGCAACATATGGTATCATCAATAAATGGCGATGGGATTTCGGAGTTAACAATTTAACCAGCGATACCAGTATTATCAGGAATCCGAACTTTACTTATTCCCAGACGGGTACTTATACTGCCACGCTTATTGTGAGCAGCAGCAAAGGGTGTATCGATACTATAACACGAGCCGTTACTATTGTTGATAAACCAGTGCTCACCGTTACTAATGATACGCTGATGTGTTCGGCAGATAACATTCAACTCAGTGCAGCCTCTAATAATGGCGGTTCAGTGATCTGGTCGCCCAACTACAATATCAATAATGTAAATAGTTTCACACCTATTGTAAGCCCTGATGTAACTACAACTTATTTTGTAAGCTATGCGGATAATTTCGGTTGCCGGAACAGTGATTCGGTTAAGGTTAGTGTAGTGGATACCGTTAGTCTACAACTTGGGAATGACACCACTATCTGCCGGACAGACGGGATCGCTTTACCCATCATCAGTAATGCACTTCGCTATGTATGGACTCCGGCAGGCACGCTTGATAACCCAACAGTTAAAAGTCCGATTGCCACCCCTACCGCCCTCTTTACTACATATTATGTTCGGGGAAATATCGGCACCTGTTTCGACAGGGATTCTATTACCATAAAAACCATCCCTTATCCTGTGGCCAGGGCAGGCAGGGATACCACCATATGCTTTGGCACACCTGCATTTTTACAGGCAACCGGTGGAAGCTTTTATTCATGGGCACCTGTAACTTATCTCAATAACAGCAATATAGCCAGCCCAACTGTAATCAACTCCCCTGCGGGAATAACCAATTATACAGTAACGGTAAGGGATACACTGGGTTGCCCGAAACCGGTTACCGATGTGGTTCAACTAACAGTTGATCAAATCATCGCTGATGCAGGGCCGAGAGATACGGCTATTGTTGCAGGCCAGCCTCTTCAACTGAATGCAACCGGTGGAAGCATCTACGAATGGACACCGGTTACCCAATGGCTGAATAACCCCAACATTTTTAATCCTGTTTCCAGGCCACTTTCAGATATTGAATACATTGTAAGGGTAAGTAATGCTATTGGTTGTTCAGATACAGATTCTATCCTCGTAAAATTCTATACGGTATTACCGGGATTTTTTGTTCCTTCTGCATTCAGCCCTAACGGAGATGGCCTCAATGAAGTGATCAAACCCCTTGCACTGGGCTTAAAGGCGGTTGAGCTGTTCCAGGTTTATAACCGATGGGGACAACAAGTTTTTAGTACCACACAAATTGGTGAGGGCTGGAACGGTAAATACAAAGGAATCCCGCAGGAAGCCGGATCTTATGTTTGGTATGCCACCGGAAAGGATTATGCCAATAGGAAATTAGAGAAGAAAGGAACAGTAATTCTCATCCGTTAAAGCATGTTTTTCCCGCATACAACTACTGTTAAGCTTGACCATCTTTCTTGAGCAATGCAAAAATCAACCAAAGGGTATTAATTAATCTTATGAAAAAAACGATTTTTATTACGGGTGCTACTTCCGGAATCGGAGAGGCATCAGCTATCAAATTTGCGGCAGCAGGTTTTCGTTTAATCCTTACCGGTAGAAGAGCAGACAGACTATCCAATCTGAGTAGCCGACTGAAAACTCTTTATCAAAGCGACGTTCTACAACTTGTTTTTGATGTACAGAACAGGAAGCAGGTGAATGAAGCCATTGACTCAATGAATGACGAATGGAAGCAGGTAGACATTTTGCTCAATAATGCCGGATTAGCTTTGGGGCGAGAACCCTTCAATCAGGCTTCAGTAGATGATTGGGATACCATGCTTCATACGAATGTAAACGGATTGCTTTATGTATCGAGAGCCGTTTTGCCTTTGATTGAAAAAAGTAATTCTCCTCAAATCATCAATATAGGTTCAATTGCAGGAAAAGAAGTATATGCCGACGGAAACGTTTATTGCGCCAGTAAATTTGCCGTTGATGCCATTACCAAGGCTATGCGAATAGATCTCTTGAAAAAAGGGATAAAGGTTACTGTCATTCATCCGGGAGCTGTAGAAACTGAATTTTCTGTGGTCCGCTTCAAAGGAGATGTAAAAAAAGCAAGTGCGGCATATATTGGATTTCAACCTCTACATGCAGCTGATGTAGCCGATGCCATTTTTTATGTGGCAGGCTTACCAGATCATGTGTGCATCAACGAGTTAGTAATCATGCCGAAGCAGCAGGCCAGCAGTTCCTATTTCGATAAAAATTAATATTCCTTAAATAAAGAATCTGGGGTATACAATAAAAATGCACTTTTCGCCGTCTTTCCTCAACGGATCGTAAGCTGTTTGCGATTTGCCTTCAAAGATGAAAAATCCATTCTTAGCCGCTGCCTTTTGCCTGTTCATGACGGGTATCTCCTGGAGTGCTAAAAGTCAGGAAGTGATAAGGTTACAAAGCTGCAATGATTTGTCGATTCAAAAACAAGCCGATAGCATGAAAACCCTACTTCAATCCAAGGGTTTTGAGCTTGTAAAGGAAGTTTCCATCACTATGGAGAGCGAATATGAGATGCCGGTAATTGTTCCGCTAACAGAACAAAACTGGTATCAGTTTATTTTTATTGGCGATATCAGCTCACGGCTATATGAAGTGCGGATGTACGACTGGGATGAACGCCAGGTTATCTACCAGAAAAAAATGTGGGGTGATGTTGATGGCAATATCATCAGCTATACCTATAAACCTGCATTCAGCGAATACCATATGATTAAACCGCTTCAGGTTAACAAGAAAAAGAAGAAGGGGCTTTGCGGTTACTTCATGATGATGAAAAAAGTAATACGGATTGGACAAACAATATAGTCCAATATCGGCTATCGCCTCATTGTACTATTTGTTTGATACCATCGGCATTTACCACTGTAAGATTTATAAAATATTGGCATATTATATAAATCACATTGGTA
>Ga0164293_10001862_pt1 | contig 17798 bp, 26 predicted proteins | sample GEODES118metaG_FD_111487 | JGI IMG/M metagenome (GOLD analysis project Ga0164293, IMG submission 111487) | Eutrophic lake water microbial communities from Lake Mendota, Wisconsin, USA - GEODES118 metaG | ecosystem: Environmental > Aquatic > Freshwater > Lake | place: USA: Lake Mendota...
CCTGCGCTACAAAGTGCAGCATGGTGAACGGGAGAGATACCGCCGTCTTCCTGCCTTCACGTGGGTAGATCAGTACACGTGTGCCAGATTCCAACCGCATGGCATTGACCGTACCCTTCTCAATGCCTTCAAAGTCATCAAAGACAAAGATGGTGTGGTCATGGATGATGCTCGGCAGGTACTGGAAATCTTCTTCTTGAACCCTGCCATCAAAGTAGATCAGATCAATGCCAATCTTCTTGTCGGCCAAGTTCTTGAACATCTGTGTCGATGACTGCTTGGGGTATTGGAAAATGCCCGTGTCGCTTTGACTTATCTGTATCTGATTGGATACATCGCAGGTATATATCTTTGCTGACGGCATGGCCTCACGCATGGTTCGGGTAGAGACCCCGATGAACGTGCCCACTTCGGCAATAGCCTTCGGCTTAAAGAATGCCACCAATTTATAAAGTTCTACCGCATCGTCGTACGGAACTGAACCAGTGTTGTAGTCTGCGTCAACTCGCAGCCTCTGTTGTTCTTCAATAATCTTTTCGATGGTCTCGTACGGGAAGTCATTTACCTTCTCGTCCATGATACCCCAGAAGATATTGCTAAATCGTTGTCGTCCAATCTGTACCGGATTCATTTTTTAACCCCTGTTTTAAGTGCTGAGTCTTCTCGTTCTTTAAGCATTGCATCTGCAATGACGTAAGACATCTTAGAGACTTCTTCGGGACGTAGTAAGACACCGTGGGATATGAGATATCCCTGCATGGCTTTCGCAGCCATGTAGTCTCGCAGTGTCATGCCGTGACCCCACCACTTTAGACGTTCGCCTTCCAACTGTGGGAAAGCAAACTCATTCTTAGGCTTACCACTCACTTTGCTACCTCAATAAAAACCTTACCAAACCAGACCGTGCCCCGCCTTACCCGACCATGCCCGACCCCACCACGCCACGCCGTACCCCACCTTGCCAGACCTAGCCTAACCCGACCATGCCTCGCTACGCCGTACCAAACCTCACCAAACCCGACCAGACCCTACCCGACCCGACCTGACCCTACCAAACCCCGCCGCGCCGCGCCTTGCCGGACCTGACCCGACCACAAATAAAAATTTCTTGCCAGAGAAACCAAACCCTACCAAGCCCCACCTTACCGCGCCCGACCCCGCCCCGCAGGACCACACCAGATAAAAAATTTCTCGCCAGAGAAACCAAACCGAACCTCACCGCGCCCCACCATGCCCCACCTAACCTCACCACACCCGACCGAGCCACGCCGAGCCTGACCGCGCCACGCCTCATCAAATAAAAATTTCTCGCCAGAGAAACCGTACCCTACCGAGCCATACCCTACCCGACACGACCTAGCCACGCCGCGCCATACCGTGCCTGACCAAACCTGACCTCACCAAACCCGACCTCACCGGGGCGCACCGTGCCAGACCCTACCCAACCTCGCCAGACCGCGCCAGACCTGATCTCAAATTAAACTTCCTTAAAACTCGTCACTCTAAAAGTCCCAAAGGGACCACGTTTCTCTGGCCTAAAATCACCGATACCCATGCTCTCACCCGCTTCATTCAGCAGACGATGTGCGTCCTCAGACGAGAGCATTTGATCATTCAGAATTAAACGGAACTTCGCGCCCCATTTATCGAATCGGGGGCGATAACGCATCACCCGACCCTTGGTTGCAGGGATCGTGACCGGACGGCCATCAACCTCAAAGTTCCCTGCCGGTTTACCGTCTTCACCCAAGATGGTGATGGTGTCTGTGTCAATACGCACAGCAGACGGAACAACAAATTTTAGAGTCTTACGCGAACCGCGCATTTTGTGGTTCACGCCCGCGTTCGCCATCGTTGCAGGGATAGAGAAAGCATTAAAGTAGTATGTTCCATCCTGCGCGATGTAAGCATTCTTCGTCGCCTCGTCTCGCGGATTCATACTATCGACCATCACACGACGGGTCGCCTTGCCTTGCTCTGCCTGTTCCGCAAACTTGTGGATCAAGAGCGGAGTGTTACCACGGATTTCAACTTCAATCGTCTTCATGTTCATTACCTCTGTTTAAGCGCGTTCGCGGATTGCGATTTCGCGTGTCAAATAAAACTGTGCTTTCTTCAAGTCCTCGACCGGATCGGCTCCGACCTTCTTACCGGCGCGGCTCACATACTTCACCACGTTAAAAAGGTAAGCGTTCTCAGTCAGACCTTTTGCTTCTGCGTAGTCTAGAAAGTCTACGCCCCCGACTGTGTAGTGCGGCGGCTTGTTCACAAGATCAGGCTTGTTTTCTAGTACGTTGAGTGCGGCCTTTGTTTCTCGCACCGCCTCCATAATCTTTGATGACTTATTCTTCGACCGCACGGTATACACGTACTGCGGCTTTACCTTTGCGATCTTTGCTATTTCCTTGACCGACTTCCCCGACTGCAACAACTTTAAAATCTGCCTTGACTTCGACATAACTTAATATCTCCTTGCGTAGGTTCTCTACGTTTGTCTCATCTATCACTACTGCGATGCCACCGGCTTTACGTATGTCATCGTGATGCTTCAGTTGAAGCGCGGTGGGCTTTCCACCGTTTGCTTTACACTCTATACCATAAAACAACCCGGCGATACAAATAATAAAATCGGGTGCGCCAGAAGAAGAGAAGCCAGTTCCTATCGGCATCGTGTAGTACGCGCCGAGTTCATTGAGAATCTCCTTCACTCGTTTCTTTACTCGTCCTTCCGGTGTCATGCTCTACCTTCCTATAAATGCCATTAGTTAATGGCATCCCTCTAAGTTCATTTAAAAGTTTTTCGCTGATGACAAACTGATACCACGTGTCATCAAGCCTCCAACCTACATCCTCTAATACTTCGGGGATGTCTACGACCTCAAACGCTTTACTGTCTATTGAATGAATCAACACCAACTTCTCTTTGATCTCGGTTGGCAAGTCCTTGAGCGGGAATTGCCTGTTATACTTTTTATCTACGTAAATAACGAAATGGTCGGACGGCGTTCTCTTCACGTAAACAACCCAATGCCCCGGCCAGATAGCATCTTTAACCGGAGCCAAGGATGTTGGATCGCCCTTCTCCTCGCGCATACATCACCGGGGAAGAAGTAAGCATTGGTTCATATCTACCTCGTCGGTGCTTGATGAGTACGCACCCATCTCCTGCCAGAACGTCGAGATTGTTACTTCGGGAATTATCTGAGCCGATGCTCGGTGTGTCTTCAACATCATTAAAGAGTATTCCAACTGACGCTGATACTCTTCGGGAACCTTACTCAGTGACTTGTACCATTTAAAAGGTACAGTCTCCTTGACGTAGTTAAACCGATTACCGAACGGCAACTCGTCGTCGGCAATGAACTTGTCCATCGCTTCAATCATAGGCTCGGGGCTAATCGCGCCCAGTAGTACGCCGCCGTTAAAGTTGGGGCAATACATCCACTTCTCACCGTCAAAGAAGTCCTTAGACTTGTCGATAGATTCCCTAAATTTATTGCGTTTAGTCGTGTAGTTAGAGTAATGCGTGTCAAATTCTTGACGCATGGACGACGGCATCTCCAACATGGTCACTTCATTCGCTGCCAACTTAGCCAGAAATGTTTGCAGATTCTCAGTCAATTTGTTCATCGGAAACTGTGGCTGCGAACTGATGCCGTGTCCGTAGTTTCTGTCAATAAGATCATCAACGATGTCACGCAACTTTGTGGACAAACCGTTTTGTGCGTTACCAATACTTCTAATCAACGAGTCTGCGGCATCATGCGACGATTCTGGTTTGAGTTTACTCTGCAAATACCGGGGGTTCGCTGTACCTATTTGATGGCGGGTAGCACCGACATTGAACGCACCCCAAGGGGTATATAAGTTTAGCGTACCCCCGTCTCCGACTTTGCCGGTAATACTAAATTTGCAGATTTTCATACCAAGAGAAGAGACCATCTCTATTGCATAGACTTGCCCGGTCTGGAATGTTTCCACGTGACCGATAAATGCCTTGCCACCCGAATAGTTGTAGACACAAGCAACGCTGCCAAACAACGGGCTTGTAGTAACTGCTTGAACTAGATCGTGAGGCAATGGGTTGTACTTCTCCTTGAAAAACAAATCACCCACATTGAACTTAACCTTCTCCTTCTTCGCCATGACTGCTACCTCTTAACTGATGAAGATATAGAAAACTAATACACCAAACAGACAACTAAAGAAGCCATGCCGGAAAGCAGAGTAATACACTCTCTTCACTTCATAGTTTACCTGTCTTATCAACTCTTCGTCGCTCATGCTCTTTCTCCTTACGCTTTCATCACCACACGCTTGTTACCGTTCGGCGGCACGAATGACTCGCGGCCACCCTCTTTGATCACCCAGATCGACGGGATCGGGGTCTGCCATGTCACCGGGTCTTCTACGTAACCGTCCGTGAACACGATCATGCAGTCTGCGTTAATACGATTCTTAACGATGTAGTCACTGACACAGCCCGCACGAGTACCGCCACCACCCAAAGGCTTGAGCATCCGATTGATCTCTGAGTAGTTACCCTCAAAGACTTGCTCACCATGCACCTCGGTGTCCCACCACAACACACGGATACGCTCGGGCGGCAAGGTATCGCACAGTTCTTGGATACGTGATGCGACCTTGGCAATGTCCTTGTTGTTGATCGACCCTGACGTATCGACCGCCAGAATGACCTCACCGATTGTTTCGTTGATCGTGCTAGGCAGATAGTGTCCATCGGCTAAACGATTCTTATTGAACCGCCGCCATGTGAACTCATCCGACCCGCGCACATTGGCAGTCCAGAAGTCCTGCAACACCTCGCGCCAATCAATCTCGGGCTTCATCAAATCTTGAATGGCTCGGGGAATGTTCGCCCCAAACCGACCGGCCAACGTACCACCTTGGTGTATGGCTTCATCAACCTTGCTACCAAGTTTCTCCAAATCACCCGGCTCCATGCCTTCGACTAGATCATCTCCATGATCATCGAACGATTCTTGTGGACGACCTCCGCCGCCTCCCTGCTCTTGCTCTTGTTTAAGATAGTCATACACACGACGGACAGACCAATCGTGGAACATCGGATCGTAGTAACAACCCGCCGGTAACTTGCACAACTTCTTGTCTTGAATGTTTGTGATGATGTCGTTCACCACATAGTCCATCGCAATGTTGGCTAGTTTCTTGTCTTTCTTCATCAAGTCCTTGTGACGGGGAATGTGCTTGAGCATCACGTGCAGAGTCTCATGCAGCACAACACCGGCAATCTCTTCGTCAGTCAGTGTCTCCAAAAACTTTCTACCGTATCGTTTGTTCAAGCCATCGGTGTACGCTGTCGGACACTGCCGCTCGTCATCAACAAGGGAAGTCTCACCCATTAGGATGACACCGCCGTATAAGCAAGTCTCAGGATGGCGAATTAGTTTAATGTTCGCCTTCTTCAACCGCGTTTCTAGATCGACTTCACGCACGACTGCGTTCATAACTCCACCTCACTTTGTTTGACTATGATCTTGTACCCAAGTTCCTTGATCATGAACAATTCCCGCCGACTAAATGTTCGTCGATGGGACAGCCTCGCCAGAATCGTTGACTTAGGACACTCTGGATAAAACCTTTCTGTGCCATAGACCTCACGCTTGGTGATGACTATCTGCATTTGATCGTCATTCATTAGTCTCTACCTCAGATTAAAAGTTCAATGTTCTTCATGCCCCATGCTCGTAACTCATCGTTGTTACGTGCCAACTTCGCGGTGCGCTTGGACTCAAACACCATCGAGTTGAAGCAAGCCTGTATTTCCTCAGACTTCAACCGCTTCACAAACTTCATGAACGATGTGAGTTCATCCTGCGTGTCGATGGTATCGACCGCATTGAACATGGCGTGGAACAGGACTGCCGGGTTCGTCGGTATCGCAATGTTCTCGGGGTCAGCCAGAATGTCAGCGACCTTGAGCCACTCCTTCTCCATCTTCATAAACGCATCGACCGACTCGGCAAACGCACCACCACAAAGCCCGGCCAGTGCTGCCTTCGTCACGTATTGACCTAACTTGCCAGAGTTGTTCACAACCTCATTAGCACCGACCAACGACCGGGGCGTAACGAATGATGTAATGGGCTTGGCCGGGTCAAAGATGTACGGGTTCTGCTCCTGCCCACCATCAAGATACGACGCGAGACACGACGGATTCATGGCAACCCATGTACGAATGATGCGGGAGATACCATTATCAGTTGCCCACAGATTCCAACGCCGGGCATCGGGCTTACGCACATTGATCACACACAGACGATTCAACACGTGCGCCGACAGCGTATCGCCAACACCGTCAGAGGAATTATTACCCGTTGCGAACACGATAGATCCCGCTGGCAGTTTCACATCACCGACCGTTCGCTCAAGCATCAACCGGGTGAAGATAACTTGCAGCAACTTGTTCGCCTTGCTCACCTCGTCAAGCATGATGATCTTGGGCTTCGGGCTGTCCAACTTGAACAACTCCGACACGTAAGACTCCAACGATTTAGTCTGATGGTTCGGTATCCGCATCACTACGTCGGACACATCCAACACCGGGCAGTCTGCATAGATCGGGTCATACTCGTTACCCAAAATCTGTTTAACCATAGTCAACACCGTTGACTTGCCGATACCCGGCTCACCGCGCAGCATCACCGTTCGATGATGACCAATCGTTGCGATCAAGTTCGGGATATCACTCAGTTCAACAGGGTTGTTGAAGTTGATTGTCTTGTTAGCCATGTTTGCTACCTCTCGTTATGCCATTGGTTAATGGCGTTAATAATCCACACAGTCATCACATTGTTCTGAGGCTTCCGTCAGTACTTTGACCGCCTCCTCGATGGCAAGTTCCTCCTTCTCAGACAGATTCTTGCCCTCGACCACCCACAACACCTCGGCCAGTGCCGACATCAATTTCTTTTCTAACAGGGTCATACGCTCACCCCGAATGTCTTCAAGATGTCATCAATAGATTCTTTAATCACGACACGCTTCGTGTCTGAGTTACGCAGTTCGTCGATGGTGGTGTTACCCAGTACCTTCTCAAGTGACGACCGCGCTTGCTCCAACTTGGGGTCTTCTACGAGATTAAAGTTACGGAACGTATCGCAAAGCTCACGGGCGCGTTCCAACGTAGAGTCATACAGTCTTCGACGACGCACCTTCACCTCGCCGTTGTCACCCACCGTTGTCTCGGTCTCGCAGCAATAACTGATCGACTCCATCACCTCGATCAACTGCTTCGTCTGCTTGCCCAAGATATCCTCGACCATGCGCTTCGCTTGTTTCTCGTAGTGCGTTGCCATGTCATCAAGCAAGTCCTGTGCAATCTTGCAACGGAAGTCCCCGGTCGGAACCTCGCTCTGCACCAGATCAACAGAGAACTTGTAACGCAACTCGGCTGCATCGGGATACTCTGATCGGTCGAACATATCGCCTTGCACAAACGCCATGTTGCTCACGATGGACGGATACTTGTTCAAGAAGTCTTCGACCAATTCATAAAACTTCTTCTCATGCTCACGATATTCTTTATGGAATCGTGCGATGTTCACCACGGGTAGTAGGCGTTGCGATCCCGCCCAGTCATACGTGCATCGCTGCACCCAGTTGTACATCGTCTGCCGATAGTTCAAGACCGCCTTGTGTTCGGCATTGTTGGCAAGAAGATTCTTAACGAACTTGCCACTGTCCTTGCTCGCTTTCTTAGCGAGCGTCACCTCGTCGCTGATCTGCCGATCCTGCACCGTCGCATTCCATACGTGCGACTCGACTGACACAAGCACACACGCAGATGACAGGGAGATGATGTGTTTCGGCTTGTTCAGAATTGTCTGACTCATTTCCATGATTGCTACCTCTGGTTGTTATGCCATTACTTAATGGCGTTTTGATTGTTCAAACGATCTAGTCTGTATTGCAGATACCTACGAAACGCATTCTCTACAAATATCTTAGACCGCAATTCTTCGTGTAAGTTCCGTAGTTTTTTCAACTCTTCTGTGGATTTCTCAATCCGCTCGGTTAAATCTTCAACGGTGTCTTTGATTATGTCTTGCTCGTTCATCACCAAAAGCCTCAAGAAACCAATCATTCATGTTGTTACCCTGCTCGATGATCCAAGCCTCTTCCGCTTGCTCAGACTTCCACTTGTTACGCTTGGCCTCGATCTTGCGGAGTAGAACTTCTAAACCTTTTGCTATGTGTTCGGGTTCGTTCATTCGCCAATCTCCTGCACTGCGGTAAGTTCGGCATCCATCCACTCGTATTCCTCTTCAGATACGTCCGTATCTGCGTCATACCAATCGGTATCGCGGAATTTGTCGCAAGCCTCTTCTTGGTTGTCGGCTTTAACGTATACCGTCTTCACTGCAAACATCGTGACGGGGACGGTGAAGGTATAAAGTTTCTCGCTCATCTCACGCCTCCTTCTTTGTCGGCTTGAACAAGTCTGCAAAAGATTCAGAAAACGAAAAGTCATCTCCCGGTACGATCATCGCGTCATCTACCCATATCGCAGATGCACCCGACTCGTCGTAAACCTCGTCAAGACTCATCATCTGTGACACCCGACTCACTATCTCGTCTGCTTTGAATCCATCGGGACTATCTACATCATCAAACTCAAACATCACCATCACTTGCAATTTCTTAGCCATCTTCATGTCCTCGCGTACTTGTTTAGTTGTTTCAACATCTCTTTGTCACGCACGACACCATACGCACCCTTGTGCGCTGTGATCGTCACGCACCACTTCACTTTCTTCGCATCTGCCTCGCCACAACGTAGGCAGGTAATGAATCCCACCTCGACGCGCTTGGCTGCGACCTCTTCTGTTCGACACGCTACGCACCACATAGTTGCGCTACCTCCATGCCATTACCTAATGGCATTACTCTCTGAAAAACTTGGCGGTCATGGCCGTCATGCCTACGACACCTGCCGTAAACGCAATCAGGTATAACCAATTACCACCCGGTATAAGTTCGACTAGGGCAACCGTGATTAAGTTCACGCAGCACCCAAACAACACCAACTCTGAAAACTTCTTAACCCTTGCCTCGCGGCGACGGCGACCTGTGCTAGGCCATTTGTAGTCTTTACGGATCACTTGCTACCTCCATGCCATTACCTAATGGCATTTGCTTTGAATAAACACTCACGCAGGGTTGGGGTTGCCAACCCTGCTAGGCTGCTCACTCGTTGTTATTACGGCTTGCTGCTCTTGTAGGCAGATACTCGGGCGCGGGGAAACCCGCTCATGCCCTTAACGCTGCCGGGTGTATGTTGCCCACCCGTACCGGCTACGGACTGCTTGGCCTAGAACAACCTAGATGATCAGACTTGGCGCGGATAAGGTTTGATTCCCTAGCCGCAATCCCGTGAGTCCTCTTTTACGATCACCTTTGCTGCCCGACTTGTCGCCGTGCAATCCTGACGCGCACTGGTTGCGCGTAACCGTCGCCCTTGATATGGGGACACCGGGACTTGCCATGTCCCGTCGAACCTCTTCCAGTTCGCCTTCTGCTGCTACCGGCTTTCGGCTTGCAGCGTCGCTACAGATGTAACCTTTAAGACCGTCACCGTTCGGTGGAGTTCCCGATATGCCATTAGGTAATGGCATTTGCCGGTCATGCTCTGCGAACGATGGACGAGGCCATCCGTATATGAATTAGACCGCCCAAAACGGAGTAAGTTCCCCAATCCGTAAAGATTTTCTGGAAGAACTTTGCCATTAGGTAATGGCGTTTCGGGGTGATGTTCGAGAGATGGTATTTGGCTAATACCATTTTTTACTACGCTGACACTCTCGGGTTCGTTTTTATTTTTCAGGTGGTATCGGCGTAGTGGGAAAAAATAAATTTGAGTTCTACTTGGGGGTGAAATGTGGATAAGTTTGTTCCAATGTTCCATTTGTTCCAAGTTTCTGGATTTGTATTATGCTACAGAATTCGGTTTTCGGGGTGGGAGTGGGGTAAGTGTAAGTGCTTGATTTTGTAGAGAAGAAGAAGAAGAAGTAATAATAATAATATATAAAAGAGAAGAAGAAGAAGGGGATTTGTTCCAATGTTCCACGATTTAGAGGGGCGAGGGGTTTTGGGCATTGTGAGTGGGAAAATTTTTTCACTGCGTGTCCCCCATCCCGACTTGCCAATCCCGCTATATTTTCTTGGAACATTGGAACATTGGAACAAAACGTCGTTTTCTTCAACAAAATCATACACTTATCTTGTTCCAACGAATTTTTATCTTGGAACAAACGGAACAGACCGCGTGGAACAAGGTCAAACGTGGCCTTGCGCAGATTGGTGCGGCGTAGAACAAAATCTTCTGTAGGAACTGGCTTCACCATAACTGGCTTCACACAGACGGAACTGGTCTCGCACCGCGAGACCGAGAGGGGCGCGGTCGCAGGGTCGCCGTGGCCGGGGCGTGGCGTGGCGCGGAAACGACAAAACCCCGCCCGGCGTGAGCCGGGCAGGGTGGCAGGGTTGGCCTAGTCGCGTGGCCTTACTTGGGTTGCCGCTTGATCACCTCGCGGAAAAAGTTATCAACCAGGGTTTTGCCGGGGTTGGTTGCCAACCACGCATCGACGGCCGCAAGGAGCGCAGTCGCGTCAAGTACCGGCGGGGTCTCCACCTCACTCGATCCTGCACCCGCACCCGCTGTGGCCGTGGCCGTGGCCGTCGCACCGTGAACATCGGGAATGCAATCGGTAACGGACTGCTTGACCCCGGTATCGATATATTTCTGGATGCCGCGCCGAATCACCTTATCCGCATCGGGCATGGCCTTAACATCCTTGCGGAGAGCCGTGAACACCTTGCGCGCGTGATCATGGTCTACGGACTTACCCGCGATAATGCGGGGAGCCTTAAAGAATGCGTCGGTATAGATATCCTTGGCATCCTTGACGATATCAGCCCACAACGGCGACCCGGTAACGGCCGCGATACTTTCAGCCGATGGTTCAGCGGGGAAGAGGCCGCGCACCGTCGCGCGGAGTTCCGCACGGATAGTGTCGGTTGTGACCGTGTTATCGGCCACGCGCTTGAGGAGGCCACGCACCGTGGCGCGGATCTCCTCGTTCTGTACGATGGTTCGACCCAGTTCCATTTCCGTCTCCTTTCAAAGTCCCGCGATATTGCGGGGTCTATAGATAAGACCGCCGAAACGGGGTCGAGTTCCGCATCATCCAAACTTTTTTTGACCTGACGCCATTACCTAATGGCATTTCGCCCGGCCGCACCGTGGTCAAAACCGGCAGGACTCGACCCCACCCCCACCCGACCCCCCGCGCCAGCGTTGGGACTCCTACAATCCTATACACACTAAAACTTGCACAAATTACCACCCACTTTTCAAAACTCGGTTTTTATAACACCCCCCCGGTTGTCTTTTTGGTACCATGCGTTTTATTTTCTGCTATATAGTCTCTATCCGGGGTTCGCCCCCCGCCTAAACAGTATTGGGTTCATGCAAGACCTTCTCATTCCTGAGATCGACGAAAACATACCGCTCCCGGCTAACGCGGCCGATGCTCTGCCGGACCTCACTCCCGAGGCCGAAATTGAGATGCGGGCGAGGACAATTAAGCTCATATCCGATTTAACTGGGACGCCACTGTGCCCGGACGAGAACGACATTAGCGTGGCTAAAGAAATTGCTACCCAGCACCTCGCTAATCCCAAGACCCGCATTGACTACAGTAAATATCCAAATGAAACGATGGCTTATCTCGCGGGCCTCGTAGCGCAAAGCAACTGCGCGTTAGTCGATGATTTGGCTGAATTGAAGCTGTATGTCGTGAATAAGCTGGTCTACGAAGTAGAACACGCCGATAGCAGCAAGACTCGCATTCAAGCCTTATCAAAATTGGGCGAAGTAGATGGCGTTGATGCCTTTAAGAAGCGCAGCGAAACGACGCATATCATCAAACCGATTGAAGAAGTGGAGAAAGAACTTCTATCGGTGCTAGAGGGCATCGAATATCGCGTGGTAGATGAGGGTAATAGCCGTGAAGTTGGCTAGGCAGTCCACGATAGATGAGCGTCTGTCGCATTGCACCGACTGCGAAAACAACAAAATGGGAATTTGTAAGAAATGTGGGTGCATCATTCAGGGCAAAGTCCGGTTTCCAAACCAAAAATGTCCGATTGGGCTGTGGGGCCGCGAGTCTCAGGGCATTAAAGACCTCATAAACGACTAAAAATCGTGCAATTAACCCCACAAAATCTGCAAAAACTAAAGTTGGCCCTGCCAACCATGCCCGATAAAGAGAAACGGCGTGTCGCAGAGCTATTAAAGACGTATCAAAGCCAACTAACGCAGGCAAAGGGGAAGGATTCTTTTCTCGATTTCATTAATCACGTGTACCCCGGCTATAAAGTTGGGCCGCATCACCGCAAATTAGCGAAGATTTTTGAAGATATTGCCGAAGGCAAGAAGAAACGGGTGATCGTGAATATCGCCCCGCGTCACGGCAAGTCGGAGATGATCAGTTACCTCGCTCCGGCGTGGTTTCTAGGCAAATTTCCGCATAAAAAAGTGATTATGGCCTCACACACCGCAGATTTGGCGGTGAACTTCGGTCGCAGAGTTAGAAACCTCGTAGGCTCGGAGCTTTACCGTGACATCTTCTCCAACGTCGAGCTTCAAGCAGATAGTAAGAGTGCTTCTCGTTGGGGTACGAACTTTAATGGCGAGTATTTTGCTATTGGCGTTGGTGGTGCCTTGGCTGGTCGGGGTGCTGATCTATTCATTATTGATGATCCTCATTCTGAACAAGACGCCAAGCAAGGCCGATCTGATGTATTTGATCCCGCTTGGGAATGGTTTCAATCAGGACCGGTCCAGCGACTAATGCCGGGTGGCGCGATCATCGTGGTGATGACGCGGTGGAGTAAGCAGGACCTGACCGGCAAGATTGTCGAGCACATGACCAAGGAAGACGGGGCGGATGAGTGGGAGTTGGTCGAGTTCCCTGCCATCCTGAACGATAAACCGCTCTGGCCTGAGTTCTGGACGATTGAGGAGTTGCTGGCAAAGAAAGCCAGCATGGACATCCGGTACTGGCAAGCCCAGTACATGCAGGAGCCGACATCCGAAGAGGGTGCGCTCATCAAACGAGAGTGGTGGCAGGTTTGGGATAGAGATAATCCCCCGTCTTGCGAACACATCATTATGTCGCTTGACGCTGCCCAAGAGAAAACGAACCGGTCGGACTTTAATGCCTTATTAACGTGGGGGGTTTTCAAAAATGAGGAAACCCAGAATTACAACATTATCTTGTTGAACGCGATTAAGGAGCGGCTGGAGTTCCCGGAGCTAAAAGCGCTTGTCCTTGAGCAGTACAAAGAGTGGAACCCGGACACCTTTATCGTGGAAAAGAAATCCAACGGTGCGGCGCTGTATCAGGAGATGCGGCGCATGGGTGTCCCGATATCGGAATTTACCCCCGGTAAGGGGCAGGACAAGATTAGCCGGGTTAACTCGGTGACGGACTTATTTTCGGCGGGTATAGTCTGGGTGCCTGACCGCAGGTGGGCGTATGAGGTAGTCGAGGAGTGCAATGACTTCCCTGCCGGTACCCACGATGACTTGGTGGACGCCACCACATTAGCCCTTCTTCGTTTTAGGCAAGGCGGCTTTATTAGGCTCCCTACGGATGAGCCAGAACCAACGAAATGGTTCAAGAGCCACAGACGCGAGTCGTATTACTAGGAGAACTTAAATGGCCGTTGATAAAAGTTTGATGGAGGCTCCCCAAGGGATCGCGATACTCGCGGCTGAGATGGAGCCGATTGACATCATCGTTGAGACTGAAGAGGACGATGCTGTTGTTGAGTTGATGAAGGACGAGTCACGCTCGGAAGGGTTTGATGACAACCTCGCGGAGTACATGAGCGAGAGCGACCTTCAGACTATGGCCTCCGAGTTAATCGGACAGTACGAACAGGACATCTCCAGTCGCAAGGATTGGCTCGATACCTACGTCAAAGGTTTGAAGATTTTAGGCATTCGGTACGAAGAGCGTACTGAGCCGTGGCCGGGTGCGTGTGGTGTGTTTCACCCGCTCCTCATGGAGAGTGCGGTCAAGTTTCAGTCTGAGACGATCATGGAGACCTTCCCTGCAATGGGGCCGGTCAAGACCAAGATCATCGGCAAGGAGACCCCGGAGAAGAAGGACTCGGCTATTCGTGTCGCTGATGACATGAACTACCAGCTTACCGAGGTGATGAAGGAGTATCGGCCTGAGCACGAGCGCATGTTGCTCAGCATGGCCTTGGCGGGTAATGCCTTTAAGAAGGTGTACTTCGATCCGTCGATGAATCGTCAGACGGCGGTGTATATCCCGGCGGAAGACATCATTGTTCCGTACGGTGCGTCTAACTTAGAGACGGCAGAACGTGTTACGCATCGGATGCGTAAGACGAAGAACGAGTTAGCCAAACTTCAATACGCTGGGTTCTATCGTGACGTTGATCTCGGTGAGCCGATGCGCGTCATGGACGAGGTGGAGAAACAGAAGGCTGAAGATCAAGGCTTCAGTGCAAGCATGGACGACCGGTTCCAGTTGCTTGAGATGCACGTGAACATTGATCTGCCGGGCTACCCGGATGTGGATGATGAGAACCACGAGACCGGGATTGCTCTTCCCTACGTGGTGACGATTGAGAAGGGAACGGGAACAGTTCTAGCAATTCGCAGGAACTGGAGAGAAGACGATGAACTCAAAGCCAAGCGACAGCACTTTGTCCACTACGGATATATCCCCGGATTTGGATTTTACTACTTCGGACTTATTCACCTTATCGGGGGACACAGTAAAGCTGCAACGTCCCTCCTTCGCCAACTTGTCGATGCGGGAACCCTCAGTAATCTCCCCGGAGGACTCAAATCTAGAGGACTACGAATTAAGGGAGACGATACTCCAATCGCTCCGGGTGAGTGGCGAGACGTAGATATCCCAAGCGGTGCGGTACGCGACAACATCCTGCCGTTGCCGTACAAGGAGCCAAGCCAAGTTCTTTCTTTGATGCTTGATAAGATCGTTGAAGAAGGACGCCGTTTCGCTGCGGTGTCGGACCTCAAGATCAGCGATATGTCGAACCAAGCGCCGGTCGGTACCACACTAGCCATCCTAGAGCGCGTTCTCAAAGTGATGTCGGCAGTGCAGGCTCGCGTGTACTACGCGATGAAGCAGGAGTTCAAACTGCTTGCAGCCATCATCCGAGACAACACTCCGGAAGAGTATTCGTATGAACCGGAAGTGGGCAATCGCAAAGCGAAGAAAGCTGACTACGACGATGTAGATGTCATCCCGGTATCTGATCCGAACGCGGCAACGATGTCGCAGAAGGTGGTTCAGTATCAGGCTGTAATGCAGTTAGCGCAGCAGTCGCCGCAGTTGTATGACTTACCGTATTTGCACCGCCAGATGATTGAGGTGCTAGGCATTCGCAATGCTGACAAGATTGTGCCGCTGCCGGATGATCAGAAGCCACGCGATCCGGTCACGGAGAACATGGACGCTATCATGGGCAAACCGCTCAAGGCGTTTATGTATCAAGACCACGAGGCGCATATCCGCGTCCACATGTCGCTTGGTCAAGACCCGAAGATTGCCGCGATGATTGGACAGAATCCGCAAGCGCAACAGATTACGTCGTCTCTTCAGGCGCACATCATGGAGCACGTAGGCTTTCAGTATCGCCGTGATATTGAGAAGCAGCTTGGCGTGGCTCTGCCGCCTCTGCCGCAGGACGACAACGAGGAGTACGACCTCAGTCCAGAGATGGAGGTACAGGTCGCGCAGGTCAGCGCCATTGCAGCGGAACGTCTGCTCCAGAAGGATGTGGCCGAGATGCAAGCTCAGCAGAACGCTCAGCAAGCACAAGACCCGCTTGTTCAGATGCAGATGATGGACCTCCAGATCAAGCAGATGGAGGCTCAGACCAAGCAGATGAAGGCGCAGATGGAGGCTCAAGCAAAAGCAGAAGAGCTTCGCCTCAAAGAGCAGCAGAACATCATCACTGCTTCGGCCAAAGAAGACGAGTTGCGACTGCGAGAGGCGGAAATCTCTGGGCGTCAGCAGCTTGAAGCAGCACGCCTCGGTGCGGATATCGAGAAGCACAAGGCGCAGGAAACAAACCGACAGCAACTTGAAGGCACGAAACTCGGCGTTGAGATTGCGAAAGCAAAAGACGCTGCATCACAACGGCAAACACCGCCGCCTAGAAAGGAGTAATTAATGTCCTATTCAAACGCTCTGGAGTATTTGGAATCAAAACTCAAAGAAGAGCGCGTACTAATTGTAGAAACCCTGACCCAAGGCAAATTGGATGAGGGTGAATACAAACGTCTGTGTGGGGCGCTACAGGGTCTCGACCTAGCACGGAATCACATCAAAGACCTTGCACAACGCTTGGAGCGTGACGATGAGTAACATTGATATTGAGAAGACGCAGGAAGAGGCTGCTAAAGCCAAACTACTGCCCGAACCCCGAGGCTACCGAATCCTCTGCGCCGTGCCGCACGTGGAAGAAGAGTTTGAAGGGGGCATCGTAAAAGCCGAGGACACCCGCCGAGTTGAGGAGCAGACCACTGTGGTTCTGTTTGTCATCAAGATGGGAGACCTTTGCTATGCGGATAAGGACCGGTTCCCCACCGGCCCGTGGTGTAAGGAAGGTGATTTTGTCCTTACCCGTCCGTATTCGGGTACTCGCGTGGTCATCCACGGCAGAGAGTTCCGCATCATTAACGACGACACGGTGGAAGCGGTGGTCGATGACCCCCGTGGAATCCGCAGGGCGTGAGGTAAAATATTATGGCTGTTGAACGTACTGAATATAAGTTCCCTGATGAAGTTGAGGCCGAGGCCGAACAAAAAGCCGAGGCTAATCAAGAGGTTAGCGATGATATTGAGGTAAAGGTTGAAGATGATACTCCGGAAGAAGACCGGGGTCGCAAACCGTTATCTAAGCGTACGGTGCAAGAGATTGATAACGAGGACTTAGACGAGTACTCGGATAAGGTTAAAAAGCGTCTTTCTCAGATGAAGCGCATTTATCACGATGAGCGCCGGGAGAAAGAAAGAGCATTAAGAGAGCGCGAGGAGGCTCTACGTTTTGCCCAAGTTCGTGAGCAGGAGATTCAAAAGCTCAAGCAACGGCTTGGTCATAGTGAGCAAGCATTTGTTAAAGAGGCTGAGAAATACGCCAATTTTGATTTAAGCTCGGCTAAAGAGCGTTTGAGACAGGCGTACGATGCAGGAGACTCTGAGCAAATAGCGAACGCTCAAGAACTGTTAACAGATGCCAAACTTAAGCTGCAAAACCTCGCTAGAGTGAGACCATCTTTACAACAGGCAGAAGAGAGAGTAGAACAAACGCAACAGGTACAGGCACCCGAACCGGTTGCTCAACCCAAAGCTGATCCCAAAGCGGAGGCTTGGCGCGAGAGAAACACTTGGTTTGGTGAAGACGACGAGATGACCGCGTTAGCCCTTGGCCTGCATGAAAAGCTAGTCCGAAACGGCGTAGACCCGAATTCAGACGAGTATTACCGCCGAGTCGATGACACTATGAGGAAACGATTCCCCGAGGCATTTGAAGATGCCGAAGAGGAAGAAGAGAAACCTCAAACGAGTCAGGAGAAAAAACCTGCTCGCACTAACAAGCCAGCTACTGTTGTGGCTCCAGCAACGCGGAATACCGCGCCTCGTCAGGTACGCCTGACGCCTACGCAAGTTGCTATTGCC